>ERZ795056.3305-NODE-3305-length-17413-cov-7.946250_pt1 | contig 17413 bp, 19 predicted proteins | sample MGYA00375140_ERZ795056 | MGnify/ENA primary metagenome ERZ795056 (study PRJEB30185, sample SAMN05720227) | activated sludge metagenome | isolation source: Anaerobic digester | place: USA | collected 2015-03-09 ... | reverse complement strand
GGAGTGTACCGTTGTACGAAGTACCCGTCATGCCCACTTTACCGGTTGACCAGTAGGCCATTACCTTTTCATTACCATCGGGCGTGGTGTAACCATTATCCTTCCCGGTAAGCCATTCAATAACCGCTTTAGGAGCAAGCGATTCATTATCGCCACCCACAGTGGGCGAACCCTGCGACAGTCCTGTTCCCGGAGAAGACGAGTGCACCACAATGTATCCCCTTGGAACCCATAATAAAATTTCGGAAGTTGATATCAACGGACGGCTTGCCCTTCTTTGTACCTCGGGGTGTACCCTTGGCGGTGCTGTGGCGCCCAATTCATGTTTAACCTGCCAAAAAAGGCCTTCCACATTGCCTGCAGTACCTGCATAATATGGGCTGCTTGCATAAACAACCGGTAGTTTCAGGCCCTCGGTTTCGGTTTGATTTGGGCGGGTAACATCTACATGCATCCGGTCATTTTTACCATCGCCATCGGTATCAAACGCCGTTTCTACCCACAGGTCGTGCTTTATCCAACTACTTGAATCTTTAAAAGCAGGTACTATCTGGGCTTCACCCTTCTCGAAAACAGGTTTTACCTGTGCATTAACACCAATGGAAAAAGAAAAAACAAACACTATCAGGATAAAAGCTGGCTTACATTTCTTCATGAAAAAACATTTATGGCAGTTAAAATATGCCAGATATTGGAAAAGCTAAAGATAGGGGCAAAAGGGAAATAAAATTCAAAGGTGCAACATCCTTTATTCAACTGTAGAAATTCCAAGAAAATACAAGCCAAAACTCAAAAATGATTTACGATATAAGAAAATAAATATAAAATTTGAGAAAACCTTTGATAAATCAAAAGTTGATTTTAATTTCATTCTTTAAATTGGTTACAGTGCAGTAACTCAACGAATTTTTAAAACCAACACGCAAGTTGTGTGAAACCTAATTTAAGTTGGTTATCTATTTAAGGAGTCATTTATATTGAATCCAGGTTAGTACTTGTTTAAAGTGATGGAAAAATAAGCGGTGATTTTTTGGTTAGTAAAGGATAGGGCTGAAACAAAGAGATTCAGATATTTTCTGTCTTCAAAAAAAATTCTTCAATTGCACAAAAAGGTTTTGTTTTACACAGAATAACAATAAAAATGATACTGAATTTAAAATATGACCTTAAGGAAGTTTGCAATAAAATAATTGAAGATCAGTTAAGCAAACTTGAAGTACCATTCCTAATGGTAAAATTTGGAGAAATTGAAATACAAGGGACCATTGAAGCTGCAAAATTAAAAGAACTTCATGCCTGCCTGAATAATTACGGGATTGAGATTGTAGAAACACAAAAAAGTATACTTGTTCAAAAAACGAAAAATGCCATCATCGAAATGGTTTATATTGATGAAAATTTGCCAGTTTCAAAAATTTCAACCTACCTCGCCACCAAATTAAAACATAGTTATGGCTACATTTCCAACCTATTTTCAGATATAACCTATACCTCGATTGAAAATTTTATTATCATTCAAAAAATAGAACGTGCTAAGGAACTGATTGCAACCAATGAACTAAATTTTTCTGAAATTGCATACAGGCTAAACTACAGCAGTGTTGCACATTTCAGCACCCAATTTAAAAATACAACTGGAATTACTCCTACTGCATTTAAAAGGATCATAACTAAAAGACGCCATATTAAAAACGGTCTGTTATAACACCTGACAAAACAAACGCAATTGAAATAAAATAACTTCTAAACATTTTTTTGATGCAAAACGAACCAATACATGTACTACTTGCCGACGATGATGAAAATGACCGATTGCTATTTAAAGAGGCCCTGGAAGAAACCAAAATAAAAACGGTGGTCAAAACCGTTGATGATGGCATTGCATTAATGGAATATCTTGGCAATCCTGAGGTAATTTTGCCCCACGTACTTTTCCTTGACCTCAATATGCCCTGCAGGGGTGGCATGGATTGTTTACTGGATATTAAGAACGAAAAACGGTACAAGGATATTGCAATAGCAATTTACTCAACCTCGGCATCAGAAAAGGATATTGAAGATGCATTTGTTAACGGGGCCAATATTTACATTAAAAAACCCAGTGATTTTTCAAATCTGAAAAAAGTACTTTCTGAAGTAATTACCATAAACTGGCAATATCATACATCAGGATTAAACAGGGAAAATTTCTTTCTTAGTTTGTAGTATAGAATATTTCCAGAATGAACATTAAAAAAGTACTATTTTCATCCCTTTTGTTGAAAGGCATTTTTGCATTCTCCCTCCTTATTCTTGTCATCCTTTCAATAATATCCTATAAACAATCCCTTTCACTCGACAAATCAACCGAAAAGGTAATCCGTACCTTTAAAACTAGTCTTGAATTAGAGCAGTTGTTTTCCTTTATAAAAGATGCTGAAACCGGACAAAGAGGCTTTATTATTACAGGCGACAGTCTTTTTCTTAAACCCTATTTGGGCGCCCTAAATAAAGTTAATGAATCATTTAACAGGCTAAAAATATTGACTGGTGACAATCTGAAGCAAAGGAATAATATTGATACCCTCTATTATTTAATTGATCTGAGATTCAGGTATTTGGCCAGTAGTTTAAATGCCTATGCCGATACATCTTTTGATAAAAAGGTGATTGATATCCTGATGCTATCAGGAAATAAAAAGATGGAAAATATAAGGGAACAAATTGACCGAATGGTTGCATTGGAGTTGATTTATTTAAAAGAAAGACAGGCACAATACAACAAGAATACTGCTTATACACCCCTTATTATTCTTTTGTCGATGCTTTTTGCGTTACTCATTTTCCTTATCTCCTACCTCAAAATAAATAAGGATTTGCAAACACTTGAAAGCACCAACGCCAAACTCACCATTGCAGCAGAAACCGTTAAGCATGCCGAAGAAATTGGTGCATTCAGTTGCTGGCAATGGGATTTGGAAGCAAATCAAATAACCAGCTCTGACAACCAATACAAGCTGCTTGGCCATGAACCACAATCTTTTAAACTTACTATTGACAAATTCAATGAATTTGTACATCCTGAAGACCGGGCCATTATTGCTGATGGAGCCCATAAGGTACTGAATGAAAACACCTTCCCGGTGGCTCATTTCAGGGTTATCCGGAAAGATGGTGAAGTACGCCACTTCATATCCAGGAGCAAATTAATTACCTTAAGTGATGGCAAAAAAACCCTGATTGGTATTAATAGTGATGTAACCGAACAATATGTAATTAATAAATCACTTGAAGAACGAAACAGGGAATTAGAACTCAGCAATAAAGAACTTGCCTCGTTTAACCATGTGGCAAGCCACGATTTGCAGGAGCCATTGCGCATTGTACAAATATATATTTCGCGAATTGTGGAAATGGGAGAGCCTGAGATGCCGGAAAAAATAAAAGAATATTTTGATAGAATAAAAATGTCCGTTACGCGGATGCGATCCCTGATTGATGCTTTGCTACTATTTTCAAAAACCAGTAAATATGATGACATTTTCGAAGAAACCAATTTAAATACACTTCTTGAAAATTCAAAACTAGAACTTGCGCAGCCAATTGAAGATAAAAATGCAATTATCAATTCTGTTAAACTTCCCAAATTAAACGTAATATCCTTCCAGATTCAACAACTATTTACCAACCTTTTAAGTAATTCACTTAAGTACAGCAAACCAAATACTGCAACAATTATAAATATTGCCTGCAAAAAAATTATTGCGGCTGATCAGCCCGAACTAAAAACGCAATCTGCAAAATCGTTTTACAAAATTACCATTTCAGATAATGGAATTGGTTTTGATGAAAAATATTCAGAGAGCATTTTTAAGCTATTTTATAGGTTACACCAGGAAAAGGAAAATGAACAACCAGGTACAGGCATCGGGCTATCTATTTGCAAGAAAATAGTTGAGAAGCACGGAGGGTTTATAACCGCTACCGTTATACCGGAAGAAGGCTCAACCTTCTCTGTTTATCTTCCAGCCTGATAAGGTGAAGAATACTAATTATTACCCAGGCAAATGGAAATTTTGTAAGATTTAAAAATTTAGGTATAAGCTTTTTATTGGATCCTTTTACACCTTTGACCCTATACTAAACTATGACACTTCTATTGATTCTCTACTAGAAAGGGCAGAGGATTATGGCAAAACATACATTGAATTGGTTAAGCTAAATATTGTTGACAAATTATCAGATGTGGTGTCCTCCCTCACATCAGGCCTTGTTATTTTTACTGCAACTTCACCTGCAATATTTATAATAAGTATTGGTTTATTTATATGGATAGGTAAACTAATTAACACACCCTTTATGGGATTTATTATTATAGGTTTTATGTATGCATTCATAGCCGTAAGCTGTATAATTTTCGAAATAAATGGCTGAAATATCCTGTAAGTAATTCCATTATCAAGCAATTGCTTAGTAAAAACCGGCGGAAAATGCTCCTTAAAAATCAGTTTGGGCAACCATCATTGGTGGCGTATGCAGAAATGAAAGAGGGAAAAATTTCACCAGATAAAAATGCTTATAAACAGCTACAAACAAGCTTACCATATTGAATGGTTAATATGATCGTATGAACTTAACAACAGGATATCCATACTCGCTGATTAACAGCGGACTACCTTATAATTATGCCAAACTGGACAAGTCAGTTAATGCAGATGTGGTAATAATTGGCGGGGGAATTTCAGGGGCACTTACTGCCTATTATCTCATAAATGCAGGAATAAATTGTATTGTTGTTGATGCCCGAACCATAGGATTAGGCAGCACCTGCGCAAGCACTTCACTGTTACAATACGAGTTGGATATTCATTTGTGTGACCTGACAAACCTAATAGGATGGAATGCAGCCATGCGCTCCTTCCGCTTATGTTCACAAGCTATTGATACATTACAAAACATAGCATCAACCCTAAATTTCCACCATTTTCAGAAACAGCCAAGCCTGTTATTTACTGACCTTAAAAAAGATCATAAGAAACTTGAATTAGAATTTGCAGCACGTAAAAAGGCAGGATTTGATGTACAGCTATTAAATGAGACTGAAATAAAAGATCAATTTGGTTTTAATTCACATTCAGCCATTCTTTCGCTGCAGGGAGCCACTACAGATGCTTACATGCTTACCCATGCCTTGCTGCAGCATGGCATTAAAAAGGGATTACAGGTTTTTGACCGAACCGAAATTTCGAAAATAACCTACAATAAAAGTAGCCTGAAACTGAACACTGCTAACGGATGCACCATTTCGGCAAAAAAAATAGTAAATGCTTCGGGTTATGAAATCAGTGAATTCATTGAGAAAAAAATTGTAACCCTTCATTCAACCTACGCCATTGCTTCAGAGCATTCACCGCCTGATACTTTACCCTGGAAAAAAAAGGCCCTTCTTTGGAATACGGCTGACCCCTATTTGTACCTTCGTATGACCCGGGATAACAGAATAATTATAGGCGGAAGAGATGAGGATTTTTACAGTCCCCAAAAAAGGGATAAATTGATTAAATCAAAAACAGCCTGGCTAAAAAGAGACTTCGAAAAGCTATTTCCCGAAATAAATCTTACGCCTGAGTTTAGCTGGACCGGCACATTCGGTTCAACAAAAGATGCCCTGCCATACATAGGCACCTATATAAAAACACCACACACCTATTATGCTTTAGGCTTTGGAGGCAATGGAATTACTTTTAGTGTAATTGCCGCGGAAATTATTCGCGACATGATCATGGGAAAGAGTAATAAAAATAAACTATTATTTTCCTTCTCAAGGTAAACATTAGAAAAAGGAATATAACCTATCTGCATAAAGAAACACATGGGAATCATGTAAAGATTAAAGGCTATTCTATATTACATTTTACCCGTGATGTATGCAACTTTGTAGTGCAAGGTTTTAAATATAGAATTATGGAAGCAATGAATTTATACAAAGTAACATTACTGCAAAATTTATTTCTTATTGGTATTATCACAATATCCATATCATGCGGTGAATATCAAAATCATCAGGACAACCAGGATAAAGCTGCCCAAAAAAATGATTCAGCATCGAAAATTAACGAGCTGGAAAACGATGCTCATTTCCTGGTAAGTGCTTCCGAAATCCACATGGAAGAAATTTCGTTGGGACAGCTTGCACAAACAAACGCAAGCCTTACAGATGTGAAGGAGTTAGGAAAGATGATGGAAGCCGAACACACCAAATTATTAAATGACCTTAAGCAACTTGCACAACATAAGCTTTTTGTATTGCCTTCATCCCCTGCTGACCATTCACAGGATGCCTACAATAATCTGAATGAGAAATCCCCGGCTGACTTCGATAAAGAATACTGCAAAATGTTGGTGAGCGGACATGAAGATGCCATTGAACAATTCGAAAAGGCATCAAAAGAATCTACTGATCAGGAAATAAGGGAATGGGCAACAGCTTCGTTACCGGTTCTTAAAAAGCATCTTCAGCATGCTATATCCTGTTTGAAAAAAAATGAAAAACTGTAATCACTATTTCTCATCAATAAAACAAGCACCATGAAAAGCACACAATCAACCGATGTAACAAAAAGACCTGCTGCAGCTAATGGTTTACACAAATTGCTTACCGATGGACTTAAAGACATTTACTGGGCTGAAAAGGCTCTGACCAAGGCACTTCCAAAAATGATCAGGCATTCAACGTCGGAGGAATTAATTGAAGCCTTTACCAGTCACCTTGAAGTTACAAAACAACAGGTTTTCCGTCTTGAAGGTGTATTTGCCTCACTTGATGAAAAAGCAGTAGCAAAAAAATGTTCTGCGATGGATGGCCTTATATCAGAAGCAGAGGAACTTATGGAAAGCCATAGCCAAGGGGTTGTACTTGATGCAGGCCTTATATTGGCTGGCCAAAAAGTGGAACATTATGAAATTGCAACCTACGGCACCCTTGCATCATTTGCTAAAACACTCGGCGAGTATGAAGCAGCTGAAATGTTGCTTGCATCCCTTTCGGAGGAAAAGGATGCCGATATTAAACTGTCAGGGATTGCTGAATCCTCCATAAATATAGAAGCCGCAGAAATGGATGAGGAAACAGGATAGATGCGCTTGCGGGTACAGGGAAAAACCACTATCACACCACCCATAGTTGTAATCAACACAAAACACAGGCAGCATGATTGTATGCCAACCTAACCTTTTAACTCACGCAGATAATTAAAGTGGGAAGTTGGTTTCCACACAGAAATTGAACTTCCTGCTTTAATTTAATTTAAAACTTTTAAAAGAATAGAATCATGGGAAACTTACTTTATGTCATAGCTGTAGTCCTGATTATTTTTTGGGCAATAGGATTCTTTGCCTACAGTGTAGGATCAGTTATTCATATTCTCCTCATCATTGCTTTAATCTCTATCCTGCTAAGGGTAATCAGGGGCGACAGAAGTGTTTAAATTTTTTAATTCCAATAAAACAATAATTACTATGAGCCTTGGAAAAGTAGTACCTGGAACACAGGCAGGACTTGCCATTGGGACAATTACCGGCATTCTGTCTGCACCCGAAAAAGGTTCAACCACCCGCAGTCAGATCCTGGATAAAAGAGTTGATATGCAGAAAAACTAAAATCCAAATTGGATGATTTTTGCGAAAGCCCTGCCGATAATTTTGAAAGCACAAAAATGGAAACTGAAGATTAGGAATAGAAAGGAAAGGAAAAATTTGATGAGGCAAAAAAGGGAAGCGGATAATGCCGCATCATAAATTTTACCATCCACATCCTGAAGTTTTGATTGTTGACCAATCAGCAAGTGTTGACAATTCCTGAGCAGCCTGTTAAAATTCTACGCAGGTAATAATATTACCAGGCGTATCTATGGATAATTTGGGCGATTAATAGTAGCCGGTCCAATTTTTATTGGGCCGGCCATTTGCCTTTTATAAATAGTGATAACAATGGAAAGGGATTGTCCACATTTTGTCAATTAACAGGAGTTGCCTCAAAAAAATTTCCAAGAAGAATGAATAAAATTTTATTGCTGACAGGGGTACTCCGCTAATTTGATGGAAGTGCTAAAGTCAAGGGAGTCGAGGTTTTTAAAAAAGATTTTCCCATCCCGTTCAATACTTTCCCCATATCCTTCTACAAAGGTATTTCCTTGTAACTTAAAGGCTATTTGCCTGGTTGATTGAATTCCCTCTGACATGAAAGTGTAATCAGCCACCAAAAGATCACCCTCCATGCTACCAAGAATGGTTCCCTCATTTTTATCCTTTTCCCTGAATTTATAAACTAAAATTCCCGTAATGGAGTTTTCAATCTGAATTAATTTTAAAAGAACAGTATCCGTTTCAGTGGCGTACCTGTAACAATTTAAGGGCGACTGAGTTGTTGAATCCGCCTTCTTTTCGCCTGTTTTCCCAGCGTCTTCCTCAGGGGAATTACAGGCAACAAACAGGCCAACAGGTAATAAAAGGTAAATTAGTTTCATAACATTTTAGTATGTTTAATATTTGCAGGGAATTATTGTTGTTAGTAATGTAAGGTAAAGCTTTTTAAAATACTGGCCTTAATAAATTAAAGCCAACGGGGAAACAAATAGGATTTGATTTTTTTGAACAATTTTTAATGCTTTTTATGGGTAAAGTTGCAGAAATAAAAACCAAACAAAATGCCTCAAGTGTAAGTAGCTTTATTGATGGCATCGCTGATGAGCAAAAGCGCAAAGACAGTTATGTAATCCTTAAAATGATGGAGAAAGCCACAAATGAAGAACCAAAAATGTGGGGCAGTTCCATGATAGGGTTTGGAAAATTGAGGTATAAAAGCCCCGCATCGGGAAGAGAAGTTGATTGGTTCAAAATTGGCTTTTCACCACGAAAAGCCAATTTATCATTACACCTGCTTGATCTGCAACGGCATGCCGATGCCTTAAAAAAATTAGGCAAACACAAAACCGGTAAAGGTTGCCTGTACATTAATAAACTCGGCGACGTTGACCTGGAAGTTTTGGAAGAAATGATTATGGCAGCAGCAAAATAATATATCATTTATTCCATGGATATTCTTTTGCACTATTCACTCCCGCAATGGCTCCTCATTTTGGCAGCGGCATTTATTATTGGTTTAGGAAAAGCCGGGTTGAAAGGCGTTGATATGCTTTCCGTAACCATTATGGCCTTGGTATTTGGTGGCAAATCCTCTACCGGCATTGTGCTTCCCCTGTTGTGTGTGGCCGATATTGCCGCCGTTTTGTATTATCACCGGCATGCGCAATGGCATCATTTCTGGAAACTGATCCCCTGGATGGCCATTGGCATCCTGCTGGGTGTGTACCTGGGCAAAGATTTGAATGAGCAACTCTTCAGGCAGTTGATGGCAGTCATTGTGGTGGTTACCATAGTCATTGTACTGTGGATGGAAATGCGCAAATCAGCCAAGGTACCCCAACACCCTTCGTTTGCAGCGGCAACCGGGCTTGCCGCCGGTTTTGCTACTATGATGGGCAATCTTGCCGGGGCTTTTTCCAACCTGTACTTTCTGGCCATGCGCATGCCCAAGAACGATTTTATTGGCACCTCGGCATGGTTATTTTTGGTTATTAATTTGTTCAAACTTCCGTTTCAGGCTTTTTACTGGAAAAATATAAACGGCACTACCCTGCTTACGGATTTGCTTTTGCTGCCCGCCTTGGCGCTGGGCTTTTCTACAGGAATTAAACTGGTCAATAAATTAAAGGATAGCAGTTATAGAAAAGTAGTGATTGTGCTAACGCTTTTTGGATCGGTGATGATGTTGCTGAAGCGGTAGGGCATTTTGATTACAGTAAGCCGCTTCCTTTGCACATATAATTTTATCCTCAAAAACTAATTCATTTTATGCTGCCATATTTTGCTGAAGGTAAAAGCCAGCCCCCATGAATTATAATACCCCCATTTTCCATCCCAAACGGCAGCTAACCCAACCTCCAGGTTGTTGGGCAGATGCCAGCCATACTCCAGCCCAAGGCGGGTCATGGTAAGTGTGCGACCTTCTGAAAATTCGGCACCAACGCCACCAATGGCCGTCCAACTGTTGGCAAACTTGTACATGGCTACTGGAACCATGGCCCAGGGCTTTTTACGTTCAAGTTCTTCACCGCCATCCTGCTTTACAATAAAGGTTTCCAGTATCCAGTCGTTTTGCAAGCCTATGGCCCATTTATCGCTTACCCAATAGTCATAATTAAGGGTCCAGGATGCAATGGGCAGCCATTCGGTTTCGCCTTCAATTTTACCCTGCGAAAGGTGGGTATGGCCTAAGCCAAGGGTAAGACGGTGGCTGCTTTTAAGGCCGTGCGACAGGGTTTGATTGCTTTCATTTTGTACCGTTTGTGCCTTAAGTAAGGCATTTGATATCCACAGCACCATAAAGGCCATCAAAAGGCGGGGAAAAAAAATTTTCATTGATAATCCATTTTATATAATTTTTCAGGGAGGTTTATTTGGGAAACAAGAAAACAAGAGCCGCCCTTAAACCAAATTTGCTTTTTACAGCCTCGGGAGCAGCAATATTGAACTTTGGCCCAACTGCGAGGCTTACCTTTTGCTTGCCAAATGAAGTAAGCCCTGAAACCATGGGAATGAAATAAAAGGTGGTGTTTTGCTGAGCCCAGTTTTCGGTCCACTCAAAGGCCGCGGTTATACCGGAACCGCTTTTCCAGTTATAGGTTAAAAACGGATTCACAAACAGTTGGTTTACTTCTACCTTATCGCTGCCGCCCGTACCCCATATCTGGTTCATGAGCCCCCCGTATGTCCATCCGTTTTTTTGCTTCAGCGCCACTACCGAAGGCCCGATACCAAACTGCTTTGCACTTAAATAATCACCGCCACCCAAGGGTACCAGTAAAACCGGCCCGGTACCCCAGGTTACCCCGTTTTTTGTGTTGGTTGGCGATAAAAATCCGCTGATAACGGCATCACCAAGCCCGCTTTGACTCTGGCCCGGGCCGGTAATGTTGTACTGCGAAATTATGGGGACTATCCAACGGGTAATCAGGTTCAGGTTTTTGGACACCTTCATGGGTATTACCGGCTGCACATTCAGCAGGTATTTCGAACCCTTGTTCACCCCGATCCCATGATCCAGGTTGTTTTGTAAAGGCAGGCTGATGAGCGATGCAATGGGGTTGGCCAATTTTTTGGCCAGTTCTTCGGATGATTCCTGGGCGCACAATAGCCCGGGCATTATTTGCAGGAAAAAAAACAGCAGCCCGGAAAATGCTGAAAAAACAGGAACAGGCATTAATTTGAGGTTAACCATATTGATCAGCTACGTTCTGTGGTGTTATTCAGGAATCAGTGAATAAAGAAATGCAAGGGGCAGTATACAATGTATTTACCTTTTGCAAGCCCAATCTTTGAGTTTCTATTGAATGGTATTTTTATAAACAAGGCCATCTTTCATAATCAGCAGGAAATTTTTATCGGGATCGGCAATTAGTTGAATATTCTCAATAGGATTACCATTCACCAAAATCAAATCAGCATAGGCCCCTTCTTCAATTACACCCAGTTTATAGGGGTAGGGATTGCGTGGGCCGCTCAACGCCAGCAATTCGGCATTGGTAGCCGTGGCCATGCGCAGTACTTCAAACGGTGTGTACCAGCGCACCATTTTTGCCAATTGGGCGCCTTGCCGTGCTGCCAGTTTGGGATCAAAGAGGCAATCGGTACCAAAAGCGGTTTTGATTTTATACTTTTTGGCCAATGCATAGGCCTTATCAGTACCCTGCACCATTTCCAATTGCTTTCTGCGGGCTGCCGAACCTTCAGGAAAGGGTATGGCGTCCTCATCGTCCAGGAATGGCTGCAGGCTCCACCAAATGCCTTTTTCCGCCATCAGTTTTGCGGTTTCTTCATCAGCCAACTGTCCGTGCTCAATACATTTTACCCCAGCTTTTATAGCGGCCTGAATGGCTGTTGGAGTATAGGCATGTACGGTTACATAAGTATTCCATGCGGTGGCTGCGCTTACCGCTGCCCTAATCTCTTCTTCCGTATATTGGGTAACGTCCAGCGGATCGTAACTGGACGATACCCCGCCGCCGGCCATTACCTTAATCTGGGTAGCACCCTGCCGGAGCAGTTCGCGGGTGCGCATCAGTACCTGGTCGCCACCGTCGGCAATAATGGTAAGCCCTGACCTTTCCAGGTAAGATAGCTGGCCAGGTATGCGGGGTACATCGGTATAGCCGCCAAAATCGCCATGGCCGCCTGTTTGCGAAATGGTGGCGCCGCTGGGATAAATGCGGGGACCTTTTACAAGCCCTTCATCAATAGCTTTTTTCAAACTAAACGCCGGGCCGCCTACATCCCGTACGGTGGTAAAGCCCCGCATGAGTTGTTTTTCGGCAGAGGCTGCTGCATATAAATTAAGATACCCAATTTCACTGGTAAGCCCAAGATGCAGCGGGATGGCATCCATCAGTGTATGCGCATGGGCATCAATCAGGCCGGGCATCAAAAACTTTCCTTTTCCATCAATAATGGTGGAGTTGGCGCTTTTATTCACCGGAATAGGGGTGGCGGAAATTTTGGTGATTTGATTTCCGATAATCAGTACATGCCCCGGGCTGACCTTATTATCCTTACCATTGAAAATGATGACATTGGTAACCAATACCTGCTTTTGGGCAAAAACCGTGCAGGAAGTGATTGCCAGAATGCCTGCTACCACAAAAAATTTTATACGCATGGGGTCGTTCTTTTTCTATAAAAAATTATCCGGATTTATTACCATTACACTTTTACCAACAGCATGAAGCTACTGCTTACTGTAAATCGTTTTACCTTCTTTGATAGTAGCGTTTATCGAAATATCTGTAATGGTCATGGGATCAATCTTCAACGGATTTTTATCAAGGATAACAAAATCGGCGAGTTTGCCAGCAGCAAGCGTCCCTTTCTCCTTTTCTTCGAAAGCCTGCCAGGCTGCCCATGCAGTAATGGATTTGAGGGCAATATAGGGAGTTACCCTTTGGTCGAGGCCAATCACATCGCCGCTGCGGCTTACCCTGTTTACGGTGGAATGCAGCACCCGCAATGCATCGGGGAAGGCAACCGGCGCATCGTGGTGCTGGGTAAATATCATATCCCGGTTGAGGGTTGAAACGGTTGGCGAAATGCGGTAAGCCCGTTCTTTGCCCAGGGTTTCATCGCGGTGCCAATCGCCCCAATAATAGGTATGCATGGAAAAAAAGGAGGGAATAATACCGAGCACCTTCATGGAGTCCAACTGATCTTCGCGCACGGTTTGGGCATGTATCATTACAGTTCGGCGGTTATTATTCCCATATTGGTCCGCTGCCAATCGTACTGCCTTAATGTAAGCGTCAGCCGCAGCATCACCATTGCAGTGGGTAATAATCTGCCAGTTGTTTTTAAAGGCTTCGCCCACCAAGTTATTGAGAACAGCCATATCGGGTACAGCCGGATAGCCTTTGTAACTTTTGGGCATACCCTTGGGCGGTACCTTGTATGGTTTGGTAAGCCAGGCGGTTTTTCCCGAAGGAGATCCATCGAGGCTTAGCTTAACACCTGCTACCCTGAAGTGGTTTTTGTATGCGGCCTGCACACCGTTGGTCTTCATGTATTCCAAACCCATCTGGATGTCGGGATAGGCATAAACGTCCATAATCAGGCTGCCTGCATCGCTCATACGCTTGTAAGCCTCGCACACCACGCTGGTGGCCCTACCCTCCTGCGCGGTAGTAAAGCCAAACCGGGAATATGCTCTTTGCCCAGCCACAATAAGGGCTTCATTGCCCTTATCATCTACCTTGCTGAGCAGTGACGCTGCAGCTGCAAACACTGCCGTTTCCTCCAGTACGCCACTGGGATTTTGTGTTCCTTTTACTCGCTGTATCACGCCACCCTTAGGGTCAGGGGTAGCAGCACTGATGCCTGACATTTCAAGCCCTTTTGAATTAACGGCTGCCAAATGACCGGATTGATGCAGAAACAGCACCGGCGTGTCCTTCGAAACTTTATCGAGATCGGCGGCTGTCGGGTGCCTGTTTTCTTTCAGTTGGGCTTCATCGTACCCAAAGCCTACAATCCAGCCCGTTTTATCAATCACATCAGCATTCTTCGCCTTCCATTCATTTGTATTAGCAATTAATGTGGCAATATCGTTCCCCGTTCCGTCGGGTGCAGGCAGCAGGTTGGCCGCTACTGCCTGGATGCCGGACATCCACAAATGGCCATGTGCATCAATAAAGCCGGGCAACATGGTTTGCCCCTTCAGGTCTACTGACCGGGTTCCATCGCCGGCAGCTTTCCCGGCTTCCTCCTTTGACCCTACAAAAAGAATCCTGCCATCTTTTACCACCAACGCTTCGGCATATTGGGCGCTGTCGCCCTCCATCGTAATAATATCGCCACCATAGTACAGGGTGGCTTCCGCTGCATGTTGACCACCTGCATCCAATGAACTGGTTTCTTCGGTTGTTGCTGAACCGTTACACGACCAAATGATAATGGGTATAACCATACCCAAAACCGGAAAATTCCTGAATTTCACCATATATATAAATTATTTCTACCAGAATGAATGACTTCGGCAGGTGAGGCAAATTAACTGACATGGTGATCTTTTCAGTGGAGGATGCCACTGATTCTGTTCCAAACCATGATTTGAAACAAGAAAAGGGGCCTTCCCCGCCGTTTTTCAGGTTTTTTTCAATTAAAATAAAAAGATTGGAGCTGAAACCAATTCCCACGTTCATCCAATTTCTGATACATACCAACTATTCCTTTGGTCTTCTTTTTTGGTCAATAAATTCGCTTGGGGTCATGGAGTGTTCCTTTTTGAAGGCCCTGATGAAGGTACCCCTGCTTTTAAACCCTGACTCCAGGGCTATGGCTTCCAATGTTTTCCTGGAATCTGCTCCTGATTCAAGATGTTCAATAACCTGCCCTATCCTGAAACGATTGAGGTATTCATTGAAATTTATCTGATACTTGCTATTGACAAACGCCGATAGTTTGTAAGCCGAAATACCTGTATCTTCCGAAAAGTTGTTTAAAGTATAACCAGGCTTTTCATAAGGCTTACTGTTATTCATTAACATGGTTACAATTGATTCTATTTTTTTTATATCCGCCTCCGAAAGCTTGTTCTCCTTTTGTTGGGTAAACATTTGCATGGGTGCGGATAAAATACTTTCAGGTATAGGGGATTCTTTTTCCAATTCCATCGGTTGGTTGAATATTCCAGGTGTTGAATTAGGTTCTCTCCTGAAAGTAACGGGATAAAGAATTTCGGGGTGTAACAACAGGTAAAAGCTTTGAACGGCCATGCCCCCGGTACCGGCAACTGCAAATAAAACAACCTGAAATTCCCGGTCGCCAAGCAACGCACCAATCAGGGGTATCAAAAAAATAAATATCTGTGTCGCCAGGAAAATATACAACCAACGCCAGGTAAAGGGCGACTGAAGACGCAGCGGATGATAAGGTTCCCTTGTTGCCTTGATGATAACAAGCAGTTGGGCAACCCAGTACCCTGCCATTAAAACCGTTCGGGTAGCAATATGGCCAAACTTGGGTACCAGCATCCCCTGGCTGAAACCAATGCGGTATTCAATAACATCTATTTCTTTGAAAATGGATGCCTTTTCTGCGGATGAAAGCATAAAAAACGGAAAGAAATCGGCAATAAAAAATGCCACCGGCAGCAGGTGGAGAAGGTCTGTTTTTCGCCAGGTTCGCGGGTAAAGGCATTGTAATACATAAAAATAGGCAATGGGCGGCATCAGCAGCGAGCCAATATGGCCTGTGCGAAAAAGATGAATATATTTTTCCCAGGGCCCATACACAAATGCATAGGTTAAGCCAATCAGATAAAGGTAGGAGAGAAAATACACCAATAATAGCCGACCGGGTTTCCGGTCGCCTTCGCTCCTTCTGAATAACAGTTGTAATACAATTATGATGAGCAGGCAAATAGAAACAAAATATAAAAATGGACTGTCGGATGCTAAACTTTTCACTGCCTGCTTTTTTGAATAATAATTATTTTAGTGTGCTGAAGGTTTTTTTAAAATTCATCCTGTACCACCAATCCCGTTTTTAACATCCTTCTTCCAATTTTGTTATCCTTTGCAGGTTCAGATTATTCAAAATCACCATTTTAATGAGTTTCTTAACCGAAACTTTCATTAAGCAGTTTAAAAGGCAAACTAAAAAGTTGCAATATCCGTCATTAAAAAATATTCCTGAAATTTCTTTGCCCCGCTTAATAAGGAACAGAGCCTTGAAAATTTACGCCGCAACATCCCCGAACGGCAGGAGCAGCTTCTGCTAATTTACTCCATCCATTCCGGGAGTTCTCCCGAACGAATTCGGCCAACCTCCCGGAATGAATGATGGAAATGGAAAACCCCCATTGCAAGTTTTGCATCTCCCATTGTCATACTTACTTAATGCGTGGCAGCGTTAGCCTCCCGGGCCCTATTTCCAGTTTTACACTGGCGCCTGGCTTTAATGGCTTTTTGGTAATCAACCTGTTTAAACTTCCCTTTCAGGCCTTCTACTGGAAGAATATCACCGGCCCTACCCTGCTAACCGATTTGGTGCTGCTACCCGCATTGGCCTTAGGCTTTTTTACGGGCATTAAACTGGTCAATAACCTCCGGGATAGCAGCTATCGGAAAGTGGTGATTGTACTGACGCTGGTTGGTTCGGTATTGATGCTGCTGAAGCGGTAGCTATTCCTTTCATCGCAAAGCTGCCAAACGGCAGGCGCCATGGTTGCTTTTTACTCCGACGGTCATGGAAAAAGTGGCTATTCCCCAAAAAAAACAATTAGTCGCTCGTCGTGGATTGATACCGGTGATTTATTCAAAAGCAAAAATTTTCCTGAAATCCTTTTTCATATCTACCACCATCCAGTTCTTTTCTTTGGCCTCAACCATTGCCGTTTCCAGGTGGCCGCTCAGGGTATGCAGGTCGTAGGCATACTCACGCGTACTGTCGGTATGGTGCAAAATCATACACATCGTTTTGTATTTTGAGCCCGAAGTATATTGCATCATAGCCTGATCGCCATCGCTGTTGCCCCCGCAAAACACCGGTACCTTTCCAATAAACCTATGGATGGCAACCGGCTTACCTGCCTTATCGTCCACATAAACCTCACCCCCGGTTTTGGTAATTACAGGTTTACCATTTACTACCTCATATTTGGCCCCGCCATAACTTCCAATTACCTGGAAAGATGGAACTCCATAAGCTTCCTCGCTCCAAACCCGCATAAAATCGGCCCCGCCACCACTTACAATAAAAGTTTTAAAATCATGGGCCCGCAGGTAAGCAAGCAATTCCACCATGGGCTGGTAAATCACCTCCTTGTACA
>ERZ795056.3299-NODE-3299-length-17428-cov-5.991308_pt1 | contig 17428 bp, 17 predicted proteins | sample MGYA00375140_ERZ795056 | MGnify/ENA primary metagenome ERZ795056 (study PRJEB30185, sample SAMN05720227) | activated sludge metagenome | isolation source: Anaerobic digester | place: USA | collected 2015-03-09 ... | reverse complement strand
TCCTCTTAAGGTACACAACGTATTCGCACAGCTCAAGGGAGACATAAAGATCAGCGACAACGCAACCGCTTCCGTGTACTGGGGCTCGACAGGACTCAAGTCGGTTTCTTCCTCCAACGCGGAGTATAAGAAGCCTTGGGGCGGCTACTTCGCAGTAGCATCCCCGATGTACTGGGATACCTTCGGCGCCGGCTTCACAGTCAAGTTCTAGTCAAGTAACCAGAAGAAAGGGCTTCCTTCGGGAAGCCCTTTTTCTTTTATTGATCTCAATGAAAACTTGCAGGAACTAATGAAACTATAAGTAGCAATAAAAGCACAGATATCTAATACCAATTGATGAGAGCCTAAGAAGACATAATTTCGAAGGAAGAATAGGGCTTTATAAGTCTTTACAATAAACAATAAGAAGGTCGTGTATCTACGCATCCTACGAAAAAAGATGAAGGTAAAATAGCACCTAAAGCGAATAATTCAAGAATAAGAAATATACAGAAGATAAATAGTAGTGTAATATACTCCTAAAAGGTATGTATGAAAATGGAAATGAACCCAAAGAGGGATAAAGAAAGCTAAAAGCCTCAGTGTAGGAAGATTGCTGACCACTCGTGCATGTGGAGGTAGTCACATGAGAAGAACGTTATTATTGGTGATAATCTCTGTCATGATGCTAACTGTCCCTGCATCAGCCGCAAACTTCAGATTCTCGGGTACATTTGCCAATGAGTATTTTTATTCTAACGGTGACAGCCAAGACAAGATGGAACTAACACTAAACCTCAATTTTGACGAAGCTGGGCTGCTAACTGCCTATGCGCCCTTAACATTGACGAGTGGTATAAGCATAGCTGACGGATGGTGGGCAATATTCACCACAGAGCCATTTAACCTCATGTTGAATAGCGTAAACAAATGGACATCGATAGAAAAGACGTTCGGCATGCTTACGACAGGTATAACGACCAATAGGTACAGTAAAATGTGGGGCAAGATAACACCAAACCTAAGCTATATAGCCCAGGCGCTCGTTTTAAGCACAAGCACCACGCCGATAGACAAATATATGATCGAAGCCGAGCTGACCTATGATCTGCCCAAGGTCGTTAAAGTAGTTTCCGACTTCGGTTGGACGTACAACGGGCTAGGAGATACGGGCTACAACATGGGACTGGCTACGGCGGTCACATTCCCGGTGAACACGAAGGGCGGCAACATGAAGCTTGCGCTGGCCAACTTCGCCGACCTGGACTATACGGTGTATCCAGGGATGCTGTTCTGGAGCACGGACGACCTCCTTGCATTCGCAGCTTACGCAGGCCTCACCGGCATAAAGCTGGGAACTACCATAACACTGGACGAGATATCATATAAACTAGGCCTTTCCCAGGTCAACGGATACCTTCTCAAATCCACCTCCTTCTATAGGAGGGGGCTGCAGGAAGCAGTGTTCAACATCTCCGGGAAATTCGGACCCGTCAAAATTAAGCTAATCAATGGTGTATGGTTCCCTTCCACATTTGATTCACCGTTGGGAGGATATAACGCGAACCTCGACATTAGCGCGTTATTCAACGGCCTTACCCTTGGACTGAAGTTCGATTCCAAGCTCAATTGGAGGGATCTGGCGCCACAAGTCGCATGGGGTTGGACAGCAGAGTTCAGGACGAGCTTCAGGAACAAGCAGTATACGATAAGCAGCCATCTAGGTTATGTATCCAACTGGGAGGGTGTCTACCAGTACGTGATAGACGAAGAGGATTATGCGGAGGATCGCGCATACGCGGATATCGATTATGATGACTACCTAGGTTTCCATTTCGAGGCTTTCGGGGAATTCGATCAGAAGGGTACCAACCATGCCGAGGCAGGACTATATCTCGAGTACGACAATACTTTCGACGAGATACCGATCGTGATGGACCTTTCGAGCTTCCTCGCTTGCAGGGTGGGATACCTTTGGAACGAAGGAACCCCGGCCAGTGCACCGGATGTGCATGACCCTGAAGCCATAGGCATGGTAAAACTGGATTCGACGTTTAGTGAGAAGTGGAAGGGAGGCTTGCTGTTCATCAGCAGGAACAACGGGAGCGCCGATCTGTCTTTCGAACCGATCGCCAGCATATACCTCCAGTACCTGCCCTCGGAAGAAACCTCCTTCACAGGCAGGGTCACCTACCGCATGTATGGAGTAGGGGACGTTACCAAGGTGCACAACCTGTTCGCGCAGCTTAAGGGTGACATAAAACTAAGTAACGATGTAACCGCCTCTGCCTATTGGGGGAAGAGCGGCTTTGAGACCGTGCCTGATGGCAACACCGAGCTTAACTACCCCTGGGGAGAGTATTTCGAGGTGACTAAACCTATGTATTGGGATACGTTCGGAGTCAGCTTCACCGTGGACTTCTAAGGCAACATCATCGATGCTAACGAAGGAGGGGCCCAAAAGCCCCTCCTTTAACATACCGTCTCACAAATATTGAACATTGTGCAGTCGCCTGGCCCTAAATATAAGCAAGGCCTTTGCCCACATGTATACATCGAAGCCTTAAACTTGCAAATGGGAGCCGCCTGTGGAAGAATTGAATAAACCCTTAAGGTCCGGAGGAAAGAATGAAGACAATCGGTGTGACGGGTAGGAGCGGTTCCGGGAAGTCTACCTTGGCGAGGGCCCTGGGGAATCTCGGAGCATACGTGCTTGACGGCGATCAGATCGCCGCCGGTCTGATGCAGCCAGGAAGCCCTGTTCTGAAAAATGTCAGGGAATCGTTCGGCCCTTCATATTTCACCGAAGGGGGCGCACTGGACAGGAAAAAGCTGGGCGAAAGGGTGTTCTCCGACGAGAAGGCCCTTACTTTGCTTAACGCAATAGTGCATCCAGCATTCAAGGACAAAATACAGGACCTGCTCGATGATCTGAGGGTGAAGCCCGAAACGCCGGATTATGCGGTAATAGACGCAGCAGTCCTGTTCGAAGCAGGTCTCGAAACGATCTGTGACCTTGTCGTGGCGGTCATCTGTGATGAAGGCGAAATGGCCGGAAGGATCGCATTAAGAGATGGTCTGACGGAAGAGAAGGCGCTGGACAGGATCAGGTCACAGAAAACCAAGGTATGTGATTACGACATGTGCCGAAGGGCTGATATCACGGTGATATCAAGGGGAGATCCGACCGAGATGGAAGCATGGGCGGAGAGGATACTCAGGATAGCGAAGGGAATACGCAATGACTGACAGGAAGAACGCGAGCAAAGCCCCAAGGTCCGTTGTTTTCCTGCTTACAATGAGGGCGATAGCCATAACACTCATAGCAGTCCTCTTCTTCATGAGGATTCCAGAGAAGATGATGTACCCGAGGTTCCATTGGGACGAGGTCGAGCAATATGCGGACGCTTTCGGGATAGACCCATATCTCGTGTTGGCATTGATCAAGGTGGAGAGCAACTTCAGGCCGTCGGCAGTCTCAAAGAGCGGCGCGATAGGGCTGATGCAGGTAATGCCGGACACAGGGGCCTGGGCGGCGCAGATGCTCGGAACGGGCGGCTATTACGACGACAGGCTGAAGGAACCTGAGTTCAACATAATGATCGGCTCATGGTATATGGCCCATATGCTATCCTTATACAGCGACCCTACGGTCGCTATCGCCGCATATAACGCAGGAAGGGGCAACGTGGACCGCTGGCTGTCAGACGGGACGTGGTCGGGAGCCGCTGAATCTGCCTCTGATGTACCGTACAGGGAGACCAGGGAATTCATCAAGAAAGTGATGAGGGCCTGGGAGACATATTCGGATATATACGGACCTATCAATAGCCTTATGCAATGATGAATACCCTTAACGTTATCCACTGTGCAGACGGGCTTTGGCAGTGTATAATACTAGCATAGTGCATCTTTATAATCATAAGGGGAAGGTAATATGCCCACGAGCGATCGCATTTCGACGATGAAGCAGGTAAGGGAGTATAAGCCGAAAGAGGGCAGGAAGCTCTTCTCGGCATCCCACGAGGAAATCATCGATGGTCTGACGACCGATGTATATTTCGTAAAAACCAAGGAGATCCTTCACGGGATGGGGCTCCAGGATACTGTCGTGACAGCGGAGGTGTTTCCCCGTGAAGAAGGCATCCTGGCGGGGGTGGAAGAGGTCATCGCCCTTTTTGAGGGGATGGACCTTGAAGTCTGGTCACTACGTGAAGGAGACGCCTTCAAACCAAAGGATACGGTCATGAGGATCATCGGCAAATACTCAGACTTCGGCATATACGAGACCGCGCTTCTAGGCATCCTCGCAAGTTCCAGCGCATGGGCGACGGCCTCAAGGCGCATAAGGGATGCTGCGGGGGACAAGACTTTCATCAGCTTTGGCGCAAGGCACCTCCATCCGGCGGTGGCACCGGTCATGGAAAGGGCCGCTGTCATCGGAGGCGCTGACGGGGCCAGCTGCATACTGGCCGCGAAGCTGCTCGGCAGGGAGCCTAAGGGGACATGTCCCCATGCGGCCTTCTTGGTCGCCGGGGACACCGTATCGGTGGCGTTGAAGTACGATGAGCTGATGCCCTCCGAAGAGGCGAGGATCATCCTAATAGACACGTTCAAGGACGAAGCCGAAGAGGCCCTGAACGTGGCAATGGCCCTCGGAGATAAACTAAAAGGCGTAAGGCTTGACACTCCGGGCGAGCGCGGCGGCGTCACCACGGGACTTGTGCGTGAAGTAAGGGCAAGGCTGGATCAGGCAGGATACAAGCACGTGCAGATCTTCGTATCGGGCGGACTGAATCCGGACAGGGTGCGGTTGCTATCCGAAGCCGGGGCTGATTCGTTCGGAGTCGGCAGCTACATATCGGGCGCTAAGCCGATCGATATGACGATGGACCTTAAGGAAGTCGGTGGAAGACCCATAGCCAAGAGGGGCAGGATACCCGGCAAGATAGAGAATCCGGCACTCGTGCGCTTTATTTAAAGTACGGAGGGAGATCGATGGCTGAAAGACTGCTTGAGGTTCAGGACCTCAGGACCTACTTCTACACCGAAGACGGCGTAGTACCGGCGGTCGACGGGGTGAGCTTTACCTTGGACAAAGGTAAGACACTGGGCATTGTTGGAGAATCCGGTTGTGGCAAGAGCGTTACGTCGCTCTCCGTAATGAGGCTTATCGCAAGCCCTCCCGGCAAGATCGTATCTGGCCGGATCTACTTCGAAGGGGAGGACCTCCTTCAGAAGAGCGAGAAGGAAATGAGGAGCGTCCGAGGCAACGAGATTTCCATGATATTCCAAGAACCGATGACGAGCCTGAACCCGGTCTTCACGATCGGCGACCAGATCTGCGAGGCGATCCTGCTGCACCAGAAGGTGAACAAGAAACAGGCCAGGCAGAAGGCCATCGAGCTCTTGAAGAAGGTCGGCATTCCTTCGGCCGAGCGCAGGATAGACGACTATCCGCACCAGATGTCCGGGGGCATGAGGCAGAGGGTGATGATAGCGATGGCGCTCTCGTGCAACTCGAAGCTGCTTATAGCAGACGAGCCCACCACGGCACTGGACGTCACCATACAAGCGCAGATACTGGACCTCATGAAGAAGGTGCGCAACGATTTCAACGCCTCGATCATGTTAATCACCCATGACCTTGGAGTGGTGGCGGACCTCGCGGACGACGTCGTGGTCATGTACGCAGGCAAGATCGTCGAGAAATCTGCAGTAAGGGGCATCTATAAGAACCCCCAGCATCCATACACCAAGGGCCTGTTGGGATCGATACCAAAGCTGAATGAGGCGAAGGAGAGGCTGGCCGTGATCGAAGGGACGGTCCCGAACCCGTTTTCGATGCCGGAGGGCTGCCGCTTCAACCCTCGCTGTAAGTATGCCAAGGACATATGCCTCTGCAAGCAGCCTCCCCTTATCAAGGTCGCCGATGACCATGAGGTGGCATGTTGGATGATCACAGACTATAAAGACGCGGAATCCGTCGGCAAGGAGGCATAGAAATGACTACCACACCACTTCTTAAGGTCGAGAACCTGGTGAAGCACTTCCCCATAACCAGGGGGGTGCTGAGGAAGAAGCAGGTAGCCGCGGTCCGCGCAGTGGACGGAATCTCGTTCTATGTGAATAAAGGAGAGACCCTGGGCTTGGTCGGAGAGTCCGGATGCGGTAAATCGACCACAGGCAAGGTGATCATAAGGCTTGAAGAGCCCACCTCCGGCAAGGCGTACTACGACGGCAAGGACATATTCGCCCTTTCGAGGGAACGCATGCGCGAGATAAGGCGAGATCTGCAGATGGTCTTCCAGGACCCTTACGCTTCGCTCAACCCCAGGATGCAAGTCGGCGAGATAATCGCAGAACCCCTTATCGTACACAACCTCGCCAGTGGCAAGGCCAGGGAGGACAAGGTGGTTGAGCTGTTGGAGACGGTGGGCCTGAACGCGACCCATGCGAGGAGGTATCCGCATGAGTTCTCGGGCGGCCAAAGGCAGAGGATAGGAGTAGCGAGGGCCCTGGCCGTAAATCCGCAGATGATCATATGCGACGAGCCGGTGTCGGCGCTTGACGTTTCGATCCAGGCGCAGGTGATAAACCTGCTTCAGGACCTACAGAGGCAGATGGGGCTGACATACCTGTTCATAGCGCACGACCTTTCGGTGGTCAAGCACATATCTAACAGGATAGCCGTCATGTACCTCGGCAAGATCGTCGAGATGTCTTCGAAGGAGGCCCTTTTCGCATCCCCGATGCACCCATACACTGAAGCATTGCTCTCGGCCATACCGGTGCCCGATCCGGATTATGCAAAGAGCCGCATAATCCTCGAAGGGGACGTACCTTCACCGATATCACCCCCTTCAGGGTGCAGGTTCCATACCCGTTGCCGCTATGTGATGGACATATGCAAGGTCGAAGAACCTGAGTTCGTGGACCTCGGAGGCGCCCATTACTGCACCTGCCACCTTAGGAAACCGGCTAATGCCTGAAGGGATTATTGACACCGCGCCTTTTGTATAGGATAATCCTATTTGCGATGGTTATTGCGGGAATGGCGGAACTGGCAGACGCGTACGTTTGAGGGGCGTATGGATTACTCCGTGTGGGTTCAAGTCCCACTTCCCGCACCAGATATCGGCCCTGCCTCACAAGAGGCGGGGCCTTTTCATTGCTAAGGGTGCCATATACGGCTTGGAACGAAGAATGACGGGCCGGATGTCAAATATACCATCCGGCCCGTCTTGATAGTTTTAGTACAGACTGTCAGATGTTCTCGTGTATCTTCTCCAAGGTCATCAGCAGGCTATTGGTCTCCTGCTCATCGAGGTAATGGAAGAAATCCTTCGTCTCGTCCTTGAGGGTGCTGTCTATCTTGTGATGCATGCTGGCGCCTTTATCCGTCAGCTTGACGAGGCAGAGCCTCCTGTCCTCCTCACCCGGCTTGCGTTCGACGAGCCCTTTGTTGACCAGCCTGTCAACTACTGCAGTAGCTGCGTTCGGGGCGACCGCAATCGCTTTAGCCACCTGTTTCATTGTCTTGTATCCTTCGGTGTCTATGGCGATTATTGTCCTCGCCTCTCCGAGGGTAAGGTCTCCGAGATTCTTGTCGATTGCCTTCTTTACATAGGATTTTTCGATCTTATCGGATAGTTTCATGATAAGGCTTACTATTTGCTGGGAATCGGTTGCGAGCATTTCCTGGCCTCCTTTTTATCTGTAATTAATATTTTACAATGCAATATTCACTAAAGGAACACATTAATGCATATGTATAAATTCCAGAACATCATCAATCAGCACGTGCAAAAACAAATACAGCTCAGACGCGGTATGGCATCAAACCTCGAATACTGCGTCGCTAATAATAATTTCCTGAGCTCCATAATAGGGGGTACACCGTAAATGGTACCTAATGCTGGAAATCGGTTCCCATTTCACCTGCTGAAATAATAACAAAAAGGATAGAAAAATGCCACACTAGAAAATGGTTATGTCCCTTACATTATAAACAATGTCCTAAACATGAGGGCGTGTAGCAGGAACAAGGCGTCTTCGATAGAAAACAGATATATGGAGGTCGAGATGGAGAACATTGATTTAACAAGAGAAGCTGTCGAGGACGTCTTTGAATGTGCCTGCGACATCCAGGACAAGGCGGCTCAGGACGCTGTAGTCACCCTGTCCGGCGAGACGCTTTCCATTGAACCCGAGGGCGGTAAGACGTTGCTGCTCAAAGCGCGGCAGGTAAGCGCCCTTGACATCGGCGACGTCGACATCAAGATGACGATGCAGGCAGCATCATTAAGGCTCTATAGGTTCGGCAGGAGGTTCGACAGGGCCGCCGAGCTGATAGGGTCGTGGTACAAGAAGGGCAAGCTGGCCGACAGCGCGGTACTGGAGAAATCCCTGGAGACGTTCGACGAGATCCAATACGAGCTCTCGAGGAAGGGTAAACGGCCCGCAAGCCTCAGGATGTATGCTACTCATGCGGCGATCACGGATTCCAGGAACGGCAAGGTCAAGAGGATGCCATACTCCTACATAAGGGACATCCTGGATGAAGGCCTTTCCGTCAACATCAGGATGCAGAAGGGGCCGGATATCGCAGTCTCGATGCTAGGCAGGAGGAAGGACGTATTCCTGAGAAGGCTCAAGGAGCTCATGGAGGCGCTGGCTTGCGAAGTCGGCCGGAAGACGGTCGAAATCCTGGGCATAGAGGACGCAGGCCAGGACAAGCTGATATCGGGGATCCTTCCGGACGGCAGGGCGGTCCTTCTTGGCGCCATCGAGGAGAAGTCCCCTATGCTGGCGGAGGCCATCCTTAGGAAAGCGTCAACGACGAGAACCGCACCTATCATAGATAAGGCCGACGAGCTCGCGTTCGGTTTCAAGAAAGGCCTTATGGGCGAGCTGGACGGCGACTATATCTGGATGGTCGCAAGGCTTGGCGGCGTGGCGGTCATGGAGACCGTCTCCGGTTCGGAGGACGCTTCGAGGGCGGCGTACATGTTCGACATGCAAGGGCTGCCTTTCCCGGCCTTCGTGGACGATCTGAGCTGGAGCCTGACGCTGGTAGGCTTCCGTAGGGAACCCATCTACCTGTCCGACGAGGCGTTGAAGGAGCCGGGCAGGGAGAGATACTTGCAGGCGATAGAGGACGTCCCTGAGCTTGTAAGGCTTAGGACGCTGTACAGAGGCAGGGTGGCGCATACAGAAGGCGGCGGCTGGGTCTCGAAGATCCTGGAAGCCGCTGGGAAGCTGCCCCAGGGAGGGAGATAGGGATGGCGGTCTACAAGCATTTCTGCATCTATTGCGGTAAACTTATCCCGGGTGATGCCAATGTATGCCCTTACTGCGGAGCAGAGGATCCGTTCTGCCTGAGGTGCCCTAAATGCAGGGGGCCCGTCGAGGAGGGCTACAAGGCGTGCCCTTCCTGCGGATTGGAGCTCAAAATCAAGTGCCCCTCGTGCGGCAAGGACGCACCCGCTTACTTGAAAGCCTGTCCGCACTGCGCATCATCGCTGCTAGGCACGTGCAGCAATAAAAGATGCGGCAACAGGCAGTTGTTTACGATTGGTGTGTGCATGAAATGCAAGAGCAAGGTAGTATTCTAGGAGGTTGGGAAGATGCCGTTGCAGTCATTTACCAGGAATTACGAGGACAACAGCACGGAAGCTGGATTCCAGTTCACTTTCTATTGCGACAAATGCGAGGACGGTTTCAAGACCAAGTTCATCGAATCACAGACGTATAGGAAAGGCAGCCTCTTAAGGGGCATATCGCGAGGCATATCCATAGGCACGTCCCTCATAGGCAAAGCCCAGAACCTGGGTTGGAGCCTGGAGAGGGGCGCCGACGTAATATCCGAGAGGTTCGAAGGGATGAGCCCCGAATGGCACAAAGAGCACGAGCAGGCTTTCGAGATCGCCATGAACGAGGCCAAGGGGCATTTCCATAGATGTCAGAAATGCCGCAGTTGGGTGTGCGAATCCGACTTCAACGAAGAAGAGGGGTTGTGCGTGGAATGCGCACCCCGACTCAACGTCGAGGTAGCGGCCGCAAAATCCAGGAAGATGGTACAGGACATCGAGGAGAGGGCCCAGGAGACGAAGGTGTTCGAAGGCAAGATCGAATCCAAGGCCATCGTGTGCCCGCAATGCGGCAAACCCGTGACACAAGGCAAGTTCTGCAGCAACTGCGGCGCGAAGGCCGTCATGGACACATGCCCGTCATGCGGAGCAAAATCCCAGCCAGGGGCGAGGTTCTGCAGCGAATGCGGAGAGAGGTTCAAGTAAGCGCGGGCCGCGATTTTCTATGGAACTTTTCGCAAGGTCCTACGTTCTAAAAGATAGGGACGAAGAGCGGACGAGAGACCATAGACGGATGCGAAGACATGTAGAATACCTCCCTTAGAGCAGGCAGTTAGCGGGACTGCCTGCTTCTTTGTTCGTTACATGGTGAAAAAGGCCTATAAAAAGGGTAAGATTAAAATTATGGGTTCAAGATTATTGAGAGGAGCCGGACCATGGAGCTCAAGGATGTAGTTATGAAGCTCTCGGACGCGTACGGCGTGTCCGGTCACGAGGCGAACTCAGCAGAGCTCGTAATGTCCCTTTTCAAGGACCTGGCCGACGAGATAAGGGTCGACAGGATGGGCAACATAATCATGCTCAAGCGGGGCAGTAAGCCAGAAACGGCCAAGGTCATGCTTGCCGCCCATTACGACGAGATAGGCATGATCGTAAAAAGGATAGAACAGGGCGGTTTCCTGAGGGTCGCGCAAGTCGGCGGCATCGACCAGCGCATACTCCCGTCGATGGAAGTCATCGTGCACGGAAGGAAAGACATCCCGGGCGTCTTCTCGGCCTGCCCGCCTCATCTGCAGACGGACGAGGACAGGAAGAAAGCTTGGAAGATGGACGACCTCGTCATCGATTGTGGTTATGGCGAAGATGAGCTAAAGAAGCTCGTAAGGGTGGGCGACATCGTAAGCTTCAGGCGCAGGTGCATCGAGCTCGCCAACGGAAGGCTGGCGGGAAAGTCGATGGACGACAGGTGCTGTCTTGCGGCGATATGGCAGTGTGCCACCGAGCTTAAGAAGATGGAACACGATGCCGACGTGTACTACGTGGCGACGGTACAAGAAGAGATAACCTATGGAGGAGGACTGACGGCGACGTTCGGAATAATGCCGGACATCGGCATAGCGGTCGACGTCGGTTTCGCCGCCATGCCCGGCATATCTGACGATGACGCTGACAAGATGGGCGAGGGACCTAACGCGGAAACGGCGCCGGACGTGAATCGCAAGGTCTTTGGTAAAATCAGGAAAGTCGCATCGGATTATGGCATCAACCTTCAGGTGAGCGTATCAGGAAGGCCCGGCGGCACTGACGCGTTCCCGATGCAGACTACCGGCGCGGGCGTGGCAACCGCCATCCTGGGAGTCCCCATAAGGTACATGCACACCAGCGTCGAGACCCTTGAATTGGAGGACGTGAAGAAGTGCGGCAGGTTGATGGCCTACTTCTGCGCCTCAGTAGACAAAGAGTTCAAGGAGGGATTGACATGCTGCTTGAAAAGCTGAGCATGGCAGCGGGCGTACCGGGTCACGAAGACGCGGTAAGGGACGCCATAGCGGCCGAGATGATGAAGTACGCCGACGAGATAAGGGTAGACAGCATGGGCAATCTCATAGCGCTTAGGAAGGGCCGCAAAAGAGACGTCAAGGTGATGCTGGCAGCGCACATGGACGAAGTGGGACTCGTGGTGCGCAGTGTTGATCCAAGCGGCCTTCTGAAGGTCGTGGCGTGCGGCGGCGTCGATCCTAGGGTTCTGGTGTCGAAATCCGTAAAGGTGGGCACCAAAATGATCCCGGGGGTCATAGGGGGCAAGCCCATACATCTCCAGAAGAAAGAGGAGAGGGACCTGCCGATCCCGATGGAAGGGCTCTATGTGGACATCGGGGCAAAGAGCAAGGAAGATGCCCTGAAGATGGTGGAGCTGGGCGACCAGGTCGTGTTCGACACACAGTACGAGCGCATCGGCAACGGCAGGCTGAAGGGCAAGGCCCTAGACGACAGGGTGGGATGCGCGCACATAATCGAGGCCCTTAAGAGGCAGCACGATTTCGACCTGTACGGGGTGTTCACGGTGCAGGAGGAAGTGGGCCTCAGAGGAGCGCAGGTCGCGGCCTGGGCGGTAAATCCGGACCTGGGTCTCGTGCTGGAAGGCACCACCGCCCATGACGTCTTCCCCACCGAAGAGCACAAGAGCTCGACTTTCCTGGGCAAGGGGCCTGTCATAGTGCAGATGGACGCCAGCATGTTCGCAGAGCCCAAGCTAGTCGCAAGGCTTATCGAAGTTGCTGAGGCGAAGGGGATCCCGTACCAGCACAAGACCACCATCAGCGGAGGGACGGACGCAGGCAGGATAAGGCACACCAGAGCGGGCCTTCCCGCCACCGCCGTGTCGGTACCATGCAGGTACATACACTCGCCGGTCAGCATAATAGACGAGAACGACTTCAAGAACGCAGGGAAGCTCGTCGAAGCCTTCCTGGACAGCGTAGATGAAAGGGGATTGCCAAGATGAAGGAGCTCCTCAGGAAGCTTACCGAAGCCTTCGGACCGTCTGGGGCCGAAAGGGAGATCAGGGACATAATAAGCAGCGAGGTAGCGAAGTTCTGCGATGATTTCAGGGTCGACAGCCTAGGGAACCTCATCTGCGTGAAGCGCCCCTCCAAACCTACGTCAAAGACGAAGAAGGTCATGATCTCCGCCCACATGGACGAGATAGGCTTCGCCGCTATGCATATAGACGACAAGGGGTTCATACGTTTTTCCAATGTAGGTGGACATAGACCCCATACGCTCGTCGGGCAGAAAGTAGTTTTCGAGAACGGTACGATCGGCTATTTCGGCCTTGAGAAGCTGGATAGTCCGAACGACTTGAATTTCTCCAAGATGTACATCGATATCGGGGCGAAGAACAAGGAAGAAGCGCTCAAGAAGGTCAAGGTTGGAGACATCTGCGGTTATGTTTCGTATTTCTACGACAACGGCGACAGGGTGATATCGAAGTCGCTTGACGACAGGGCCTGCTGTGCCATCCTCATCGAGGCGATGAAGAAGGTAAAGAACCCCAAGAACGAGCTGTACTGCGTATTCAGCACACAAGAGGAGCTCGGCCTAAGAGGAGCCAGGGTTGCCGCATACGGCATCGATCCCGAGATAGGCCTGTCGCTTGACGTGACCGGAGCTGGAGATACGCCAAATGGGCCTCCGATGAACATGGAGCTGGGGAAGGGAGCCGCCATAAAGGCGAAGGACTCGGGCGCGGTGGCTCATCCGGGAATCAAGGACCTGCTCATATCCCTGGCGGAGAAGAAAGAGATACCCTACCAGATGGAAGTACTAGACGGCGGCTCAACTGACGCGGCCGCCATACAGCTCACGAGGATGGGAGTGCCCTCGGGCACCATATCGGTGCCTACGAGGAACCTGCACACGCCGTCCGAGATGATCGACATGTCAGACTATGAAGCAGCGATAGAGCTCACGGTCGAATTCATGAACGCCGATTTCTCCAAGATCTAGGTACTGCCGGCGGGCGGCCTTTTACCGCCCGCCGCATTGGTTGTATAATGGACAAGCAAGATCCTTGAATGGAGGTAGAACATGGAAAACGCAAAGAAGCATTTCAAGACCGTCATAGCTTCCGACCTTAAGTCGAAGGCAGTAGGCGGAGGCTGTAGGGAGTGCCAGACATCCTGCCAGTCCGCGTGCAAGACTTCATGCACTCTGGGGAACCAGGCGTGCCGCAAATAGGCGATAACCATTCCCTTGGCATCCGTCCCACGTCCGAAGGCCTGAAGAGGAATTGGCACAGGTTTACGGCCGGCGGGACGGATTTTCTTTATGACGTGCTCTCCGGCAGTCTCCACGTACTTGACAGCGAAGCTGGCGGTCTGGTCGACAGCATCGCATCAAATCCTGAGAACGGCAGGCCGGCAGGACTTCCCGGGGCAGGCATGACGGAGGCATCTTACGAGATGGCCCGCATGCTGGAAGAAGGCACGCTTACGGACCCTGACACACCTGATCCTGAAGTCGGATGGACTCATGAAAGGGTAGTGAAGGCCCTTTGTCTACACATATCCCATGACTGCGATATGAGATGTGCCTATTGCTTCGCAGGCCAAGGTGGATTCGGCGGGCAGAGGAAGCTGATGGATGCTAAAGTCGGCAAAGCCGGACTGGACTTCCTGGTCAAGGCGTGCGGGGACGTAAGGCATCTTGAAGTGGACTTCTTCGGCGGGGAACCGCTGATGAACATGGGTGCCGTAAAAGAAGTGGTATCGTACGGAAAAGAGTTGGAGGCCAAGCACGGCAAGTCGATAAACTTCACCCTTACGACCAACGTACTGACAATGGACGATGATACGGCCCGATTCCTCAACGAAAATGCCATGGCGACCGTACTGAGCATGGACGGAAGGCCGGAGGTCCACGACAGGGTGAGGAGGGCCGGTGACGGGAGCATTACCAGCGGCAAAGTGCTGCAGAACATGAAGAGATTCGTAGATTCTAGGAACGGTGAGAACTATTATGCAAGAGGCACATACACAGCTTTGAACCTTGACTTCTCGAACGATGTCAAGTTCATGGCCGATGAGGGCTTCGACAGGATATCGTTCGAGCCGGTGGTGCTGTTCGACAACACGCCGATGGAAATCAAGGAAGAGCATCTTCCAGAGATATTCGCTGAGTACGACAGGCTTGTGGACTTCATGCTGGAAAGAAGAAGCAAAGGCAAGCCCATACTCTTCTTCCACTTCGACATGAACGTGGCCAAGGGACCCTGCCTTGCCAAGAGGCTGTCCGGTTGCGGAGCAGGCGCCGATTACGTCGCTGTTACGCCAGAAGGCGACATATATCCCTGCCATCAGTTCGTAGGGAAGACGGATTTCAAACTAGGCGATGTCTGGAAAGGGATAGACAACGTCGATTGCGTAAAGAAGTTCTCGGATGCGAACATCTATACCAAGAGAGGCTGTAAGGACTGTTGGGCTAGGTTCTTCTGCAGCGGTGGCTGCCATGCCAACGCCTTCTCATCCAACGGTAGCATACTTAAACCCTACAAATTAGCTTGTGAGATCACAAAAAAGCGACTCGAGTGCGCTTTAAGGCTGCAAGCCGACCTATAAACTGGTAAAGACTCCATATTTTCGCTGGCAGGAGCCGGAATCCGACCGGCTTCTCCTGCTTATTCTGCGTATATCCTACGTGATTAGCCCGAATAGGTGATGGTAATACATTGCTACAACTGGTAAAAATAAGTCAGTAATTCAAAGCTTTACTCCGGGTCGTGTAAGAATGCCGTAGCAATTGTGCAATCAAGGTGGTTTAGGAAGAAGGGTAGGATTTGACACCATTCATGAGACAAAGCAACAACTATGTAGAGGAGGTACCCCATGAACAAGGAGGACCTACCTAAGGATGAGATCGCAGAGTCGAAGCAGGTCGATGAACCAATCACATGCGTTATGGAAGCTCTGTTGTTGCCGGCCGAAGCTTCGGACGAGATTACCCCGGGTTCATACAAGGCGGCCTTGAAGGGTGATGTCGAAGGAAGCATCGGCAGGGGAGTCATTCTCTTGTACCTTAACTCGGAGAAGGACCGTCAGATGTTCAAAACCTATCCAAGGGCCCGAAGAGCACAGAACGTCAGCTTCGACCTAGGGGCTTTCAAACTCACGGCGACCGAAAAGTGCGTCCTTGACAAACTTTCGGAAGGGAAGAGCAACAAAGCCATAGCCGATGACCTGTTCGTTTCGATCAACACCGTTAAAACGCACGTCCGGTCGATATTCCAGAAACTAAACGTAAATTGTAGGAGCGCAGCCGTAAGAAAAGCATTGGATTTCGGGATTGTCGGATGCTCCTAATGATGCCGGCCTTTCATACTTCCGTCTAATTCAACCAGGACCAGGACTATGCGAGCATATAGGCACAGACGAGACTTTCGCGGGCTGTGTCTCCCTGGGAAAGGCGTTTGATGAAGGACAGGAGGTGTGCTCGATGTTCAAGAGAAGCACGGGGAAGTATGTAAGGCTGGATATTGCCATCGATGGTTACTGTATCCATTTCCCACTTTGGATCTTCGAGATTACCCTGGGCTAGAAGGAACGTGTGCGGGGCTAGAAAGCCCCGCACAACGATTTGGGGGGTGCTTTGATGGCCAAGGCTGAAAGGATAGTCACTCTATCTGAACACGCCAGGGTGGTCCACAAAGGGGAGGACGCCTTGATGCATAACCTAGCCAACGGCTCATGGTGCAGGGTATCGAGTACCGCGGCACAATTTTTCGGTAGGGAAGGCGGGCTGGATCTTACCATAGAGGCCGCGAGCCTGGAAGGCAAGGATGCGGTCGGGATGCTCAGATTGGCTGCCGAGCTGGCCGAGACCGGCATACTGGTCGACAAGCAAACAACAATCTCAAAAGAAGCGAGAAGGTTGAGAAAAGCCTATCTGATAGTGACCAGGAGATGCAACCTGGGATGCCCGTCATGCTATATGGGGGATTCGTCGGAAGGGGTGCATGATACGGGGAAAGTCATTGAAGCGGTGGAGAAGCTTAAGTCCTTGGAGCCTTCCAGGTTGTACATCACAGGAGGCGAGCCGTGCCTGAGAGACGATCTCGATAAGATATTGGAGGCTGCCAGGGGGATGGAGACGGTGCTCTGTACGAATGGGACCCTACCCGACAGGATACCGTTCGATGCCATGCTGGCATCGCGGACGAAGCTTCAGATCTCGCTTGAGAGCTGTAATGCGGCCGAGCACGACTTCATACGGGGCAATGGTACGCATGCATTATCTGTCGGCTCCGCAAGGAGGGCCGCTGAGATGGGCATCGAGGTCGAGATAGTGCCCACGCTGACGCCTAAAGGCGGAATGGATATCTCCGAGATGGTAAAATTCGCAGGAAGCCTTGGCACGGGTTGCCATGGTAGCCTACTCACGCACGTAGGCAGGGGCAAAACGGCAGAACACGAGCATGGGGTGGGGATATTGAAGATGATGCTGAGGCATCTTGCGACGTGCCTTAAAAGAGGGGAAATAAAGCAAAGCGCGGTTCTGGAAGATATAATGCCAATGCTGTCGAAATCATCGTGCGGCGCAGGCAAGATGGTGGTATCGTGCACCCAGGACGCACGGTTGCATCCCTGCCATCTGCTTTGGGACATGCCTTTGGAGAATTTCGACGTCGGTTACGATGTCGACTATGATGCCCAGTGCAAGGAATGCGATGTGAGGTATCTGTGCGGTGGCGGATGCAGGGCGGCGGCCATGTCAAACGGAGGGCACGATCCCAATTGTGGCGTCTATAAATCGGTATACACCGCATTCGCGTGGGAATGGGACGATTCGACGAGCGTCGG
>ERZ795056.3296-NODE-3296-length-17433-cov-7.036368_pt1 | contig 17433 bp, 14 predicted proteins | sample MGYA00375140_ERZ795056 | MGnify/ENA primary metagenome ERZ795056 (study PRJEB30185, sample SAMN05720227) | activated sludge metagenome | isolation source: Anaerobic digester | place: USA | collected 2015-03-09 ... | reverse complement strand
GTCGTTGATCGCGATGACGCCGGGAAGCTTGCAGCCTGTATGATGCATTTTCTGGATTGCCCCGAGGATATCCGGCGCTTTGGTGATCGCTCCCGCGAGGTCGGCCGTAGATATGCACTTCAGGCGGGTATTGACATCCTCACGGCGGCCATCGACAAGATATTGGCATCGGCAACGCAATGAAGATTCTGAACGCCATTAATTGCGCGAATCCCGCCGGCGGCGGGCCGATCGAGTCCATCCTCCAAGCTCACACCGCCTTGAAACATCTTGGGCACGATTCCGAGATCGTGTGCCTCGACGCACCCCTCTCGCCGTGGCTCGCCACATTGCCCATCACAACCCATCCCGTCGGACCAGCTCACTCGAAGTATCGGTACACAAGCCGCTACATCCCCTGGCTGAGGGCTCACGCATCGCAGTATGATTGTGTATTGGTTCACGGCATCTGGCTCTTCCCGAGTTCCGGTGCGTGGCGGGCGCTCCGCGGCAGCCCCACCCCCTACTTCATCTACACCCACGGCATGCTCGACCCTGCGTTTCGCAGTCTCTTCCCATGGAAGCATCTTCAGAAACAGGTGGTCTGGCGCTTGGTGGAACGGCGTGTCGTGCAGGATGCCCGGGCCCTCTTCTTCACGTGCGAGGAGGAGAAGCGGCTTGCAGAGAAGTCGTTCTCCCCGGCCACCTACCGCTCCGCCATCGTTCCCTACTGTATCGGCAATCCGCCGGGAGAACCAGGCGTCCAGCGCAATCTGTTCTTTGAAACCTATCCGCGACTCCGTGGAAAACGCCTCATCCTGTTCCTCAGTCGCCTGCATCCCAAGAAGGGGTGCGATATCCTGCTCAAGGCCTTCGCCACCATCGCACAGGATCGACCCGATCTTCACCTCGTCATGGCCGGACCGGATTCCATCGGCTGGCGCGGCGACTTGGAACGTATGGCCCAACACCTCGGCGTCGCAGAGCATGTGACCTGGACAGGGATGTTGGCGGGAGACCTCAAGTGGGGCGCGTTCAGAGCCTCCGATCTCTTTGTACTGCCCTCCCATCAGGAGAACTTTGGAATCGCGGTTGTGGAAGCACTCGCTTGCGGTGTGCCGGTCATGATTTCGCGGCGCATCAACATCTGGCGCGAAATCGAGGCCGACGGGGCGGGCTTTATCGGAGAACCAGACACGGCATCCTTTGCCGGCCTCCTGCAACAGTGGCTGAGTACCGACCGCGAGACAACACACCGCCATCATGATCACGCACGCCGTTGCTTCGAACAGCGGTTCCAAAGCAGCAAGGCCGTTGCGAATCTTTTGACCGTCCTGAAGGGTCTCGGCGTTTCGGGTCCATAAAGGCCACTGCATGACTGAACCCACACCCAACCGATGCCGCGTCACAGCAATCGTCCTCACGCGCGACGAGGAGATCAACATCGAGCCATGCCTTCGGTCGCTGGCATGGGCTGATGAGGTCGTCATCGTGGACTCCCACAGTACCGATCGGACAGTCGCAATCGCGCAGACCGCCCGTCCCGATGTCCGGATATTGCAGCACCCCTTCACGGACTTCGGCGATCAGCGCAATTGGGCCCTCGACCATACCGCGCCGCGCAACGATTGGATTCTCTTTGTGGACGCGGATGAGAGGATCACCCCCGCCTGCGCCAAGGCCATCTCCGCAGCCATCGCCGACCCGGGCGACAAGGCCGGGTTCTTTCTCACCTGCCGCAACTTCTTCATGGGCCGCTGGATCAAACACTGTACCCTGTATCCCTCGTGGCAATTGCGATTGCTGAAACGGGGGCAGGTTCGCTTTCGCAAGGAAGGCCACGGCCAGCGTGAAGTCTCGAGCGCACCCCTCGGCTATCTTCGGGAACCTTACGACCATTTTGGATTCAGCAAGGGCGTTGAACACTGGAAGGCGCGTCATGAGATCTATGCAGCCAACGAGGCGGAACTGATCTTCCGACTGCGCTCCGAACCCCTCGCTATGCGCGATCTCTTCTCGCCGGATCCGGTCATTCGCCGTCGTGGCCTCAAACGACTGGCGGCACGAACCCCTTTCCGCCCTTGGCTCCGCTTCTTCTACATCTACATTTGGCGGCGGGGATTCCTCGATGGAAAACCCGGCTTCACATTTGCCATGCTGAGATTTGGCCACGAAGTCCGGATCACAGCCAAACTGGCTGAATCAATTCGGCAAAGCCGCGACTGATGCACAGCCGGCGATCCCCTCATTCATGACGTTGTCCTGAGCGATGAATCGGGTATGATGGGCGTTGGTTGTCGAAAGGAGGAAGGTTGAACTCCCTTCAAAAGTCCTTGTTGCTCCTTCTGTTGCTGTTCTGTGCAGCAGCGGTGTTCTTTGTCTTCTGCCACAACTCCGGCTACGGCTATGACGCACTGGAGTACCTCGTGATCGGGCGATCCTTGATCGAGGGCTATAGCTTCTACGACTTCATCCCCTCCAAATCGTGGGGGCTCTACACCTTGGTCGCCGGGTATCTCTCCCTCGGTAACGTCGCCAACCACCTGGGGATCACCACCCTGATCACGTCCCTCTTCATCCTCATGGTGACCGGGACTTTTCTGGTCACCGCGCGCCAGTTCGGCCGCCTGAGCGCGCTTGCGAGCGCAGCGCTCGTGGGCCTGTGCGCCATGTTCACGGAGATGAACTATCTGGAGCCAGAAAGTCTCGTCTTCCTCAGCGGGCTTGCCGCCTTCTACCTCCTCACCAAGAACGACAACATCACCAGCGCACAGCTCTATGGTGCTGGTCTTTGGCTCGGAATTGGCTTTGCCTTCAAAAGTGTCGCCGCCTTCTACTTTATCGGCGTGGCGTTCTTCCTGCTGGTGCGACGGATTCCGGACGGCTACCTTGCGCTCGGCAGGAGGATCATCGAGGTCGCTTTTCTCTCCGCTGGCTTTGGCACGGCACTGGTTATTCCCATGGTGTACTTCGGCGTGACCGATCGCCTCTTTGATCACATCCAGTGGACGTATTTCTTCCCTCTTCTGAGAAGGCCCGCCGATATCTTCTACCTCGGCAAGTTGCTGGCGAAGCTCTCCTGGTTCATCGTTCTTTTCGGTGCGGCCCTCATCGCATCGCTCCGCGCGGACATTCGCTGGCGCGTGTATGCAGGGCCCACGAACCGGCTGGCACTTGCGATGGGCCTCGCTTCCTTCCTCGCCTTGCTGAAGCAGCAGGCGTCGCACTACGCATTCCCCGGCGTCGCCTTCTGCTCCATCTTTATCGGCGGCGTCCTGGCGGGCATGTATCTCGATGCCAACTTTCGTCAACGCCTCCGGACCCTGACGTTCGCGATGCTCGGCATCGGCGCGCTCGCAGTCGCCAGCATCCTGATTTACAACCCGAACGCCTTGAACCGCCTGACCACATTCCGCAATTTCCGTTACGAGACGGAAAGCGCCCGGTTCATCCGTGACCGCGTCGGACCCAATCAACACGCCCTCTTCTTCAAACACAGCACGCTCCTGTACTGGTTGTCTCATCGCTACCCGAACATCCCCTTCCTCAAGCTGGACGTGCAGGAGACGTATGCGCTCGGTGGCCGCCCTGGCCTGTTGGAGAAGGCGCTGAAGGATCCAACCATGCAGTTGGTGGAGTATGATTCCGAATGGCCCGGCATTCAGGACCGCGATTTTGGAACCGACCCGGTCAGCCGCAGCATTCTCCACACATTCCACGGCACGCTGGTCAGCGATTTTGTCGAAATCGAACCCGGCCTGCCGCCCTACACCTTCTGGCTGCGAAGATCGGAAACCCTTTGAAGCGGGAGTCTTGATTGGACGGCCCTTCCCGAAAGCTTGCCTTGGGCATGCTGGCCCTGATAGTCGCCATCCTGCTGGCTCAGCTCGCGGCAACGGGATCGTTCTCCCTCTTCACCCGCCATTTCTGGCTGGATGAAGTCCATACCTACCTGACGGTCGCCGATCCGAGTCTCGCCCACGCATTGGCCGGCCTGAAGGGAACAGTCAACGGGGCCCCTCCTGAGTACTTCCTTCTGTTGCGACTCTTTTCCAGCGCCTTCGGCGGTGCCGGTGAGTGGACGTTCAGGCTGTTCTCCTTCCTGATGACCACGCTTGCCCTCTGGGGTATCTACTCGCTGCTGCGGCGTGCATGGTCTCCCCTCGTGGCTCTGACGGCCACCATGGCGGCATGGGCCAACCCCGTCCTGCTTCGCCAGACATTCGAGGCCAGATATTACGCCCTCTGGCTCGCCGCCATCGTCTGGTTCGCCTGGTTTCTTGCGTGCGAACGCGAAGGCGGAACCTGGCGTTCACGCTTGCTCCTCGCCATCTGCGCAGCCCTCGCATGCACAACCCACTATTTTGGCGTCGCAGCCGTCGGACTGATCGTACTCGGTGTATTTCTGTTCGACCGCCGCGGCACATTCTTTCGTCCACGCACTCTCCTCGCTCTCGCAGCCGGGCCCGCCGCCCTGCTCGCGCGCCTCCCGTACTACTTCAGTCAGAAGGCCGCGCTCGCCCACGCCGATCACATACCGGCTTTGAACGCCGGGCAGGTTCTCCGTGTCGTTTCTGAACTTCTGCCGCCAACACATATCCCGCTCATCGCGCTCGGCGCGTGGGTCTCGTATTTGCTCTGGCGCAACCAGCCCGAAACCGCGGTCCAGGATGCGCAGCGGAACGACCAACCGCTCGCGCTCGCCGGGTTGTCGGCGCTCATGGCGTTTCCTCTCCTGATCGTCGCTTTCTCCGTGATGGTTCAACCCGCTTTCATGTCGCGCTACTGCCTCCCCGCCGTGGCGGGCTTCGCCGTGCTGTTTGCTTTTCTCATGACGCGTACAGCCAAACCGGTGGTCGTATCGCTGTTGATTCTCTTCATCGCGCTGGGAGCCTTTGGACTGCTGATGTTCCGCCGTAGCGCTGAACGCACGGACCGGCATACCGATGCGATGATAGCTTCCCTCCGCGCCTTGCCGGACCACGCTCCTGTACTTTTTGAGATCTCGCGCGACCTCTCGGTAATCTCCTACTACGCGCCCGATCTGAATGCGCGTTGCTTCTTCATGGACTTCGAGGAAGGTGAAGTGGGAGGCGTCGACAAGTTCCGGCTCTCGGTCCGGGATATGGCCCGCATCGTTGAGCGCTGGTACGGAAGCCCTGCCCTCCTGTCCTGGAAGAATACGGCCACACAACCCGAGTTCTACCTGGCCGTAGGACATCGACTGGAAGACGATCTTGCGGGCGCCGAGCGGGATTACCCGGGTTTTGCGGCCACCGTGGCCGCCCCGGGCATCCTGCGCATGGAGGCCGCGAACCGAAAGTGAACCCATGAGCGCCAATCCAACATCCGACCCGTCCGGCATCTACAAGGATGAGGCCGATTTCTTCAACCGGTGGGCGCAGAGCGTCCGTGTCGAGGACATCCGCGTGCACGACGCGTTCGAGGCCCCAACCGCGCCGGAGAACAAGCTCATTCTCCGCCGCATGGGCGACCTGCGCGGGCGGCGCCTGCTCGATGTCGGCGCCGGCCTCGGCGAGTCTTCCGTCTATTTCGCTCTGCAAGGCGCCGAGGTCACCGCCACCGACATTTCTCCCGGGATGGTGGATTTTGCGAAACGCCTGGCTCAACATCACGGCACCAGCATCAGCGGCGTTGTCTGCCCCGCGGAACAACTCGCCGTGCCGGACGCATCCTTCGATCTGGTCTACGTGGCCAATTCCATCCATCACATGCCCGACAAAGATCGCTTCTTTAGAGAAGTCTCACGCGTGCTGAAACCCGGCGGCCGCTTCTTCTCATGGGATCCTGTTGCTTACAACCCGATCATCAACGTCTACCGCCGCATGGCAACCGAAGTGCGGACAGAGAACGAGGCCCCCTTGCGCGTGAGCGACCTACGTCGTGTCCGGCAGCACTTTGTGAACGTGGGGCACCGGGAGTTCTGGATCGCCACCCTTGCACTCTTCATCAAGTACTATTTGCTGGACCGCGTGCATCCGAACCAGGACCGCTATTGGAAGCGCATCTTCAAGGAAACACCGCGCTCACTGTGGTGGTGGTATCCCCTGTTCGCGCTCGATGCGCTGCTCACGCGTCTGCCCTTCATCCGGTTCCTTGCATGGAACATCGTCATCTGGGGCGAGAAACCGCAGGGGGCTCCGGCCCCATGAGATCGCTCCGACAACGTCTCCGGTGGTGGCTGTTTCCGGGCATCAACCTGCATGCCCGTCTTCGATTCCATGTCCTCCCCTCCTATTTCGGCCAGACACGCGGCAAGCCACTCGATGTACTGGATGCCGGCTGTGGCAACGGTATGCTGACTTACCAGGCTTGCCGCCGCGGCAATCGCGTGCTCGGCGTCAGCATCAAGCAGGAAGAAGTGCTCAACTGCCGGCGCCTCTTCAATGAGTATCTCGGAATCTCCACCGACCGTCTGCAGTTCGAAAGCATCAACCTCTACGAATTGGATAGCCTCGGCCGCCAGTTCGACGAGATCATCTGCTCCGAAGTCCTCGAGCATCTTGTCCGCGATGGAGACGTCGTCCGTTCGTTCTTCAAGTTGCTGCGGCCCGGTGGCGTTCTTCACCTTTGCACCCCCAACGCAGACCATCCGGACAATGCAAGCTCACCGCTGGACCCCGGTGAAACCGGTGGACATGTCCGCCCCGGCTACACGCTGGAGAGCTATCGCCGCCTTCTCGAGCCCGCAGGATTTCGCATCGTGGAGTCCCGCGGCATCGGAGGGCCGATCCGCGAATTCTTCAACCGGCGGATCATCGCCGCGGAACGGGCGCACGGCTTCTGGGCAGGTGCCCTTCTCTTTCTTGTCGCACAGCTCCTGGTCTGGCTCGACCCCGCCAACCCGGGCTGCCCATACTCCATTTACGTGCGCGTGATGAAGCAGGCCGACGCTGCTCAAAATTGACAGCAGCCGGACCGTCCACAATAATGGCCATCGACAGGCCGCGCGGCGCGTCGTGACAGGAGCATGCTTATGCAGCAGATTACGCAAAACATCCGCAATGGCGAATTGAGCGTTCTCAACGTGCCCGATCCCATCGCCAGGCCGGGCTACGTTCTCATAGCCAACGAAGCCTCGGTGATCTCCGCCGGCACCGAGAAGATGGCCATCGACCTCGCCCGCAAGTCGCTGCTCGGCAAAGCGCGTGAAAGACCCGATCATGTGCGCCGCGTGCGTCAGAAGATGCGGCAGGAGGGCTTCTTTGCCACGCTGGCCCAAGTCAGCGAGAAGCTTGATGAGCCGATGTCGCTCGGGTATGCCTCAGCGGGCACCGTACTCGCCTGCGGCGCAGGCGTTCAGGCTTTCAAACCCGGCGATCGCGTTGCCTCGAACGGGCCGCACGCCGGCGTCGTTTGCGTCCCCGAACATCTTTGCGCCCACGTCCCCCCGGCTGTGCCCGCTGACCACGCCGCCTTCGCCGTGCTCGGCGCCATCGCTCTTAACGGCGTCCGGTTGGCTCACCTTGAACTTGGTGACACCGCCTTCGTCATCGGCCTGGGCTTGATCGGTCAAATCACCGTCGCCCTCCTTAAGGCGCAGGGCTGCCGCGTAATCGCCACCGACCCCGATGCCGGCCGCTGCAGCATCGCCGTGAAAATGGGCGCGGAGCGCGCCACGCCGAATTTGTCTTCCCAGGATATTGCCAACCTGACTGCGGGTCTCGGAGCCGACGCCGTCCTGATCGCGGCAGCAACAAAGTCCGACTCCCCTGTGGACCTCGCCGGGCAAGCCGTGCGAAAGAAAGGTCGCGTCGTGGTTGTCGGAGCCGTCGGCATGAATCTCCCGCGCAGGCCCTACTACTTCAAGGAAGCGGAATTCATGGTCGCCTGCTCTTACGGACCCGGCCGCTATGACCCCGAATACGAGGATCGCGGGCACGACTATCCCGCCGCCTACGTGCGCTGGACGGAACAGCGCAACATGCAGGCCGTACTCGATCTCATGGCCGCAGGCCGTCTTGATGTCTCTCCGCTGATCTCCCAGCGATTCCCCATCGACCAGGCACTCGAGGCCTACAAGCTGGTCGAGGATGGCACACAGCCGTATCTCGGCCTGCTGCTCCAGTATCCTGAATCCGCAACACGGCAACCCGCGTCGCGCATCGAGCTGAGGGCTTCACCCGTGAGCGGCAAACTCGGCATCGGCTGCATCGGCGCGGGAAGTTTCGCACGCGCCGTCACCCTACCCCTGCTTCGCCAGTCCGACGCCTTTCATCTGCGCATCCTCTGCTCCGCGGGTGGACTCTCCGCCGCGCACGCCGGCGAGAAGCACGGGTTCGACAGCATCACCACCAGCGAGAACGAGGTCTATGGCGACGCGCAAGTGAGGGCCGTCTTCGTGCTGACACGTCATGACCAGCACGCCGCCCAGGTCGCCAGCGCGCTGAAGGCAGGCAAATCCGTCTTTGTTGAAAAACCCCTCTGTTTGACTCTCTCAGAACTTTCGGACATCGAATCCCTAATCTCGAATCTCCAATCTCCCTTCCTCCAAGTCGGCTTCAATCGCCGCTTCTCCCCCGCTGCGCAGCTCCTCAAGGAACATTTCAGCAATGCCGCGCAGCCGTTGACCATCTCCATTCGCATCAATGCCGGCGAGATTCCGTCCGACCATTGGACGCAGGATGAGCTGACGGGAGGCGGACGCATCATCGGCGAAGCTTGCCATGCCATCGACCTCGCCACTTTCCTGGCAGGGTCGCGTCCCGTCCGGGTCTTTGCGGAGTCGGTCGGTGGCCGTGACGCCAAGGCCGTCACGGACGACCAATGCTTCATCACGCTGCGCCATGAGAACGGCGCTGTATCGAGCATTGCCTATGTCAGTGGCGGAGACCGCGCCTTCTCCAAGGAGCGCGTGGAAGTGTTCGGCGGCGGGCGCGTCGCTGTCATTGATGATTTTCGCGAAGTCACACTCGTCGAGAACGGTCATGTTCACCGGCGAAAGCTGCAAGGGCAGGACAAGGGGCACCGTGGTGAACTCGCGGCTTTCTCTACCGCGCTGGCAGGCGGCCACGCTTCTCCCACGCCGTGGGCGGAAGTCAAAGCAGTCTCGTTGGCATCCATGCTCGCCGTGCAAAGTATTCGGGAAGGCATGCCCTTTGAGATTTCATGATGGCGTCGTATATCCCCCGCTTCATCAGAACCGCCGCCCATCTTCATCCGTCGCAGCTTGCCTGGCGGGTGCGCTACGGACTGGAGCGGCGTCTCCCCTGCATGCCCATCCTCGCATGCAAACCGCTCTGGCGGCGCAACTCACCGCCGAAGCTCGCGGATAGTATCCCATCCGTCCCGCTGATCACACGTCACGGCAGCGCCGCCATCACGCTCGACCTGTTGAACAACGGCGTCATACAGCACCTCCACCAGCAGGGCGCTCTTGGCCACGCGCATCCCGACTGGCGCCTCGGCGACATTCACCACGGACGGCTTTGGGCCATCACGCTGCACTACCATGAATGGGTCTACGATCTCGCGGAAACCATTGTGCACGACCCCATCGGATCCGGTGCTGCCAACAGCCTCCTTCAGCATTTCGTTTCGGACTGGCTCAATCGCTGCTGGGTCACAAGCCCCGGCGCCCGAGCGCTTGCGTGGAACGCCTACGCCACGGCGACGCGCATCACATGGTGGATGAGGGCGCTTCAATTGCTGGGTCCCCGCCGCATCGCCGCATGGGGCCATTTCGGCGACCGGATGATAACGGCCCTGTGGGATCAGGCGGCCTATCTCTCCCGGCATATCGAGTGGGACCTGATGGGCAACCATGTGTTGCGTGACGCAGCGGGCCTCGCCTGGGCTGGCCGCGGCTTTGCCGAACCGGAGGCCGAACACTGGCTGGCAACAGCCACGCGCATTGCCCTGCGCCAGGCGGAAACACAGATTCTCCGCGACGGCGGCCACTACGAACGCAGCCCCATGTATCATATCCTCGCCATCGAGGACCTGCTCGCCGTCCGTATGCTGACCCGTGATGACGATGCCCGCGTCACCCTCGACGCAACGTTGCGCCGCATGGCGGAAGTCGCCGCATGGATGACACACCCCGACGGGCGCATACCCCTCTTCAACGACGCGGCACTCAACGGCGCAGCCGCCTCGTCAATGGTGATGGACGCGCTCAAGGCTTGTGGCATCCTGCAGGACACGCCACTCGCCAAAGGGGGACGTCAGTTCCCTGACATTGGAATGCTCGTTTGGCACAGCCCCCGCTGGTCGGTCTTCTTCGATACGGGCCTCGTCGGCCCCAACGAACAGCCGGGCCACGCACATGCCGACACGCTCTCGGTCGAATGCTCCCTCGACGGGCAGCGCCTCTTTGTGGACCCCGGAACGTTTCACTACGATGATGATGAGTATCGTCGCTTTGATCGCTCCACGCGTTCGCACAACACCGTTTGCATAGATGGACAGGACTCCAGTGAGATGTGGTCCATCTTCCGCGTCGGCCGCAGGGCCAAGCCGATCCACGTGGCTTCCGTTTTGTCGGATGATGTGATGGAAGCATCCGGATCACACGATGGCTTCGACCACCTGCCGGGCCGACCACGTCACACCCGCACACTCTCCACTGTTCGTCATGCGGGCCTTATGGTCGTCGATCGCATTGAAGGCGGTGGCGTGCATACGGTCGAAGGCGGCTTCCTGCTCGCGCCGAACTGTCAGGCCGTGGCTGAGGCCGATGGCTGGCAGGTCGTGCAGGACCGACGCCGCATCCTCATCCGGGTTCAGTCATCTGCCCCGGTATATCTTTCTACGGACAGCGCCACGTACCACCCCGAGTTCGGCCTCGAGGAAATCACGCACCGGCTGGGCTGGCGCTATACGGGACCGCTGCCGGTTGAGGTCACCATCACCACGGAGCCTATCCGGTGAAAGTGCTGTTTCTGACCCACTACTTCCCTCCCGAGGGCAACGCGCCGGCCACGCGTGTCTTCGAGATGTGCAGGCGTTGGGCGAAGCACGGCCATGACGTCACCGTGCTGACCGGCGCACCCAATGTCCCGGCCGGCGTCGTTTACCCGGGATACCGCAACAAGCTTGTCCAACGCGAGGTCGTGGAGGGCATTCGCGTCGTGCGAGTCTGGACGTTCATCGCTCCCAACCGCGGCGTCATCCGCCGCTCGCTCAACTACGCGTCCTACATGTTCTCCGCATTTCTGGCAGGCCTGTTTCTCTCGAGACCCGACGTGTTGATTGCCACCTCGCCGCAATTCTTCTGCGGCTGGGCCGGACTCATGCTCGCACGGCTGCGCCGCCTGCCGTTCATTCTCGAAGTCCGCGATCTCTGGCCCGAGTCTATTTCCACGGTCGGCGCCATACGGAGCAAAGCACCGCTTCGCCTGCTCGAGTGGATGGAACAGCGCCTCTACGCAAGAGCACGCCGTATCGTCACGGTCGGCGATGGCTATCGCGAACGGCTTGTGGAGCGGGGTGTCGCCAAAGACAAAATCGATGTCGTCTGCAATGGCGTCGACCGCCGCGCCATGACGGAAGACTGGCAGATCACAGCAATTCGCCGCGAATATGGCCTCGAAAACACTTTTGTCGTATCGTACATCGGCACGATCGGCATGGCCTGCGGACTGGATGTCGTGCTGCGGGCCGCAGAGCAGTTGCGATTGCAGGGCCGCGACGATGTTCGCTTTCTCCTCGTCGGCGATGGGGCCACGCGGAAAGGCCTCGAGGCCCAAGCCAAGAGTCTCAACCTCGGCAACGTCATCTTTGCAGGTCTTCAGCCCAAGGAGCGCATACCGGCCTTGCTGGGCGCAAGCAACGCCTGTCTTGTTCATCTGAAGCGACAGGAGTTGTTCAAGTCCGTCCTGCCTTCCAAATTGCTGGAAGCCATGGCAATGGCCCGCCCGGTAATCCTCGGCGTCGAGGGCCACGCCGCAGCCCTGCTGAAAACAGCGACCGCCGGCATCTGCATCGAGCCCGGCAACGCAACCGAACTCGTTGCCGCCATCGAGATGCTGAACTCCGATCCGGAGAAGGCGGCGGCCATGGGCCGGTCCGGTCGAGACTATGTGCTTCAGCATTTCGACCTCGACGTTCTCGCCGACAAGTATCTAATGGTGATTGAGAATGTGCTCGCCGCAGGGGCGCGCTGAGTAAAGGCTGGTCAAACGTGAAGATTCTAAATGTCGTCGGTGCACGACCCAACTTCGTGAAGATCGCTTCGATCATGTCCGCCTACCGGAATGCCCCCGGCATTCGTCCTCTCCTCGTGCATACGGGACAACACTACGACGAGGCCCTCAGCGATCTCTTCTTCAAACAACTGGATATCCCGAAGCCCGACATCAATCTGGGCGTCGGCAGCTCCTCGCAGGCTGTGCAGACGGCCGACATCATGAAGGCCTTCGAGCCAGTAATGCTGCAGCACAAACCCGACGCCGTGCTTGTCGTCGGCGATGTGAACAGCACCATCGCCTGTGGCCAGGTGGCTGTGAAACTCGGAGCCAAGCTTATTCATGTCGAGGCGGGACTGCGCAGTTTCGACCGGACCATGCCCGAGGAAATCAACCGCGTGCTCACGGACGCCATCAGCGATTTCCTCTTCTGCACCGAACAAAGCGGCGTGGACCATTTGCTCCACGAAGGTATCCAGCGAGGACGCATCTTTCTCGTCGGTAACGTGATGATCGACACCATGCTGCGGCACCGCGCCAAGGCCGAGACATCACGCATCCTCGAAATGCAGGGGCTGAAGCCGCGCGAATACGCGGTGCTGACGCTTCACCGGCCGGCCAACGTGGATGATCCGGCCATTTTCGGCAGGATTCTTGATGCGCTGGAGCATATTCAAAAAGACATGCGCATCATCTTCCCCATGCATCCACGCACGCGCGCCAATCTGGCCCATAGCGATCTTGGCAAACGAATCGAAACCATGCCCGGGCTGCGGATCATGGAGCCGGTCGGTTACCTCGATTTCCTGAAGTTGATGACGCATGCACGCGTGGTGCTCACCGACTCCGGTGGTGTTCAGGAAGAGACTACGATTCTTCAGGTTCCATGCCTGACGCTCAGGGACAATACGGAACGGCCCGCCACGGTCGATTCCGGAGCCAACCAAGTCGTCGGTCGGGATCCGGTGAAGATTCTCACAGCATACCGCCGCGTAATGGATCAGCAGCGCCTCACCATCCGCACCCCGCCCTTCTGGGATGGGCGCGCGGCCGAGCGCATCGTTCGCATACTCTGCGAGCGGTTCAACGTCTGAGGCTTACCACATCAATTCCCGCTGGATTTCGCGCGGCCGGCGGTGTGCTTCCATGCCAAGCGACACCACCGAATCGGGAAGTAAAGCGGCCACAGCAGCCGCGGCAAACTGACCATACCGCACTCGACACCCGTCGGCACAACCGCGAGGCTTGCTCCATATTTCAGCCGATCGCCCGCGTGCTCCAGACTGTCCCTCACCAGTTCGCGATCCTGACCTCCACGGTCGTCCCTGAGATCAGGCGCCGCACAATGTGCTGCAGCACGCTCCACAAGCGCCTTCGCTCCCGACGTGTCCACGTAAGTCACGCCAAGGAAGCGTTCAACCAATCCAACGCCAGTCAACAACACCTTCTCCTTGCCCGTGCGCCGTGCGCACTTCAAGGCTCCCTGAAGCGCACCCTCACCCCATCGCTGCAAAGCCATGGCCAGGTCCACCACCAACCCCAACCGTCCCCACCCATGCTTAAGCCCATGCGCCGCGAGATGGAGGATCGTATCCTCCGGCGAAACCATCCATCGTTCGCGCCCGGAGAGTCTCACGCGCTCAATTCGTGCCCACAGAAGATCGTCGTGCGGGCTAAACTCCAGATACGATGGAAGCGCACGCCAGTGAAGATCGATAGCCGTCCGGCCGCCGTTTGCAAGAAAGGCTCGCTCCGTCTGAAAGTGGATATACGCAGATGTCTGGCGGTCGTCCAAGCTTAGCTGGGGGGCGTAACGCGACCCGGCAAGAAACTTCATCGCTGCCACAGCCTGTTGCGGCCTGACCAAGAGATCCAAGTCCGCCGACTGGCGTGCGCAGACATCGTCGTAAACCCACTCCGCGAGCAGCGGTCCGCGAAGAGGGATGACAGCAACCCCCGACGACTCCATGCCGTGTACGATACGATCAAGCTCCGCCACGCCCGCCGCACTGCGCGCCGCATGCTGCAGATACCGATCATGCAACAGCTCCCAGGCGCCGGATGGCAGGCCCGAGTGAGCAGGGGCAACACAGCGGTGCAACAGCGGCAAGACCCGGTGCATATTCGCAAGCCGGCACACCTCGGCCCAACAGTTCGCGTCGAATGATGCCGCTTCCGGGGGCCCTCCCCCGGAAATCTGCGACCGGAGACAACCCAACAGGAAGTCCCATGTCCTCGGATGCCCGTCGTTCTGCAATTCGTTCACGACTGTAAATCAGAAGGGCCCCGACGCGTTGTGCGCGCCGGGGCCCTTGCTTCAATCTCCCAAATCTCCCTATTTCTTCAGGGCCGCGCGCACGCCCTCAAGCTGGCCCGCGCTGCCGAGGACCTTGTTCTTCCCGGCGATGTACTTCGAGTACTCGGCCATGAAGACCTTACCCGGCGGACGAAGGTCAAAGTTCTCAGGATAGATCGCGAACTGCTCGCGATGCACGCGGCACCACACGAGACGGCCGTCGGTGTCGATGTTGACTTTCGTGACACCCATCTTGCCGGCCTTGGTGATATCCTTCTCGCTGACGCCTTTGGCATCCTTCATCTTGCCGCCGAAGAAATTGATCCGGCGGACTTCATCCTCGGGCACCGAGCTCGAGCCGTGCATGACGAGCGGGAAGTTCGGCAGCCGGCGCGCGATTTCCTTGATCACATCGAAGTGCAGGCCCTGCTTGCCGCTGAACTTGAATGCGCCGTGGCTGGTGCCGATGGCGCAGGCCAGACTGTCGCAGCCCGTGCGCTTGACGAATTCTTCCGCTTGCGCGGGATCGGTAAGCTTCGCATCAGCCTCTGCCACGGAGACGTGCTCTTCCACGCCGCCGAGCTTGCCGAGTTCCGCTTCAACCACAATGCCCTTCGCATGGGCGGCGTCGACGACGCGCTTGGTGATCTCGATGTTCTTCTCGAAAGGTTCGGCGCTCGCGTCGATCATGACGGAGCTGTAGAAGCCGCTGGCGATGCAATCCATGCAGGTTGCTTCATCGCCGTGATCAAGATGCACGGCAAAGATGGCATCCGTGAAGATTTCGTTGGCCGCCTTGATCATGGCCTCGAGCATCTTCTTGTGGGTATAGGAACGCGCGCCCTTCGAGAGCTGAATGATGAACGGCGCCTTGCTGTCCATGTTGCCCTGGAAAAGACCCATGGTCTGCTCCAGGTTGTTGATATTGTAGGCACCGACGGCGTATTTGCCGTACGCATGCTTGAACAGTTCCTTGGTGGTAACAATCATTTCAGTTTCCTTTCGTTGTTTAGTTCAAAGTGACCCGGCTCGCACGGATGCAGCCCGGCCTCGCCCTGCTCGCCTACGCTCGCTGCTACGCCGTGGCATCTTTCGCCACTGGCTTGCCCAGGCGTAGTTCGGAGCGCATTCCGACCCTTCAGCCCGGCTTCGCCCTGCTCGCTTACGCTCGCTGCTACGCCGCGGCAGTCTTCGTCGTCCGCTGCGCTCCGGACGAAGACTGGTGGAGCGGAGGAGGATTGAACTCCCGACCTCTAGAGTGCGATTCTAGCGCTCTCCCAAACTGAGCTACCGCCCCATCTTCTGCATAAACGACCGGCGGAATATAACAGTTGATTCCCAGTGCCGCAAGGGGTGTTTTCGCCGCGGTTTCCAGCGATTTACAGGGCGTTTTCGACCTTGGAGCGCAAATCGGCTGCCAGACGGCGCGCCTCGTCCTCGGACCGTGCCTCAGCGGTGATGCGGATAACCGGCTCGGTGTTGGAACGACGGGCATGAACCCAGCTTTCGCCGAAATCCACGTAGATGCCATCGAGGAGATTCACTTCACGATCGGCATATTCGCGGCGCAGGGCCCGAATCACCAACGGCGCCTGTTCGGCGCGAATCCGGATCTTGTCCTTGACGACAAAGTACCTCGGAATGGCCTGCCGAAGCTCCGACACCGTCTTACCCGTCTCTGCCATCATTTCGAGCACGATCGCCATGCCCACGAAGCTGTCACGGCACGGATGCACCGCCGGGATGATAACCCCGCCATTGCTTTCCCCACCCACCACGGCTCCCACGCGGAGCATGGTCTCGGATACATTGATTTCACCAATCTTCGTCCTGACCACCTCGCTGCCGAATTGGTTGGCCACGTATTCAACGCATTTACTCGAGGAAAGGTTTACGGCCACAGGCCCTTTCCCATGTCGGGCCAAGACTTGCTGCACAGCAAATGCCAACGTCAGATCCTCGCCGATCGGCTCGCCTTTCTCATTGACGATGGCCAAGCGATCACCGTCCGGGTCCTGCGCGAATCCGATCGCGCATTTCTTCTGAACAACCGTGTCGCACAACAGCTTCAGGTTCTTCGGCATCGGTTCGGGTTCGCGCTCGAAAATCCCCGACGGTTTGTCGTAGATGGCCACGACCTCGCACCCGAGCATGTCCTTCAGGAACGGAACAGAATGCAATGCACCGACCCCATTGCAGCAATCCACTGCGACCTTCAGGCCCGCCTTCCGAACCGCGGCACAGTCCACGTAATCCTTGATCCTGCGGAAATGCCCGCTCATCGGGTCGGATTCAATCGCCACGGTCGGTATTTCACTTTCCGGCACAAGCGGGAAATCCTGCTGGTGGTAGATATCAAACAACTCATTCGCACGCGTCTCGCTCAGGAACAACCCGGTCCGGTCCACGAATTTCAGCGCGTTCCAAGGCGACGGGTTGTGGCTCGCGGTGATGGCAATGCCGCCCCGCGCTCCAAGATCCTTCGTGAGCATCAGCAGCGTCGGCGTCGGCACAATACCCGCCAACACCGGCTTGCAGCCCACACTCAAGAGACCGGACACGACCGCCCTCTCGATCATGACGCCCGAAGGCCGCGTGTCGCGTCCCACCACCACGGCACCGCGGCCGACAAACGTACCAAAGGCCTGCGCAAAAGACGTCGCCACCTGCGGTGTGAACGAGTCGCCCACGACTCCACGCACACCGGACACACCCACTTTCAACGCTTCTTTCACAATTCCACTACTCCCTCACGCGGCCCGGCAGCCGGCGATCAAATTTCCTGCTCAATGGATCTGGCCAAGTCGTCCGCGCGCTGCGCAGCGACCTGACGGTTCCTTGATTCCGAGATGACGCGCACCATCTGCTCGGTCTGCGACGCCCGGACGTGCACCCAGCCATCTTCCCAATCCACGCGAATCCCGTCGGTGTAATCCACCTTGCCGCCTGGCGACGCCCGGAGATTGTCCTAACATCTCCAGCGCGCGAAAGCCCCGGCGCGAATCGCAA
>ERZ795056.3295-NODE-3295-length-17433-cov-8.103982_pt1 | contig 17433 bp, 8 predicted proteins | sample MGYA00375140_ERZ795056 | MGnify/ENA primary metagenome ERZ795056 (study PRJEB30185, sample SAMN05720227) | activated sludge metagenome | isolation source: Anaerobic digester | place: USA | collected 2015-03-09 ... | reverse complement strand
GAACGCCCCAGGCCAAAGCCCGGGAGATCGAACGCATCCGCGCCGAGATCGCAGCACGGCATGCGGCGGAGGCGGAGAAAAAAGGACAATAGGGCGCTCCGGCGAGCAAGGCTAGAGCGCCCTGGACTCACTTGCCCACCTCCCGCGCCAGCCCCCCTGCGCCCGTTGCTGGCCGGCACGGCGATCTCACACGGAGATATCGCAGACAGATACTACCCCCCCTCCCGGACGCTACCGGCAAGAGCACTCAACAAGCCGGCCGTGAGCGCTATGGGCATCAGCCCCCTGCTCGATGGCCAGCCCGCGGCCTGGCGGGCGGCTCGCTCTCCGGTCAGCAGCGCTTGACCATCACCGAATTGCAACCGGAGATTTTCCCGGCGGACGGCCGTCCGAACGTCATCATCAACCCTACCGGCATGGCCGTGTTCGATGATGGCCACACGGTCGGCGAAGCCTTGGATGTTTATCGACAAGTCCTGGCCGACCCCAACAGCGCCGCGAGTCTATCCAACACACCCAACCCCGATACGCCAGGGGGCATCGCTTTTGTTCAGGCCTGGGAAAGGGCTGTCCGCTTCAAGAACAGCCCCGAAGGCCAGACGCCAAATTTGCCGCCATGGCGGCGCAACGCCAAACGGGCACTAGCTTTTCACTCAACCTGCTCTTCCCGGAACGCAGCGCCAACCTCAATCACACGCCAGCGCCTGACGACACAAGACGGCACGCTTCTGGTCTTGACCCACCAAGGATATCCAAAACGCATATAATTCAGGATAATCACGCAATCTCAAGGAACACCAAGGTCTCGAAGCTCCCCAGTCAGAGGACGCCAGCGCTGCCCCAACCGAAATCATCATGAACACACCGTCAAACGTCTGGCGACACCTGCCATGCCTCTTGGGATTGGCGATGTTGTTGCCACACGCCGGCACTTCGGTTGCCGGCGAAGCGCCGGATATCGCCAGCGGCATCCTGGCAAGAGTCCTGGCTTTCAATCTGAAGGCAGCTCAGACCACTGCCGCCTTGGCCGGCGTACCCAAAACCCCCTTGCCGGTTACCGACTCCGGCGCGTACACCCACATGAATGCCGTGTGGTGGATGGACAACCATCGCCTCATCTTCAATGGCAGTGCACCCGGCACCCCACCCAACGACGCAGATCCGCAGTCTCGCCGGTTTGGAATTCTTATTTGGGATGTCCGGGACAATTCAATAAAGGTGTTTCAAGACAATAGAGGACGGAAAAAGGACGAGGGATGGGAACTTAACTGCTTCTATTACGGAACGCAGCGAATCAACTACATGCGTAGTGAATTCACAAAACAGACCCCGTTCAAGGAGTGGCGAACCTATGGACGGCGAGGAGTGATGGGTTCGGAAGTCGAAGAAATGGGCCTTGGAGCGAGTGCCCCCACCCCGCAAAACTCTCGCAAGGTTTCAAATCCACATCACCACCCGTACACCTGTGAGCCAAAACCGGAAGCGTACGCGCCTTGGCATCTAGTTGAAGGCCGTTCAACCATCGCCTTGCTCGAAGAACATGGCTATATCGACATCGGCCCCTACCCCAGCACACCCAAGAAGCTCAAGGAATCGCAGGATATTTACTACAAGGTCGGCGCCAAACCGATTCCTCTTGATTTCGAGGCCATTCCTCCCTTTGGCGATCATCGTTACTTCTACCGAGCTGGCAATGGTGGTTATCACCCGTTCCTTAATCGTTACCAGTGGGGCATCAACCCGGTGACACTGTTCAACCCTGACGATGGCTCCATCACGTCGCACCTGATGCCGCCGATTCTGGGTGCCAACCCCTTGTGGCCGATTCTGTCGTCCCATTCCCAGTACTCCTGCTCCATCGGAATTACAGCCACCCGAGAGGGCTTCATTGTCCAGTGCTCAGGCTTTCCGGAAGCAGGGCTGTACCAATGGCTGCCGGCCCAAGACAACACGGTCACCGCCCTGGTCCAGGGCGAAGAAACCGACCAACACGGACAAATCTCCCCGGACGGCTGCCGCTTCGCCTTTGTGTCCTGGAAACCCCGGCGTATCAGTCGCACCAGCGATATCCCCGAACGTGACAAGACGCTCAAAGTGATGAACCTGTGCGGAGAGACCCGGTAATGAGCGATGCCCCCGCCGTCACCACCAAGCCGCAGAGCGATACCGCTCGTCTGGTCAAGCTGGCGTTGGTGGCTTCCGATGCCGCCTATGCGGGGCACTTGGCGACGCCGGGCATGCCCTTGGCGGCATACCGGGATACCCCGGCTTATGACAATCCCCAGCCCTTTCAGACCCCACAGGGGTTTGTGCTTGATCGCGTTTTTGAAGACCCGGCCACTGGCTACAAAGCCGTTGCGTACATCAACCCGGAAACCAACGAACTCCTTTTTGCCCAAGCCGGCACCGATGGCCTAAATAGTCAGGATTGGGCGGGCAATGCGCTCCATACCGGCATCAATCAATGGGAAAACAACCAGGCCAATGTCCTGAGCTATCTCGAGAGCCGGATGCTGGCGGATCCCAGTACACGCTTGATTGTGGCGGGGCAAAGCCTGGGCGGGGCACTTGGCGACTTCACCGCCCATGACGTAATTCGCGACCTCAGCCAAACAACCGCCTTCGACCCGTCACGAGTAGCTTTGGTGACGTTCAATGGTAGCGCGTCGGAATACGCACTCAAGGCGCGCGCCGCTAACAATCCCGATGACCCAAACTGTGCGTACGCCCCAAGTGCGGTTGCCGATGCGGTAACCGGAGGAGCCGTGCTGCTCAACACAGCGACCCAAAGTGATTTTGTCAGTTACTTGGGCGGACAGCCCCTATCAGGCCGTACCCTGATACTCGACCGGCCTCTCAACCAGAACGCGGAGCAATACAACTGGACACCCAACCCCAATGCGGCGAACCCTACTTATGCGCACAGGATTGAAACGGGTTTGTACGACACTATTGGGAAACTGAATGATTTGTCAAACATCCCCCTCTCTGGGCTGACTCTTAATTCACTGACCTCAGACCCCGACCAATTCACCGACCCCGACCGCACCCCTCTCAACCTACAAGAAACCCAAGCAGTAGGTAACTGGCTGGCCGGCAACCGCAGCGGCCAGTATGGTGAGACCGAAAGCCTGATCCGCATAGGCTTGGGAGGCGTCGGCGGGGTGATCTTGACGACTCCCGGAGAACCTGGCGGGGCCTTGACATCGGCGTTCCAGAAACTGGGCATGGACACCCAACTGGCCAATGTGGGCGGCTACGGTGCGGAGCTGATCCTCAAAGGCCTGTGCGTGGCGGCCCCCGTGCCATGTGCATTAACCTTGGCGGCAGCACATGGCACCGCTGATCTCGTTGGCATGCTCGAGCGCAGCGGTCTGCACGACGCGGCCGAGCAGCTACGTAACCAGAATTTCGTTGCAATCGGCAAGACCCCCGATGGCGCTACCCGTCGTATTGAATTGGGCAACGCTTACGACGATCCGCAACTGATCGACGAATATTTCGACAAGACGGTCACCATCAGCCTGCGCGATCAATCGCAGACCATCTACGACAAAACGACGCAGGAGGTGACGAGCTTACCGGGACTACACATTGAACGCGATGCAGCGGGTGGCCATTCAGCCATCGTTCTGCCAAGCGGCCAGCGTGTTGAGTTTGACCCGCAGCAGGATGCGCTTTCGAGTAAGCCGGATGGCTCCTGGACGGTACAGCGAAGCGATGGCAGCAGCACCGACGTAGAACCCATCTCAGACAAGCCGTTCCAGTATACCGCGGTAAATCGCCCCGCCCCCGCGCTGGTTGAGGTTGATACTGCCCATCCGATTACGCAGGAGGCCGCAATAGCCCCGCCCCCTGCATTTGAAGCCGTCAACGACACGATCAACTCGGCAGTTCCTCAAACGGCCCCCACCCTCCAAGGGGCCAGCGGCGATCAAGGCCGTGCGTTGGCGGACGACGACGCTCCATCTCCGTTCCCCCTCGAGCCCGCAATAACACCGTTCCCCGCCGGACCAGCCCCTGCACCCCCTGGCAGCGGCTTCGACAACGACACCCTGGCCCTCGAGCCAGGCTCCGCCCCCAGCGGTGATGCAGGCAACGATCCCGCCCCACAGCCCGCCAATGCCGACAAGCTGACCGCCAGTGCCATCACCAGCGCAGCCAACCTCGTTCTTGCCGTTGAGCACGGCGATGCGTTTGCCGCCGCGGTGTCGGGAATGAACCTGGCCAACAATCTGAGCAAGATCAACAGTGCAGGGACCACGGAGCTCGATGGCGCCACCAGCGCCTTGGGTACCGTGGCCTCGGCGCTGAATCTGTATAGCGCGCTGGAGAGCGGCGATGCCGGCGGGATTATCGTTTCGGGCGCCAGCCTCCTCAATGTCGTGGCATCGGACATCATCTCCAACGCCATCGGCATGGCCTTCGGTGAAGTCGTGCCCGTGCTGGGGGTCCTGAACAGCTTGGCGCATGGAGACGTCCTGGGTGCAGCGATTGGCGCCGTGGGGATAGCCTTCCCAGTGGCCGGCGCTGTCTTGATGGTCGCGAGCATGGTATTCGACGGCCTCTTCGGCGGCGATGAAGACATCCCCACCCGCTACGGAGACGCAGAAGCGCAGTGGGATTCCACGGGGCACGTCTTGGTATCGACCACCCGCGACGAGGCCGGGGGCGGTGCGACGGCGGCGGGCTGGATGAATAAGCTGCTGGAGAGTTTGACCAATGAACTGGCCAGCCGCACCGACACCAATGACCAGCCCTTGTACGGTCTGGCCCCCAGCCTCCTGCCACGAATCGGCTATGCCTATGATCCGGATACCAGCGATGGCTATCTGCGCCTGTCCTGGACAGAAGCCGACGGGACTGTCCAGTATCGGCAGTACGACACCAACGGCAACCGCCACGACACGCAGACTCAGGCGGGTGTCAATGATCTCGCGCGGGACTTTTTTGAGCACGCCGCAGATGCCATCATCCCGGCCTGGGAAGCGCAGACCCTCTTTCAGCAGCAGGGCAGCGCAGCGACACGCCCCACCGCGACGTTTGCTGGCGAGCTGTCCGCCGACGGTGCGCACGTCACCCGCAGCGTCCTTACCCTGGGCAGCGGCAGCACCGTCACCACAGCGCTGGACCTGGATCATGACGGCTATGTCGAGCAGGGGGAATGGACGACGGCCGCACTGCTGGCGGTGGATATGGATGGCGATGGCCAGGTCTCCGCCGACGAACTGGTGGACGGCCGCGCCGGAGCCGACTCACGCAACAGCCTGGCGGCCCTGGATGCCAATGGCGATGGCGTGCTCGACAGCCGCGACCCCGGCTTTGCCGCGCTGTCACTGTGGATCGACGCCAACGGCAATGGCACGGCAGACACCGGCGAGGTGACGGCAGCGGCGGCGGAGATCACCATGATCGCCTTTGCCAACGACACCCTCACCGTTACGCGCAGCGACGGCACGGCCACGACGCTGACCCGCAGCGAACTCGCCGGTGACACGCAGGGCGTAAGCCGCGTACTGACCCAGGACGGCCTCTACGAAGCCCAGGAAGGCGGCACCACCACGCTGCATGCCGTCAATCAGCACACGCTTGATGGCGATACCGCGCATCAACACGGTGGCGAGGCCAACCCGAATGCGCACGGCAACATCCTCATCGACGCCGGGGACACGCGGATTCACTCTCTGGGCAACGCCACGGCCGCATCCGGTGCGGTACAAACCCACATCCATAGCGACGCCCTGTTGCATGATGCCGGCACGGGCACCCTCGTTTCCGGGCAGTCCCCTGGCGGACAGGCGGGCGATGAAGCGGGCATCGCCGTCGTCTCGGACGCACCCTCCGAGGCCCCAGCCTCCAGCCCGAAAGCCGCGATCCGCATCCGTGCCGGTGACCCGCACATCCAATCCAGCCAGCCCATCCCCACAGAGGCGCGCCTCCCTGCCCAACAGCCAAGTCTCGTCTTCATACCCAGCGCCACCACCAGCCCCTCCCGCGCCATCCAGCAGGTGACGGCAGAGATGATCAGCCAGGCCACCCGCGGTCTGTTCAGTGCCAACGCCCCTCTGTCCGGGATTGCGGTGGCCGCGCTGCCGCTGGTATTTCCCGCCTTAACCCACGCGGCCGAGACCGGCGGCGACACCCTGAACCTAGCTCCAGCCACATCCGACGCCCTTACGGATGCGTTGTTGCGGGACGTCTTGGCCGGGCGCCGCTACGATCAAGACAGCACGCCAGCCCCAGCAAGCCGCTCGGCAGCATGGTCTGCAGGCGTGGTGACAAGCAACGCTCCTCGCGACACCGGCCTTGCATCGTCGCCCCCCTCTAACGGTGAGCCAAGCCATCTGCCTGTACAAGTGCTCACCGACTGGCACTCCGTGGCGTCAGCGCCCCCACCAGCCATTGCACCGCCAACGGCCAGCCAGACGCTGGGACGCGCAGACTGGGTCACGACACCCCAGGCGCAGGAAGCCATCAGGGGCGCCGGCCCGATCGCCCCCCCCTCGCACCCCGAGGCTCAGTCCCCGGCCGCGGTCTTCATCAACCACGCGCCGGATGTTCGGGGCGAGCAAGCCGGCAGCCCGGAAGATACTGCGCTCATCATCTCCCCGGCGGACTTGCTGGCCAACGATAGTGATCTTGACAGCGCCACCGTGGGGCAGACGCTCACACTGTCACAAGTCGGCAATGCCACGCACGGTTCGGTGAGCTTCGTTGGCGGCCAGATCCATTTCTTACCGGACGCGGACTACTTTGGGCTCGCCGGCTTTGATTACACGGTAAGCGACGGCGCAGGCGGCGAGTCCGTTGCCACCGTCTCCCTGAACGTGCAAGCCGTCAATGACGCCCCGCAACCGCTGGGCGAAGCCGCGAGCGGCACGGAAGACACCCGGCTGTTGATCGAGCCAGCCAGCCTCCTGGCCAATGATGCTGACATCGACACCCCCCATGGCGACCTGCACATCACCGCCTTGATTGACGCCCATCATGGCAGCATCGGTTGGACAACCGGCCCGGATGGACAACCATGGCTGGCATTTACACCTGACGCCAATTTCCAGGGGGATGCTCACTTCACCTACACCGTCAGTGACGGCGCGGGGGGCGAGACCACGGCGACGACCACGCTCCACCTCGCCTCGGTGAACGACGCCCCCCTCGCCACCGGCGAAACCACGACAGGCAGTGAAGACCAAGGCATTGTCCTCACCGCAGCCCAACTACTGGCCAACGAGACCGATGTCGATGGCGACGCCTTGAGCATTGTCCGGGTCGGCAACAGCCAGCACGGCACCGCCAGCATCAGTGTGCAGGGGGAAGTGAACTTCCTGCCCGACCCCGATTTTCATGGCACGGCAGGATTCGATTACTGGATTGGCGATGGTCAGGGCGGCGAGGCCCAGGCCCATGTCGAGATCAAGCTTGCATCAGACAACGATGCGCCCGTGGCGCAGAACGACATCCTGGGCAAGCACGCCGAAGACACGGTCATCCTGATCGCCTGTGCTGACTTACTGCGCAACGATAGCGATATTGATAGCGCCACGCTCAACATCGCGGCCGTGAGCGATGCCTTGCACGGTAGCGTTGAACAGCTAGCCGACGGCTTCATCCGCTTTACCCCTGAGGCTGACTACAACGGCCCTGCAGGCTTTCGCTACATTGTCAGCGACAACGATGGCGGGCAAACCACCGCCCTCGCGGTGCTGACCATCAGCCCGCTCAATGACGCCCCTGCCGCGCACGGAGAGACGGCCAGCGGTAACGAAGATCATGAAATGGTCTTTCCGGCAGCCCTGCTGTTGGCCAACGATATCGATGCCGACACGCCCTATGGCGACGATCTGAGGATCACCACCGTAAGCCTTGCAGACCCGAGCACCGGCAGCGTGCGAATTTCATATGATGGCGTGGTGCATTTCACGCCCGCCTCAGACTACGCCGGCCCTGCCGCCTTGATCTACCAGGTCAGCGATAGCGTCGGACTGAGTAGCTCGGCGACACTCGCGATCACCGTGCTGCCGGTCAACGACGCACCATTGGCAATCCACGAAACGGTCGCGAGCACCGAAGACACCCTGCTGCAATGCGATCCGGCCCTGCTCCTGGCAAACGACCAGGATGTGGACAACGCACATGCTGAACTGCTCATCAGCGCACTCGGCACGGCACAGCATGGAACAGTGCAGTGGCATGACACCCCCACCGGACGAACGATCGGATTTACGCCCGAGGCCGATTTTTTTGGTGAAGCAGGGTTTTCCTATACCGTTGCCGACGGCGCAGGTGGCGAGACCCAGGCTTACGTGACAATCCATGTCGCCAACGTCAATGACGCGCCCTTTGCCCACGACGACAGCGCCCATGGCCTGGAGGACACCCCCCTGTCCTGGACATTTGCCGGACTGACCGAAAACGACACTGATCTGGATAGCGATACCCTGAGTGTCACCGCCGTGGGTAATGCACACGGTGGAACGGTGGAGATGACCAATGGCCAAGTGACTTTCATCCCGGATAAGGACTATTCCGGGCCGGGCGGTTTTGATTACACGACCAGCGATGGCCATGGTGGCTTTTCCAACGCTCACGTCGCGCTGGAGTTGGCCGCGGTCAATGATGCGCCGACCGTCGTTGGCGAAGTGATCCAGGGTATGGAAGACACCCCGCTGGAGATTGATCCGGCAGCCTTGCTGATCAATGACAGCGATGTAGACAGCCCTACGGGCACGCTGCACATAGTCGCGGTGGGCGGGGCCAGCCATGGCAGCTTGACGCGGTTGCCGGATGGCACGCTCCGCTTCATACCCGACAACGACTTTGCCGGTGAAGCCAGCTTCACGTACAGCGTGGAGGACGACGCGGGCGCGGCCACCAGCGGTACTGCAACCGTCCAGGTTGCCAATGTCAACGACGCACCATTGCCCGCTGGCGAAACGATCACCTCCACCGAAGACACGGCGTTGACCCTCAAAGAGTCCCTGCTGGCCAATGATACTGACGTCGACGCACCGCATGACGCCTTGGGTATAAGCGCAGTAGCCAACGCCGAACATTGCTCGGTGTCGGTCAATAGCGACGGTTCAGTGAATTTCCGCCCCGAAGCCAACTACGTGGGCCTTGCTTCCTTTGACTATACCGTGAGCGACGACGCGGGTGCTCATGGCATGGCAAAGGCCACCTTCTTGATTACACCCGTCAATGATGCGCCATTGGTCATCAATGAGTCGGTGATGACCGATGAAGATTCGATCATGCATTTCTCGGCTGCGGCCTTATTGGCCAACGATCAAGACATGGAGACGCCGACCAGCCTGAATATCGTGAACGTGGGGGCCGCTCGTGGCGGCTCAATCAGTCACGCGGGCGACGACATCATCTTCACCCCCTATAAGAACTTCAATGGCTCAGCCTCGTTCGACTATGACGTCGCTGACCCCGACGGCGGCCTATCAAGAGGACATGTAGATATAAGCTATCTACCCGTGAACGATGCGCCAGTGGTCAATAGCGAGATTTTTCATAGCCGGCAAAACGTCACCACCACCCTGTCCAAAGGGGCCCTTCTGCAAAACGACGACGACGACGGCGGGTGGAACAAGCTGCAGGTCAGCGATGTTTATAACGCCTATGGTGGAACAGTTACCAATCTCACCGGAACCAGCGTGACCTTTCAACCGGACGCGGGCTTCTCGGGCACCGCATCTTTCAATTACCTCGTTACTGATAGCGAGGGCGCGTCGTCATTGGGCTACGCCCAAATTGATTTTTCAGAAAGCAACAAGAACCCAAGCGCTACAGATGACGCCTTTTCGGGTGATGAAGATGTTGTGTTCAACATTGCCACGACCCAGTTGTTGGCCAACGACAGTGATGCCGATGACGCGAGCGGCATTTTCGTAAGCGGAGTGAGTGACGCGACACATGGTACGGCAACGCTCAACACAACTGGCAGCGTCATCTTTACGCCAGACACTAACTACAACGGTATTGCCCAATTCACCTACACCGTCGCTGACCCCTACGGCGGCAGCTCGCAAGCAACCGCCTTCCTGAACATCAGGGCAGTGAATGATGCACCGGTGATTGATCGAGTGGAATGGAACCCTGTTGATGCGAGACAGCCTGATTGGAGTGTTACCGATAGTGAAGGTGTGGCTACCGAAACAATGGTTGGCGAGCACATCGACGACCCCTATCGCGCCAGCGGTCGGATCGTGGCACACGACCCGGATGGCGAAGACAGCGCAATAACGTACTCGATCGTAAGCTCTCCTGTTCACGGAAAAACCTGGATAAATCAATACACGTCGGCTGATTACGCTCCCTACCTGGACGACACCGGGTTTCATTACCAAACCGGGATCCAGAATAACTATTGGGGAAACGGCACCATTCCCCTTGACTTGGCATGGACCAATCAAAACGGCGCCTGGCAGTACTACAGCATGCGGGGTGACCCATACACCGGCAACGATCCATTTACCATCCGCGCAACTGATGCACATGGTGACTATGCCGATCTCAGCATTGCCACCAGCCACCTGGGATCAACGATCGACACCGGAGGAGGAGGTGGTTGCCCCGTCGCGCTGGATCTGAACAACAACGGCATAGAATTGCTGGCGCCGGAAGACTCGTCCACTTTCGCTGACTTGAATGGTGACGGGTGGAAGGAGCGGATTGGCTGGGTAGCGTCCGGTGATGGCGTGCTGGCATACGACGCCAACCATGATGGGTTGATTGATGTGCTGGATGAGGTCTCTTTCGTCAAGTACAAAGATGACGCCCGCACAGACCTTGAAGGCTTGGCAGGGCTGGACTCCTCTGGCGACGGGATGATCTCCAGCGCAGATGACGCGTGGTCACAACTCGGTGTGGTCACAGGCGCCGCCCATCAAGACAGCACAGGCATGGTCCATGACTGGTCATCGCTGGATCACCATGGAATCACCGCCATCAGCCTTGAGCGCGAGGGCAATCCGCATCTTGATCACGGCAACGTCGTGTTCGGCACAACTACGCTGACCTTTGCTGACGGTCACACCGGTGAGGTCGGTGATGTGATGTTTGCAGGGGAGGGTATCGCCTTGCCCAGCCCAGTGCTGGCACTTCTGGCACCGACGGCAAGCGAAACCTCGGATGGCCCCGCCGAAGTGCCGTCTTCATTAGCGAGCGGAACCGTCGAGGTAAGACCTCAAGAGGACGACTCACTCCTCAGGGCAGAGCACGAAATCGCACGCATCCGCCAGCAAGCCCTGCTCTTCAATCAAGCCAGTGCCACCGCTGAGCCTGACACCATCACTGGCGTGCTTGCCTATGTGCCACCTCAAACCAATACGTGCGATGTCAGCGCGGCCTTGGTCGATCTTCATACGGCATCGACAAGTACAGAACCGCTTCCGGCGTAAACAACAAAACCATGAAAATCCGCCTTGCCGAGATCGGTGATATCGACAGCGTTTACGCCATATGTGTCCGCTTTCACGAGGAGTCGCGCTTCAGCTCATACCCACTCAATCCAGACAAACTGCGCAAAGCGATCGCTGAGTCCATCCAGACATCCAAAGCAAGTTGTGTCTTGCTGGCCGAACACAACCGCAATGACGTAGTGGTGGGCATGCTGGCAGGCTACGTCACCAGCCCTCGTTTCACCGATGTACGGATTGCCCAAGACCATGGCTTCTATGTTCTCCCGGAATATCGGGGGAGCTCTGCCGCCATGAAACTGATGATTGCCTTTCGACGCTGGGCAGAAAACCGTCAGGCTGTCGAGTTGTGCATTAACCAGAATGTCAGCATTGACCAGGCACGCTTCAACCGCTTCATGCACCACCTCGACTTCCAGTGCTGCGGCGCCAATTTTGTACTCCCCCTTCGCTGACGCGCATCCTTTTTCCGGCAATACCCTGCACTCCACACCTGCCATGACCTCCTCATCGACCCCAAGTACGGATGCCAACCTAGGCTTATTACAGCTATTTGCCCAACTCCATGGCATCAATACGGATCGGCGACAACTCGTGGACCAGTTTGCTCCACCCGGCGGACTGTTTGGCGCTGCGGACATGGTCATGGCCTTGTCCGGGCTGGGGTTTGAAGCCCAACGTGTGGCGGGGAAACTGGGACAAATGGCACGCGCAAGCTTGCCGGTGCTTGCCGAGGACAAGGCGGGGGGATTCATGCTGGTGGGACGGGTCGATGCCGACGCTGTGTTGGTGCAGTCGGCCGGCAGTGAACAACCCCTCCGCCTTGGCCGCGCCCAGTTTGAAGCACAATGGTCCGGTCACTGGATAAACGCACGACGATCCAGCCGCGACTCCGGAGCAACAGGGACCGAAAATGGAACCCGGTTTGGCCTGACCTGGTTTTGGCACGCGTTACGTAAATATCGCGGGCTGATGAGTGAGGTGCTATTGGCGTCGCTGTTTGTGCAGGTATTTTCCTTGGTGACGCCGCTGGTATTCCAGGTGGTGATCGACAAGGTATTGACTCAGCGCACACTGACCACGCTTGATGTCCTGGTTGCAGCCCTGCTGGGCATGGCAATCTTTGAGACCATCCTATCCGGAATGCGCCAGTACTTGTTCACCCACACCACCAACCGCATCGACGTGGAATTGGGCGCCAAGTTATTTCGCCATTTACTGCGTTTGCCGCTGGCTTACTTTGAGTCGCGACGGAGTGGCGATACCGTTGCAAGGATTCGGGAACTGGAAAATGCACGCAACTTCCTCACTGGCCAGGCATTGAGTAGCTGGCTGGACTTACTATTTGCAGCTATTTTCTTGGTTGTCATGTTCCGCTATAGCGTTACGCTGAGCTTGATTGTGATTGCCGCGCTGCCGGTACTGTTTGGTGCATCATGGCTCATCACGCCACTCCTGCGACGCAAGCTGGAAGATCGGTTTGCTCTGGGCGCCGAGAACCAAGCCTTCCTGGTAGAAACGGTCACCTCAATGGAAACATTGAAGAGCCAAGCCGTCGAACCATTTTGGCAGAGGGAATGGGAACGCCGCTTGTCCGACCATGTCAATGCGGCCTTTCACAGCAGCCAATTGACGGGAGCGACCAACCTGTTCATTTCCTTTACCAGCAAGCTGCTCACCGCCGGGCTATTGTGGTTTGGCGCAAGGCTGGTCATTGAGGGCGAACTCACCGTTGGTGGGCTTATTGCTTTCAATATGCTAGCTGGCCGAATCAACGCGCCCATCCTCAAGCTTGCGTCGTTGTGGCAGGAGATGGCCCAGATGAAGGTTTCGATCAGACGCCTGGCTGACATCATGGATGCCCGCGCCGAACCCTCTTTTTTGCCGGGACGCGCAACACCGCCGGACGTCACCGGGCGCGTGAGCTTTGAGCATGTCAATTTCCGCTACAGGGCGGACGGCCCGGAAGTGCTGTCCGACTTGTCGTTTGACGTAAAAGCAGGCGAAGTGGTGGGTTTGGTTGGGGTTTCCGGAGCGGGAAAGACCACGCTGATCCGGCTTGTCCAACGCCTATATACCCCTGAGCGCGGGCGCATTCTCATTGATGGCATGGATCTGGGACTGCTTGATGCCCATTGGCTAAGGCGGCAGATGGGCGTAGTCAGTCAGGACTCGGTCTTGTTCAATCGCTCCGTGCGCGACAATATCGCCTTGGGTCACCCTGACTTACCCATGGCCGACATCATCCGTGCTGCAAGCTTGGCCGGGGCACATGAGTTCATTCTGGGCTTGCCCGACGGCTACGACACCTTGATCGGCGAACGTGGCGGCAGCTTGTCCGGCGGGCAACGCGCTCGAATTGCAATTGCCCGCGCGCTCGCAACAAATCCGCGTTTGTTACTTCTTGATGAGGCAACCGCATCGCTGGATTACGAATCCGAGCGGGCCATCCACGACAATCTGCACGAAATTTGTGCCAATCGCACCGTCTTCATCGCCGCCCATCGACTATCAACTTTGCGCCTGGCTGACCGGATCCTGGTGCTGGAAGGTGGCCGTTTGGTGGAGGTGGGGCATCACAGTGCCTTGTTGCGGCAAGGAGGGCGTTATCGAGACCTGTACCGCGCCCATCATATTCTGGAGACCTTGCCCATCGCCGCCCCTGCAACCGCCATGGGAGGCACTCATGCCTGATTCAGCGCCCCCTGCCACCTTGGACAATCCCTTTACGTCAGCGGCGATTTCCCTGCAATGCCGTCCCCCGTGGCTGATCGCTCGCATGGTGTCGCTGGCACTTTGCGCCATGGCAGTGCTGGCACTGACATACGCCTGGTTTGCGCCAATGGATGTTGTCATTTCCTCCCAAGGGCGGGTTGTTCCTTCAGGCAAGAGCAAGGTGGTTCAACCCATTGAAGCAGGTATCGTCCGGTCAATCCACGTTCGCGACGGAACTATCGTCAAGGCAGGCGACGTGCTGATCGAGATGGATCACACGACCACCCGCGCGGATAGTGATCGCTTGCAACGGGAGGTATGGGAAGCCGAGGCGGAGACGGAACGACTGGCAGCAATGACCCGCGGGGCCAGTCACTTTGCGATGCCGAGTGGAGTGCCCCAGGACATTATCGCCAATCAAGCGGCGATTTTGCACAGCAGAGTGGCCGAGCATCGCTTCCGGTCCGCATCCTTGGAAGCCGATTTGGCAAAGCGGCAAGCGGATCGGGATGCAATTGCCGCCAACTTGATACAACTGCGCGCCAGCCTGCCTCTGATCACAAAGAAACACTCAATGCGCCAGGAGTTGGCGACGACAGGCCACATCGCCGAAACCGGGCTCATAGAGACGCAATTGGAGCTTATGAACCTGGAAAAGGAAATTTCTGTTCAGCTGAATCGCCTGAAAGAAGCAGAAGCGGGCCTTCGTGTTGCTGCACAACAAAAATCGCAAGCGGACGCTGAATACAAGGTCCAGATTGCCGCAGAGTCGGTGGATACGGCTCGCAGGCGGGAATCCGCACGCCAGGAATTAGTCAAGGCCAACCAGCGCCAGTCGCTGCAAGTGTTGCGAGCGCCCATTGACGGCGTAGTACAGCAACTGGCAGTGACAACGGTAGGAGGTGTCGTCACCCAAGCCCAGCCCTTGATGATGATCGTCCCCGACAACGCCACCCTGGAAGTGGAGGCCCAGGTGCTGAACCGCGACATTGGTCATCTGCGAGCCGGTCAGCCCGTCATCGTGAAAGTTGAGACTTACGACTTCACTCGCTATGGTCACATCGAAGGCGTGGTGCAGTGGGTGGCAACCGATGCGATGACCGATCAGAAACTAGGGCCGGTTTATCCGGTCCGGATCCAGCTAAAGACAGACCGGACTCCATTTTCGATCAATGGCCGCCACGGATTGGTATCCCCCGGCATGAGCGTAACGGCCGACATTCGCGTCGACCAACGTCGGCTCCTGGAGTATTTCCTTGCACCCTTGCTGCGTTACAAGGAAGAAGGCCTGCGGGAGCGATAATGATGAAGCTGCCAAGAATCATTTTTGATGGACTACTCCTCCTGGCGGGATTGCTGGCCCCCAGTCTCGCTTGGACCGACGACCTATTGTCCCTGTATCGCTCGGCATTGTCCCAAGACCCCATCTATCTCGCTGCCCGCTATGCACTTCAGGCTTCGGAACAGAAAGTTCCCCAGGCCAGGGCGGACTTGCTGCCCGTCATCAGCCTGGGGGCCGACACATCAAGCCAACACGGCAGCGCTGCGTTCAACGAGGCCCCCGAAGAGGATCGCCACGTCAGGAGCAACAACTGGTCTTTGCGACTTGCTCAACCGCTGTTTCGCCCAGCGTCATGGTCGATGCTGAGTCAAGCAGAAGCCCAGTATCGTCAGGCGGTGGCACAATTTCGGCTTGCCAGCCAGGATGTCATCCTGCGGGTGGCGCAGGCTTTTTTTGACGCTCTCCTGGCGCAGGAATCCTTCTCGGTAGCTTCAGCCCAATTGAATGCAGTTACTCAGCAACTGTCCTTGGCAAAGCGCAATTTTCAAGTAGGCACGGCAACCATTACCGACGTTCATGAAGCCCAGTCACGCCTGGACCTTGCACGATCTCAGCAGATCGCCGCCAGCAATGAGTTGACGGTAAAGAGGGCAGAGCTCGAGCGCGTTGCCGGCACCCCACCGTCAATGCTACCGATGTTAAGTAGCGACGCCAGCTTGCCGCGGCCTTATCCCGACGATGTTGATAAGTGGATTGCCCTGGCACAGACCAATAGCCCGTTGATTGCCATTCAGGATGGCAACAAGGATATTTGTGAGCACCAACTGGCGCGGAGTCGGGCGGGTCATGCGCCAACCGTCGACATCCATGCTTCCTATGGATCGCTATATTCGTCTGGCAGCATGACCTCTCCCACCGATGTCCCAACACGTAGCCGGGCAGGACAAATTGGTTTGCAAGTCGCCGTTCCGATCTGGTCCGGTGGTGCCGTTGCGTCTCGTATCGCGGAGGCACAGGCCAATCTCGACAAGGCGCTGGCTGATCGCGAGGCAAGCAGGCGGCAAGCCGTCACACAATCTCGCCAGGCGTTCTCCGGCATAGCAAGCGGTCATGCACAGGTTGAAGCGCTGGCCTCGGCAGTGCTGTCGAGCCAGGAAGCCGTCAAGGCCAATCAAATTGGCTATCGGATCGGTACTCGCATCAACATTGATGTCCTCAATGCAGAGCAACAGCTTTATTCTGCGCGCCGTGATCTGGCTCGCACCAAGATGGAGACCCTGATGCATGGGCTACGCCTGAAGGCAGCAACGGGCTCGCTGACCGAGCAAGACGTGATAGGCGTCAATGCTCTGCTGGACAGCATTGACAGGAGAAAGAAAGAGGATCAGTCATGACGAATCAGAGTCCAGAAAAATCAACCAATGAACAGGAATTGTCCAATTTGGTAAGAATGGCGCAGGAGCAAGCCAAGGTGGTGCTGCGCAAACTGCCATTGTTGGGGCCCATGACATGGCTGATGTTGCAACGAGGCGGTACCCGCAACATTCTTCTGAGTGAGCTGGAGTGGCGCGTACTACCTGCACTGGCGCTCGATCAAGTACGTCTGCATATGCGTGAAGAAGCCCCTATTGCCTTCATCACCTGGGCCAAACTGTCGGCAGCCGCCGCCGGACGCTATCGCGAGCCCCCTCACCAGTTGTCGCCATCCGACTGGAAATCTGGCGAAGACGTCTGGATCATTGATGTCATCGCGCCCTTCGGCGGTGCAGCCGAAGCCATTCAAGATCTGAAAGAAAAAGTGTTCCCTGGGCAGGTTCTGCGTCAACTGTCTCCATCGCCCGAGGGGCTTGCCAAGGTACTGAAATGGTAGTCTGAAACCCGTCGACAAGAACAAGCGTAGCGCGTCGCCCATCCACGGGCCTGCATCTCCTGCGCTCAAAAGGAAAGTGGCAATCGGGATAGGGGCGGCCAGGTTACCTGACCGACCCCTCCCACACCACCCGGCAT
>ERZ795056.3288-NODE-3288-length-17446-cov-18.612616_pt1 | contig 17446 bp, 13 predicted proteins | sample MGYA00375140_ERZ795056 | MGnify/ENA primary metagenome ERZ795056 (study PRJEB30185, sample SAMN05720227) | activated sludge metagenome | isolation source: Anaerobic digester | place: USA | collected 2015-03-09 ... | reverse complement strand
GGGTCGCCTGCAGTCGCGCAAGGCCGATGGTGGCGTTTAGCTCATCGACGGTGCCGTAACACTCGATTCGCAAGTCATCTTTGCCAACGCGATGGCCACCGACTAGGCCGGTGTCACCGGCATCACCGGTTTTGGTATAGACGCGGTTTATGCGAATGGCCATGGCTTACTCGGGCGCGACGACTTTGGCTTCACCGGCTGGACCGACGAGGAGGACGCCGCGGCTGGGATTTCCTGCAAGCCCCAGGCGGTCTTCGTCTTGGCTGGCCAGTGAAACTTCTGTGGTTTCAACTAGCGGACCGACGACAGCTACGCCATCGATGCGACCTTTCTGGCCGACCATAGCAATGCGCTGTTTGGCAACAAAGCGACCGCCACTGATGACCATCCAGGATTCAAGCTCAACACCAGCACCGAGCAGGGCACGGCAATGTTCCGCGCTCAGTCGGACAAAACGAGGACGATGTGGTTTATGGAGCAAGTCGGCAACCTCCAGGCCAGATGCTACGCGCCGCGTACAAAGCCCGTCAACCGACTTGTCTGTATCGGGTTGTTTCTGCCGTTATCGTCGCTGAATTTGCTTTAATCCCATAGCGGCAAGCGGCTGCTTGCAGCAAAAGAGAGTGGGCTGCGCACAAAACCACTTGTACTCCGATGTGGCCTGGCCGACTCTAATACAGTCGGCCTAACCAAATACTCACCCAGCGAAGGAGCAGACCCATGGAGATCGAGCAGTGGCTTCACAAAGTCCTTGATAGTGCAGCGCCAATGGCCATCAACATTGGCGGCAAGATTGTAGGCGGCATAGCCCTTTGGATCGTCGGGCGCATTGTCATTTCTGCCATTCGTGGTGTGGTCCGACGCGCCAGTGAGAAGCGCCATCTAGACCCCACGCTGCAGCGATACCTGGACTCGGTGCTTGGGCTGCTGCTGCAGTTCTTGCTGTTTATCGCCCTGCTCGGTGTCTTCGGCGTTGAGACCGCGTCGTTTGCGGGCATTCTGGCTGCTGCGGGCGTCGCCATCGGTATGGCATGGTCCGGTTTGCTATCTAACTTTGCCGCTGGTGTCTTCATGATCGTGCTGCGTCCGTTCAAGGTCGGCGACATGATCACTGTGAACGGCATCACCGGCGTAGTTCACGAGATTGGCTTGTTCGTGACCTCGCTTGATACCCCAGACAACATCCGCACCTTTATCGGCAACAACAAGATCTTCAGCGATACCATCAGCAACTACACCACCAATCCCTTCCGTCGCGTTGAGCTGACTGCTCAGCTAGCGCACGGTGTGAATCCGCAGGAAGCGTGCCGTCGCCTGCAGGCGCGCTTGACCCAGATTCCGAACGTTGTTGCAGACCCCGCGCCGTCGGTAGAAATCCTAACCTTCACCGCAGCTGGCCCAGTGCTGGCCGTGCGCCCGTTCTGCCACAACAACCACTACTGGGACGTCTACTTTGCCGCCAACCAAGCCATCGTCGAGGAGTTCACCAAGGCTGGCTACCCGGTTGCAGAGCAGCACTTCCACATCCGTCAAAAGTAAGCCCGTAGGTGCCAGGGCTTTAAGTCCTAGGCACCTAGCCGTCTGACTTTACTCGGCATGATGTGGATTCTCTGGCCACGCATGCCGAGGGTATCTTCGCATTAGCTCTTTCCTGATCCCCGGATAATGTCGGGTCCAAAACCCACTCAAGTCGGTGGTGACCTGCACCGCGCGCTGGTTCGGAGCCAGCAGGTGCAAAACTACAGCCACTCTGCCTGCGGCCACCGTCGGGCTTTCGTGCATTCCCAAGAAGTCCTGCAACCTGGACTCGACCCAGGGCGCCTGTCCCGGAACATAGTTCACCTTGACGCGACGTCCTTTGGACAGCACCAGGTGATCCGGACACAGCCGATTTAGCAGCTGCAGCGACGTCATCGCAGTGGAACGAGTACTGCCTTGTCCGCTCTGCTGTTGCAGGACCGCCTCGACAATCGAAAGGTCTGCTAGACCGGCGAAGCTAAACTGGCCTTGGCACAGCGATGCGAGCGCGGCCTCCAGCTGCTGAGGCGTGGGCGGAGCCAGGCCTTGCTCTGGACAGTGCTGCTGCACGAATGCCAGCTTCGCCACCAATTTTGGATAGTCTTCACCGTCGCGGAATGGCTTTAAGTCGGCGGCCTTGACTTGGGCTATCAGCAGGGCTTGTTGTGCCGCATCCGTGCCATCGCCAAGCTGACGCGACTCGTCCAAGACCAGCTGGTCATATTTCATGCAGCGCAGCACTTCGACGCGGGTTGCCGCAGCGTTCCAGCTAGGTTCGACGGTTTCATGAATCAGCTGGTCTGGAAGATCCAGCAGCCAGTCTGCTTCGACCGCGCTGGCCAACCGAGCTTGGGGACGCTGCGCAGCAGGTTTTCCGGGAATGTGGCCGCCGCTGCGCTGCTCAATGTCAACTAGGACCACCAGCTCGGCGTCACGCACGACGCTGCTTGGCGACAGCTGTGCGGTGCCACCACCGGCCAGTACAAACTCACTGCCATTTGTTTTGGAGCGCCGACGTGCGACCCGGTCCGGATACGCCAGCAGGATGCTTTTTAATAGCGCCTGCTGATGCAGCTGTGGGCTTGTGGGCTTGCGTCCGTCGCGACCGGTTAGCCGAAGTAGCTGCTTACGGGCTCGTTCGACGGCTAAAACTGCGTCTGGGTCGAGGCCCTCGCGCTGCAGGCTGGCGCGTGCGAATCGTGCGGACTGCGCCACGGCAAACAGATCCATTAGATGTAGCAAGTCTGACGGCTCGGTCGCGATGCCGGTACTTGGTAGGACGTCGCTGCCGCGGAGGTTGGCCCCACGGAGAGCCAGCCGGATTTCGCGCTCAGAGAGCAGAGCCGCAATCGTCGCTGCGTCATCGGTTACGCCTTGCTCTTGTCCTGCTAGCAGCAGCCGGCCCAGCCGTGGATGTAGCGGCAGCGTCGCAAGTCTGGCTCCCAGAGCCGTTAGGCTACCACTTGCATCAAGTGCCCCCAGGCGACTTAACAGCGAGAGTGCAGCCTCCACGGCGCTTGCCTGTGGTGCGTCCAGGAACGACAAAGAATCCTCGCGCAGTCCTGCCGCACGTAGGGTCAGCAGTAGCTCTGCTAGATCCAGTCGTCGAATCTCGGGGGCTTCAAACTCGGGCCGGAGGTCGTGATCGTGACGGGTATACAGGCGTAGGCAGCTGCCCGGCTGGGTTCGGCCCGCACGACCAGCGCGCTGAGCGGCAGCAGCACGACAGATTGCCTGCGTACGCAGCGTCGGCAGGCCTGACCATGGTGAATGTCCGGCGATGCGCGCCAGGCCGCTGTCGATAACCAGGGTTACACCGTCTACCGTCACGCTGGTCTCGGCCACATTGGTCGACAGGATTATCTTCCGTCGCGCGGTCTTTGAACGCGGGGTAATCGCTCGTCGCTGCTCGGCAAGCGGAAGGTCGCCGTGGAGGGGGAAAATCTCCAGCTGGAACGGCTCTATGAGCTCGGCGAGGTCTTCCTGGCAGCGTCGAATATCGGCGGTACCTGGCAAGAAGATGAGCACATCCCCGCCAACGCGTTGAGAAAAGGACGCTGCAGCCCCAGCCTCGGTACGCAGTGCTTCACGCAGAGCGGCGCGAATCTGTTTGCCCAGGGGGTCAGTGCTGGGCTGCTGCAGATAGGAAATCTCGACGGGAAAGCTGCGTCCCTGGCTTCGCACGACGGGGCAGCCGTTCAAAAACGCTGCAATTTGGCCTCCGGGCATAGTCGCGGACATCACCACCAACCGCAGATCCGGTCGCGGGCCCTGCTGCAGCCTTCGCACGAGTGCAAGGACTAGGTCGGCTTGCAGGTGGCGCTCGTGAAACTCATCCAAGATGACTACGCGGACGCCGCGCAGCAGCGGGTCGCTTAGCAGCTGGCGAAGAAGTACGCCTTCCGTGACAAAGCGCAGCCGAGTGTTCGGTCCCATGACGCTGTCAAATCGCATCTGTACGCCGACGCTCTCGCCGAGCGACTCGCCACGCTCTTCTGCGACGCGGGCTGCTGACAAGTGGGCGGCAATGCGTCGGGGCTCCAGCACGACAATCTCACCCTCGGGGAACTGCTCCAGTAGCAGGTGTGGGACGCGAGTGGTCTTGCCTGCACCTGGAGGGGCTTCGATGACTAGGCACGGACTTAGCTGAATCTGAGCTGCGATCTCAGGCAGCAGCTCGTCGATGGGCAGCGGTGCCAAGCGTGCAAACAGCGGAGGGATTTGGAAGGGAATGGCGGCCATGTCTCAGAGCGCGTCTATGCCGACGCGTCGTGAGCATACTCAAAGCTGCGGCAGTGGACTACCGCGAGCAGCAGTCGTCAGTATGTTGCAGGCACGCCGCCTTTGCGCGGGTCGGAAGCTGCGGTATGTTCTGCCGTCGCTCGTGCTGGAGCGGCAGCCGTTGGGATGGGGCCCGCCGGGCGGCGCAGCACCAGCTGAACCGCAGTCTCTAACGGAGAAGTGGATACAACCAGTTTGTGTCCACGACGACGCAGCCCGTCCAGCACGTCTGCAGGGAAGTCTGGTTCTACCAAGACTGTGTCGGGAACGAACTGAGCATGTACGCGTGGCGCAGAGACGGCAGCTTCGACGGTCATCTTGAAGTCGATGACATTTACGACCGCTTGCACCACGCCGGTCACAATTGTGGGTCCGCCCGAGCCTCCGGCGCACAGCACGGTGCCGTCCGGACCGACAGCAAGGAGCGGGGTCATACTCGACGCTGGGCGCTTGCCGGGGGCGACCAAATTGGCCGCTTGACCGACAAGCCCAAACGCATTGGGCGCGCTGGCTTGCGCCGCAAAGTCGTCCATTTGATTGTTCAGCAAGATGCCCGTTTGACCAGCCATGAGGCGAGCACCAAATGCCAAGTTTACCGTCGTGGTTAGAGCCGCGGCATTGCCCTCTTTGTCGATGACGCAGATGTGGGTTGTGCCGTGATCTTGTGGCGCTGAAAGCGGTTTTTTACCGTCGGGGCGCCCATAGCTCTCTGGCGGTAGGACGTGATCGGACTGAATCATGGTGGCGCGCTGCTTGGCGTAGGTTTGGCTGCTTAGTTCCTCTAACGGAAATTGGGTAAAGGCGGGATCGCCTAGATAGCGCGCGCGGTCTGCAAAGGCGTGCTTTAGCGCCTCGATTAGCTCGTGCTCCGAACTTGAGCTGCCAAAGCCTGAGGTCAGCGGTGGACGGGCATCCAGAATCTGCAAGGCCTCCAGCGCGGTAATTCCTCCGGACGGGGGCGGCATGGTGAATAGCTGCCAGTCCCGATATCGGCCCGTGAGGGGCACGCGTGCCACTGGCTTATATTTGGCCAGATCTTCGGCGGTGAGAATGCCGCCTTGGGCTTGCGCCGCCTGCACCACTTGGGCCCCGATGCTGCCTTTGTCGGTGCGATAAAACGCTGCAAAGCCCTCTTGGCCCAGGCGCTGAAGGGTCTTGGCAAGGGCTTCGCGACGCAGCAGCTGACCGCGCTCCAGAGGCTTGCCGGATGGCGCGAGGAGGGCCAGCAGCGGATCCGTCGGGCTCAGTTTCGGGCTTACCAAGCCAGCCGTGCGCGCCAGATGGCGTCCTACCGGGAAGCCATCGCGGGCCAAGCGCAAAGCGGGAGCCACAACCTGTGCTGGCTTAAGGTTCCCATGCTCCTTCATGGCTTGTGCAAAGCCCGCAGCTTCGCCGGGAACTCCCACGGCAAGTCCACCCACTCGGGACCGCTCCGGCACTGCCTTCCCGGTTGTTGGATCTATAAACATCGACTCAGTGGCGCGCTGGGGTGCAACTTCTCGGAAGTCCAAGGCTGAAACCGTGCCGTCCTTCTTGCGGATCAGCAGAAAGCCGCCGCCACCCAAACCTGAGCCTGCTGGCTGAACCACCCCCAGCGCCAGTGCTGTGGCAATTGCTGCGTCGACTGCATTTCCTCCTTTGGCCAGCACTTCAGCGCCGGCTTTGGATGCCAGCTCGTGATCGGCGGCCACGGCACCCTGCGCGGTGGTGAGCGGCTCACGGGTGGCGGCATGTGCTGGTTTTGGCTCGGAGACTGCTCCAATAAGCGGCAGCGAGCCCGCAAAAATGACAGCAAGTCGCAGTCGCCCGATCTGGCCGCGCCTTACCACAGGATTCGATAGTTTCAATTTCTTCATGTGACTATGCTGACGAAATTTTCGGACTTTTATCCGAAAATTAGTATTTCGTGATACTGTTTAGGTCATATTAAAAGAATCTCTCTAGGGCCCGTGGGTTTACCTACTGGAGTTGGCTGGGCTCCTGGCTCTGGTCTGCGATTGCGACAGACTACCTAGGAAGCTCAGCTGCCGGCGAGAGATGGCTATTGAAGGATGAAACAGCGAGATCACTGAGCGGGAGCAACGATGCCGGCGCCTGAGAACCCAAAATCGACCAAGAACCCCATCACGCTGAAGATTAAGTTCAAAAGCAGCAGCCTCGAGCAGTTCATCGAGCGGTACTCGGTCGACGTCAGCAAAGGTGGGATTTTTATCCGCACCAAAGAGCCGCTCGCTGTCGGCACGAGTCTACGCTTCGAGTTCCAGCTTCAGGATGGCAATCCGCTGCTTAGCGGCGATGGCACTGTGGTTTGGAATCGCGCGTTCGATCCAAACAAGAGCAACGTGGCCCCCGGCATGGGCGTGCGCTTTGAGAAGCTGACTGCTGACAGCCAAAAGACGCTCGACCAAATTCTGGCCGAGAAGGGCAGGCGGGGCGAGAGCAATCTGGAGTCTCGTTTCGACGCTGGTGTGCGAGCGCTGCGCGAGGAATCAACCGAGACCAGTCAGTCTTGGCAGAACAACCAGGCTGATAATGGCGGCTTTGGCGACGAGCCGACGCGCGCTATGGCCGCGGATCAAGTCAACAAGCTGGCCAGTCTCACCATTCAAGAAGATGAAGCGCCGACAAAGACTTCAGCGCCCGCCGATCTAAGCGAGGAAGTTCGCAAAGCGATGGGCACTGCGGCGGATGCAGTCGGCAAGCTGACACCGATGGTGCCGATGAGCGCTGGGGCCGGTGGTGCACCGCAGCCGTTAGGTCGCACCTTGATTGGCCAAGGCTTCATGATGCAGCCGAAGGCTCAAGCTGGTGGAACTGGCGGCGGGGCTGCGTTGGGCGGCAGCAGCGGCAAAGATGGTCCTTCCGTCGAGATCTCTTCGACGCCAGCCATCAGCGATTCCGCGAAAACCCCGACGGCATCGGTCGAGGATCAGCAAGCGCACGTTGCCAATAGCAACCGCACACCGACCAATCCGCAAGCGGCTGATGCCAAGCCCACAGAGTCAAAGTCGGCTGAGGTCAAGCCGGTGGATGCCTCGGCGTCAGTAGCGCCTGCGGCGGCTCCGTCGAGCGATGCACCGGCGGCAAGTGGTGCCAATAAGCCACTGCCACCGCCGCCCAAAAACGAACCAGTGGTCGCTCCCGAGTCCGCTGGGCCTCGCATGTCCGAGCCTCCGACAAAAAGCTCCTCGAAGGGGATGCTTGTTGGCGTGGGCGCCGTCGTGCTGGCGATTTTGGGGGCGGTTGGATACGTGGTTACAAACGGCCAGAAGCCGACCACAACGCCCCCTATTACGCAGCCTACGACCAATCCAGTGACTCCGCCGGTGGTGCCACCGACGCCAGATCCGCAAAAGACGCCAGGTACCCAGCCGGTTGTTCCCGAGGTGAAGCCCGAGCAGCCCAAGCAGCCTGAGCCTGCCAACGTTCCGGTCAAGCCAGAGCCTCCAGCGGACGGTGTCGAAGTCGTGACCAAGCCAGCCGGGGCGCAGATTGAGTTTGCTGGCAAGAGCTACGGACCAAGCCCTGTTCACATTCCTGGTCTGGTCGCGGGGAGCCAGCTGATTCTGCGTCTGCCTGGCTTCCAAGCAGCAACGGTTCGCCTGCGAACTGCACCAGACAAGAGCAAGGCTCTAGAGTACACGCTGCAGCCCGCTGAGCGCCTGATTGAGGTCGCCTCAGTGCCCAAAGGCGCGGAAGTCTGGGTGGATGGGAAGAAGGTGGGTAAGACTCCCTTTGTAATCAAGAAGCTCGACATGACCAAGGCCCACTTGGTTGAGGTCAAGCGCGCAGGCTTCCAGGTGTGGTCGCACAACGTGTCCGATACGGAGACGTTCACGGTCAAAAATCGCAAGGAAGTGCTGACGCTGACCGCGACGCTCGAAGCGGCTGAGGCTCCGAAAAAAGCTGGCAAGCGGGCTGCGAAGGAAGAGCCAGCAGCCCCGACTCCGGCAGCGCCGACTCCAGCGGCGACGACTCCGGCGGCTCCAGCACCGGCTCCGGCAGCAGCGCCCCCAGCTGAAGCCAAGCCTGCAGAGGAGAAGCCCGCAGAAGCCAAGCCCGCAGAAGAAAAACCTGCTGAAGCCGCCAAGTAAGTCGTTTCGCTAACTCGGTCACTCCAGACGTCTCCGTCTTTTCCCCTCGTCTTTCTTCAGAACAGCAGCCCTGGTTTCGCCACAAAGGTGGAAGCGGTGGCTGCTGCTTTGACGTGTTAGACTGCCGCTCACTGATGACCACCTCTGCCTGGAATCGCTATTTTCTCGTCGGTATGCTGGGTGTCTGTGGCGCGTTTCTGGGCGCCTGTCGCTCGCCCTCCACGCAGCAAGTACCGTCGCAAGTCGTTGCGCCACCTCCTGCGCCTCCCGTTCCGCCTCCGCCACCTCCGAAGCCGCCGTTTGTGCGCAGCTCGATTCCGCGCTTGGACTTCCATGTGCATGTCTCGCTGGGGGCTGCGACCCGCGCCGTCAGAATGCTAGAGCGCTACGGCATCACGTACGCTGTCAACTTATCGGGACCGCCCAGCGACGCTGGACTTGATGAATACCTGGCAGATGCCGAGGTGGCCTATGGACGTCTGGCCGTCTTTACCAACTTGCCGTGGATGGAGGCTCGGCAGCCCGGCTACGCCAAAAAGATGGTCGCAGCGCTGGTCAAGGCGAAGGCGGCTGGGGCTCGTGGGGTAAAGATTCCCAAAGGACTGGGGCTTGGGTTTACTGGACCCAATGGTCAGCTCCTAAAAGTCGATGATCCTGGGCTTGATCCGGTCTTTGAAAAAGCGGGGGAGCTTGGCCTTCCGGTCGCCATTCACATCGGAGACCCGCAAGCATTCTGGTTGCCCAGCGACGAAAAGAACGAGCGTCAAGAAGAGCTACAAGCGCACCCAGAGTGGAGCTTCTACGGCGATTACAAGAGCGGCTTGGTGCCAGCCTGGCGCGAGCTGTTTGACGCTTTCTTGCGACGCGTGCAGAGACATCCCAAGACGACCTTCATCGGCGTTCACTTCGGCAATGCGCCAGAAGAGCCGAGCTTGGTTGCCGCTGCCCTCGACCGCTACCCGAACTTGGTAATTGATACCGCTGCCCGAATTCCCGCCATCGGTCGGACGGATGCCAATCACTCTGCCGAGCGGATGCGCGCGTTTTTTATCAAGTATCAAGACCGCATTCTGCTGGGTACAGATACGGGTGTGGGGCGGGATCCAAACTCGCTGATGTTTGGATCATCAGGAACCGCACCCACGACGCAGGCGGATGGCGATGTGTTTTTCGATTCGACGTGGCGCTACTTCGAGACTGCCGACCGCGACATCCCAAGTCCAACCCCGATTCAGGGGCGGTGGACGATCAGCGGAATCAATCTGCCACCGTCGGTACTTGAGAAAATTTATTACAAAAACGGAGAGAAGCTGCTGGGTCTAACGATTCAAGCCGGGCGGGTTCCAGTGCAGGAGTCGGGCTCTCCGCCGCGACTTGAGGACTTGTAGGCTTAACAAAGCAAGGCCAGCCCTCTCCATGGGAGACTGCTGGCCTGTTGGTTGCCGCTACTTGGCGACTCCCGTTACGTAGTACTCAAGTGGCGAGCAGGCCCACCACTTGCCCTTGTCTTGCCGGAACTGCAGCGTCGCACGCCGACCGGTGGACTCCGCATCTTGTAGCTGCTTGATGATGGCGTCGGCGTCATTTTTTGCCTCGACCGTAAACTCCCAAACCTCGGGAGCGCCACCAAGTAGGACTGGGTTACTGATGACAAGCTCGCCCATCCAGTAGTGACAGACCGGTGACCCCTTCTTCGCAATCTTACGAACGACGCCCGAGCGTGTTCCCATCGAGACACCATGGTTCCACCACGCGCGCACCAGCTGCCATGACAGAAGCAGCGCCAGCAGGCCAGCAGTAGACAGGATGAGCTTCCCTTTTACAGAACTTGGAATGAGACGAATCGCCATACAGGTATGCTAATACATATGCGTCCCCTCTTGTCGACACGTCTCAGTACGCCCATTTGGACTCGGGAGAAAAGATGAACCGTTTGAACGTCTTTGGCTGCGCGGTCATGGTGAGCGCGATTGGCCTTTGTACTGGCGCTGCAGTGGTTGGGCACTCTGCAGCTTTTGCGCAGGCAGCTGCGCAGGTGGGAAAAATGATTACGACTGCATCTGGCCTCAAGTACGTGGACGAAGCTGTTGGCACTGGCGCCTCCCCGCAAAAGGGAAAGCAGGTCACGGTGCACTACACAGGCCGACTGGCAAATGGCCAAGTCTTTGATAGCTCGGTGACGCGTAACAAGCCGTTCTCGTTTGTCATTGGCGTCGGCCAGGTTATCGCGGGCTGGGACGAAGGCGTGCTGTCCATGAAAGTTGGCGGCAAGCGCAAGCTCATCATCCCTGCAAACCTCGGTTACGGGGCGCGCGGAGCCGGTGGCGTGATTCCCCCAAACGCCGAGCTAACTTTTGATGTCGAACTGCTAGGCGTCGGTCAGTAGTTCTTCCTGCCCGTTCTTTTCGCTTTGAGCCACGCCGCTGCCTTGGCGTGCGGTGGCTCTCCGCTTCATCTTCTTTTTCACAACATGTAGATCCGTCGTTAAGATAGGGAAATTCGCTTCCCTAACTCATGCCTTGGAGGACGATCCTACATGACGCGCTCTGTCTATCTTTTCCCTGCGATCCTATTGCTTGCTGCTTGTGAGTCGTCTCCTGGTGCGCCTGCGGATCTGGCGGTGCCTGATATGTCTGAGGTGACAGCAGACCTAGCTGTCGTCGTTGATCAGCAGGCCCCAGATCTGTCTCCGGTGCTCGATCTAACGGGCACGATTGCGGGGGACCGCTGCGAGTATGCGATTGCGCTGACGCCCGGAGTCACGACTGCTGGAGATACCACTCCGATGGCCAATGACTACCAGTTCACAGCTACTTCGCAGGCCTGCACTGCTGAACTGAAGGCCAACGGCTATGCGGGCCCTGACAGTGCCTATGTTGTGACTGTTCCGGCGGGGAAAATGCTGACGGTTACGCTGACTCCCAAGCAGCTGACTGGGACGTGGTATCCGGTGCTGGCGCTGGTGAGTGACTGCGCGCAGCCAGGTCCCTCTTGTTTGGCTGCCAAGGACATTGTGGTGCCAAATGGGAACCCGCGAATTGTCAGCTACACCAATACGGGAGCAGCAGCGCAGCGACTGTTTGTCTTGGTGGACTCGATTCTGGGCTCGGCAGGCAAAGGGGCTTTCGATCTGCGCGCGGACCTAAACTAGCCAAGCCGCGCGCAGCTGTCGGTGTCGTTGTACTTCCGTCACTGCTGCGCAGCTGCTGGGAATCCTCCCGCTCTCACGCCACGAAGCGGAGAGAGCCCCGTCTGCACCCGACCTTCGAGCTTGGCCGACACCGGACTTGACTTGCGAATGTACGCGATGATCTCGTCATTCACGATAAGTCCGGTGTCTGCTTGGCTGCTGGCTTGCGCAAAGATGTCCTTGTAACCAGCTGCAATATTGGCCAGGTAGTCGGTGGTCATCACCGTATACGTTTTCGTCGGTGATAACGCTTCATACATGGGCTCTTTGCTGGCCTTATCAAGCGCGATCTGCACGGTGGTTGCCCGTCCACCGCTAAGTACGTAACGAAAGCCCGAGGTCACGCCGAAGTTATCCGAGCCCTGCTTGCTCGCCGACAGATCGAGCAGCGCTTGAATTTGCGTGCCCGTCATTTGAAAAGTCAGGATCTTGTTCTTGTAGGGCAGCGCAGTCAGATAATCCTCCATGCGAATGGGCCCCGGCGGAATCGACGCGCGAAACGAGCTAGCGGAAGAAAATGCCGCGTGCGCACTTGCAGAGACGCGCGCGATATCCATCGCAAAATTTCCCAGCACGGACTCCCCTCGATCTAGGTTTTCCGTGTCTAGCTCGACGGCAGAGCTGCCAATCACCATAAACTTGGCAGAGTAAGTAGGGTCTTGTTCCAAGTCCCTCTGCAGGCTGGTTACGTTTGCAGCCAGCGCTGGATCTTCCAAGACATTTTCAGACATCCGAATAAGCTTCCCAAACACTGCAGACAGCTTGTTGCCGCGAAAGACCAGCTCTACTTGCGACAGATAATTTAGGTACTGAAATGGCGAGATGAAGTAGGTCTGCGTATCGGGAATGCGCATAAAGCTCCCTTTGTAGTGGGAGTGCGTTCCCAGGATTATATCGATGCCTGGAACCGCCTTGGCCATTGCGAAGTCGGATTCCCGATCCTGATGACCGATGAATACAACGGCATCTACTTTTTCCTGATCTCGCAGCGCACGCACCGTCGTAGCTGCAGCTTCCATCGGACTTTGAAAGCTGGCACCGGCTGGGATGTTCGCGGGCTTAACTAGCTTGCTGAAGTCAGCTCCTGCCAGCGCAAAAATTCCGATACGGACTCCTCCTACTTGCTTTACAAGGTAGGGCTTTCCCTGCGCAGTTAGGAGCGGCTTCCCTGCGGAGTCCACAAAGTTTGCCGACAAGATAGGGAACGGAACCGCATCGCGGCACTTTGCAAACGTAGGCCAGCCGTAGTCCACATCGTGGTTGCCAAAAGCCATTGCGGCGACGTGCTCTCCAAGCCACTTCCACTCGGTGCAGTCGCCTGAATATTTGTCTGACCAAGCGGGCGTGCCTGCATTCCACATATCGCCGCCGTTGAGCACCAGCGTATAAGGCTGCGCTGCTTTGACGGACTTGATGTAGCCGATGGCGCGCGCGATGCCTCCTTGATTGGGCGCGTGCTCACTAAAGTAGGGCAGGGCGTGACTGTGATAGTCCGAGAAGTGCAGCACCGTAACCCGCGTCTCCTCGCTGGGCGGCACGAGGGTGGTTGCAGAGGGAACGGGCTCGGGCTGATGGCAGGCAGCGCTTAGACCCACCAGCAGTAACAGAGAGTGAAGTGGCTTCATGGGCCGAATCTACCCAAGATGCCGTGCGCCGGATGGTTTCTTTTTGGCAACACCAGCAGAAGAGCCAGCTGACTGACTGTCAGTTACTGCGGAAAGCCGCGAGCGCAAAAAAAAGGTCGCGACATGCAGTCGGGGAGGAGCTGCATGTCGCGACCAGGAGAAGTACCGCAAAAAAGGAAATACAACGCTCTTTCTGCGGACGCTAGTTTTTGTAGAATTTTTTTCGATTTTGCAGTTTTGGCGCCGGCGACCTGCGTTTCCTGGGTTGTCGGGGCGGGGTCGTGCGTTCTACAGTGCTCCTTCCACGGCGCCTGCGCCCATCATGACTCGCTTACGTTGGAGGGTCCCACGTCGACTGCCAAGCCAGAAGGTTCTCGTCGTCCACAGCAAGGTTCCGCAGCATCCGGCGCACATCGCCAAGCTGAAGGCACTGGGCTTGTCCGTGAGCAGATGGCATTTCCCGAAAATGCTGCTGCCATGGCGCTGTACGGCCAGAACAACGCGCATCTGAAGCTCCTTGAGCGACAGCTCGGGTTGTCTCTACACGCCCGAGGTAACGAGCTGACCATCATTGGCTCTCCCGAGGCGGTAGCCATTGCTCGATCGCTACTGACGCAGCTGCATCAGATGCACATGCAAGGACGCGGCGTAAACAGCGAGGACGTTTTGCGCGGTCTGCAGATGCTGCGCCACGACCAGCAGACCGACGTAAAAGATGTCTTGCAGGACGCGCTCATCGTCAGCGGCAAGTCGCGTCCGGTGGTGCCCAAGAGTGTCTCGCAGCAGCGCTATCTGGACGCCATTCGGCACGAAGACATGGTCTTTGGCATCGGCCCCGCCGGAACAGGCAAGACCTACTTGGCGATGGCGATGGCGGTCAAAGCGCTGCTGGATAAGCAGGTCAAGCGTATCGTGCTGTGCCGTCCTGCCGTCGAGGCGGGTGAGAAGCTGGGCTTTTTGCCTGGCACCATGCAGGACAAGGTAAACCCGTACCTACGGCCTCTGTACGATGCGCTGGGTGACCTGCTGGATATGGAGCGCTCGCAGCTGCTGATGGATCGTGGGCAGATAGAAGTTGCACCGCTGGCATTTATGCGGGGACGCACGCTAAACGACTCGTTTGTCATCCTGGATGAGGCGCAGAACACCACCAGCGAGCAGATGAAGATGTTTCTGACGCGGCTTGGTTATCGCAGCAAAGCCGTGATTACCGGGGATGTCACGCAGATCGATCTGCCTGTACGCAGTCAGAGCGGGCTGGTCGAAGCCATGCGAATCCTCGACGGTGTGCCAGGTATTGAGATGTGCCACTTCACCGATGTGGACGTGGTACGGCATCCGCTGGTGGCTGCGATCGTGCGTGCTTACGACCGCGCCCAAGAGCGAGTCAAAGAGCAGCAAGCAGAGCGCCGCCAGCGACAAGCCGCACAGTCCGTCGTTGCAGCCTCGTCTACTGTGGTTGAGAGCACGCCGGCTTCTATTTTTCCTGAGTCCGAACCTTCGACTGGATAGTCGATGCTGATGTCGCGTCTGTCGCTGCTGACCAAGCTGCTCCTGGCCATTCTGATCCCAACGGTACTAACCTTCGCGGGGTTTGGACTGCTTGGACACTTTGCCGCGGCACGAGCCTTGGAAGCTGAGCTAGGGCGCAGACTGCAAGGCATTGCGGCAGTTGTTGCTAGCCAGACTTCAGCAGATAGCGTGGCGCTGCTGCAGCCCGGCGACGAACAGAGTCGTACCTATCGAAACATCCTCCGTCGCTTGACGGAGGCGCGTGATGCCGCAGGGGTGGCCCGGGTTTACATCTTTGCCGTGGACCAGACCGTGCGCGTGGACACCGCAGAGGCCGCGATTGGCACCCGTGACTACAGCCTTGAGTCCAGTCGCGCCGAGCTCCGCAAGGTCTTTGCTGCCCGTCAGGGAGGTCCTTCGGCCTCCATCCTGTTTCGGGGCCGGGATGGTCAGCTGTACAAGTCCGGCTATGCGCCGCTAGCCGCTGGGACTGAAGCTGCCCAGTTTGCCGTCGGCGTCGATGGCAGCGCGGCGATCTATCAAGACTTGCAGCGCCTGCGCCAAACCTTGTTCATGGTTGGGGTCTCGGGGGCCGTGGCGATGATTTTGTTGGCTGTGCTGCTGGGGCGCCGGCTGACGGGCCCGCTGCTGCGTCTGCGCAACAGTGCTCGCACGGTGGGCAGCGGTGTCCTTGATCAGCCAGTGGAGGCGGCGCTGCTTCGGGGTCGTGATGAAGTAGCGGTGTTGGCGCAAGCGCTAGAGACCATGCGCACCGATCTGCGCACTCGGGATGAGCGCATGCAGATGATGCTGGCTGGCATCGCCCACGAGGTGCGAAATCCGCTTGGCGGCATGGAGCTTTTTGCCGGTCTTTTGCATGAGGAGCTGTCAGCTGCGGGCAACAGTGCGGGTAGCTTCGATGTTCCCACGTCCTTAGGCTACGTGGCTCGCATCAAGAAAGAGCTGCTGCATCTGCAGGCCGTGGTGGCTGATTTTCTGGAGTACGCTCGACGGTCGCGGCCTGCCTTGACCCCTTGTTCGGTGCCGGAGCTACTAGAAGATGTTGCGGAAAATGCGCAGGCTGCGGCGGCTCCCAACTGTCGCGTGAGCGTTGCTGTGACTGCGGAGCGGGTCGCGCTGAACGTCTTGGCCGATGCCACTCAGCTGCGCAGGGCGCTGCTCAACTTGGCACAAAATGCGGTGCAGGCCTGCGCTGAGCGCTCTACCGAGGAGCCGATGATGGTTGTGCTCTCCTGCTCCCGCGTCGGGGTTACTCAGCGAGTGCGGATCTCATGTCAGGATACGGGCGCCGGCATTCCTGAAGCAGTGCTGACTAAAATTTGGACGCCTTTTTTTACCACTCGACAGCAGGGAACCGGCTTGGGTCTGGCTTTTGTGCGCGAGATCGTAAAAGAGCACGGCGGCGAGCTTGCGGTGGAGACTTCGGAGCGGGGCACCACTTTTCACATCGATCTGCCCGCGGCCAAGTCTACGTAGCAGGCGGTGCGGCTGCGGCCTGGGCATCAGCAAACCCAGGCGAGTCGGCGGTTGGACTTGGCATCGGTGAGTCAGGCGACAGTTCTGCGGTGGGTTTGCTGATCACGCGGCTGACGAGCTCGCGCACCTGCTCGGACAGCGAGATGTTGTCGAGTGGAAAGCGAGCAAGTGCGGCGGCCAGCACCGATGCCCGCTCAGATGCGGTCGTGCGCTTGTCTATGATCGCACGCCACTGACCTTTGACTTTGCATAGCCCGCCTGCTCCCAGTTCGCCGCCAATGGCTTCGTAGGTGACCCTAATCCCGACTTGCTTGGCTGCTTCTTCAAGCTCTGCAAGCACCTCGGGGAGCTTCATCTTTGGGGCGTGGACGGCGTCGCCGCCTGCCTCTGAGCCCGCTTCGCTAGCAGCACTACCTCCGCCAGCCGCACCTGGGGCTTGTCCCTTTTTCGGCCCAGCCGTGCGACCGCGAGTCCCGCTCTTACTGCTTCGTGAGTTGGTTGGTGTCCTCATTGCGATTTTCGCACTCTGGTCGCTACTGGGTACGCTGCAGAATCGGCAGCATCTTGTCTGGAGACGTGAACTCAGAGAACTTAAACGCCTGCTTTCCATCGCTGCCAAACAAGATCACAGACGGCAGCGTGTTCGAATTGTACTTGTCCTGCAGGGCCTGATTCTCATCGGTCGAGTCGGTGCAGTCGATCCGTAGCAATACATAACGCGACAGCTCTTGACGGATGCGTGGGTCGGAAAAAGTCTTCTTCTCCATCTCTTTGCAGGGCAAGCACCACTCGGCGCCAAAGTCGACCAGCAGCGGCTTTTTCTGCTCGCGCGCGGCGGTGAGGGCCGCTTGCTCATTGTTGATCCAACTCAGCTGTACAGTCGTCGTCAGGAAGAAAGAGATGATGCCAAATAGACCGATGATGGAAATCACGACACCGACGAGCTTCTGCGCCACTTTGCGTGGTCCGTCGTGAAATGAGTAGCGGAGCGCGCCGACCAGGATTCCGGTTGCGATCAAAAAGCCGTCAAACAGGATGACGCTGGTCTTATCCGAGCCGAGTGCGCGGAGCGGCGACAAGACGTTGCGGAGAAAGTACAGCGCGGCAACCACCATGATGATGCCAAAAGCACTCTTCACCGACTCCATCCAGGGGCCGGAGCGCGGCAGTCGAAGCGCAAAACCTGCCAGCACGAAGAACAGAACACCGAGGCCCAGCGCGTAGACAAA
>ERZ795056.3286-NODE-3286-length-17457-cov-8.287266_pt1 | contig 17457 bp, 14 predicted proteins | sample MGYA00375140_ERZ795056 | MGnify/ENA primary metagenome ERZ795056 (study PRJEB30185, sample SAMN05720227) | activated sludge metagenome | isolation source: Anaerobic digester | place: USA | collected 2015-03-09 ... | reverse complement strand
ATTCGGTGCGGGAGTAGGTTTTACTCTGGCTCTTTATCTGATGGCCGGAATACGCGAACGGCTCGAACTTGCCGACATCCCTGAAAATCTGAAGGGTCTGCCTATAACATTTATCTGTGCGGGTCTTATGGCTCTTTCTTTTCTCGGTTTTTCGGGCATGAAACTTTTTAAATAATCGGCTTGTGTTATTTCCACGCGTGTTGTAAATATGAGATTTGCTTGAGGATATTTAATGAACGAAATAAAAAATGTTTCAGTTGAGCTGATTGCTTCTACTCCCGACGCGGAGAAGGTTATTGAAAGAGCAGGGAGAACCTGCTATCTTTCGTTTGAAAAAGCCGATGAAGAGAGTGCCGGAAAATTCATTAAAGCGAGAATTAAAACAGGTCATGATTCCATTCTTGAACATGCATGTGCGTCTTTCCGGATAAAAGGTGTGTCGCGTGCGTTTACTCATCAGCTGGTACGTCACCGTATGGCAAGTTATTCGCAGCAGTCGCAGAGATATGTCAGTGAAAATGAATTTTCATATATTCTTCCGCCTTCCATAGAAGAAAATCCCGAAGCGCATAAAATATATTCTGATTTTATGGAAAGTTCAAGACTTGCATATTCTAGACTCAGAGAAATGAATATTCTAAAGGAAGACGCGCGTTTTGTTCTTCCTAATGCAGTTGAAACAGAAATAGTATTTACTGCAAATTTCCGCGAGCTCCGGCATTTTTTTTCAATCCGTCTTGAAAAGCATGCGCAATGGGAAATCCGCAGAGCGGCTTATGAGATGCTTCTTATAATGAAAAAAATTGCTCCGAGTGTGTTTGCCGATTTTATTCCTGCTGCGAACTGGACTGCCGAATTTTCCGGTGAAGCATAATGGGAGAGGAATTTTCTCATAATTCTGATCTTTCATCAAACATGGAAGATTACATCGAAACTATTTCATTACTTTCAAGAGAGAATCGGGTTGTCCGTGTAAAAGATATTGCTAAGTCTCTGGGAATAAAGATGCCGAGCGTTACTGCCGCACTTATAAAGCTTCGCGATAAAGATCTTATAACTTACGAAAAATACGGGTATGTCGAACTTACCGATCAGGGGAGGACTGAAGCTGAAAGAGTTTATGATAAGCATAGGCTTTTAAAACGGCTCCTTTCGGAAGTGCTTTGCGTAAAAGAAGCTGAAGCCGAAGCCGAAGCGTGCCGTCTTGAGCATTATATGACTCAGAGTACTTTTGACCGGTTCAGTGTTTTTTTGAATTTTTATGATGAGGAAAAGAAAAACGGTTCGAAGTGGATCGAAAAGCTTAAAGAGCATTTATCTTGATATAAAACTACTGCGGTAACTGCCGCAGCATGCGGAGGCTTATGTACTCGATATTGCATGTTGAAACAAGTAATTTTTACAGAACTCTTATTGAAAAGATATGTTCTGATATAGGTGCCGAATATTCCTTTGCTAAAAACCTCGATGATTCCCTGAATGTTTTAAAAAGCCGTAAAATAGATCTTATCATAACTGCAATTGAGCTTGAAGATTCGACAGGTGAAGATCTTATCCTGAAGATTAATGATTCGCCATATAAAAATATTCCCGTTGTTGTTATAACCGGAACGGACAGCGATGAATACCGCACAAGAATGTTTTCTCTCGGCATTGTCGATTATATTTCCAAAAAGTCCGGAAACGAAGAAATACGTTCAGCGATACTGGCTTATATGCGTGAGGATAATATCTTTCAGAAGATGGCGGAACTTAAAATCGCGGTATGCGATGACAGTAAAATGGACCGCTATATCATGGAAAGAATATTCACCATGGCGGGTATTCCAAATGTGGAATACTATGAATCCGGAGATGATCTTTTAACTTCAGATAAGGAATATGATATTTATCTGATTGATATGGTGTTAAAAGACATGATTGGCAATTATGTCATAATGAAGCTTAGGGAGAGAGGATCGGAGGCTGTGATAATTGCCATATCAGGGGTTGCTCATTATAAAACTATTTCAAACACTCTGAATATAGGAGCAAACGATTATATTGCCAAACCGTTTAACAATGAACTGCTTCTATCGCGTATTAAGACAAATGCAAAAAACTATATTTTGCTGAATGAAGTCAAGCAGCTGGCGATAACGGATGTTCTGACATCTCTTTACAACAGACGTCACACAATGGAACGCCTGGAAGATGAAATTGAAAAATCCAAACGTTATGAAAATCCGCTTTCAGTGATGATGATTGATGTTGATCATTTTAAGCGGATTAATGATGAGTTCGGACATCTTTCCGGTGATGTCGTTTTGAAAAAGATAGCCGAATCTATAACTAAAACATTGAGGGATTTTGATATTGTCGGAAGATTCGGCGGTGAGGAATTTCTGGTTATTCTTCCGAATACTTCTATTGATGATGCTTATTCGGCAGCCGAAAGAATCCGCAAGAATGTAGAAAGTCTCAAATTATCGAAGAATGATATTGCACTGTCTGTGAGTATCGGAGTTTGTCAGTGGAGCGGCGATGATCTGAAAAACCTTCTATCGGAAGCCGACCGTTTGTTATATTCAGCTAAGTCTAATGGAAGAAACAGGACTGAACGCTGACTAAATTTTTCCGAATCCGGTAAGTTCCCTGTAAAGTTCGATTGCGAATCTATCCGTCATTCCGCTTATATAATCCGTAACAGTCAGCATTCTCTGATATGGTGAAAGAAACTCTATTAAATGTTCTGCGGAATCGGATTTATATTTATCAGAAAATTCAAACCGCTTATAATAAATGGACGGTATAAGTTTTCTTCCGAGTTTTTCCTGCTTATCAGGATTCTTTGATAAAACTGCAGGCATAAAAATATTCAGAAGTGCGCCGATTGCCTTAAATCCTGCATATTCTGTTTCGAGTATGCTGCTTGATGAGTATATGTTTTTCATGGAAAAATCATATATAATGTCATATTGTTTCGCACTGCCGATTTCCGAAATAAGAGGCGTGTTATGTTTCAGTGAAAAAATTGAATCGATGTTTTCGATAAAGCATTTGTGACACTGGTTTATCATCGAATTGATTGCTGCAGAACGCAGCCGTGATACTTTTATGTGTTTATCGAAAGACGGATCAATGCTGAAATCGTGTTCATGCCGGACAATCGGAAGAAGTAAATCTTCAAGTGTCTGATAGTCTATTACACCCAGGTGAAAGGCGTCTTCAAGGTCTATCACAGCGTAACAAATATCATCAGCAGCTTCTGAAAGAAAAGAAAGCGGATGTCTCGGATAGGCGGTTTTGTCAGCCTCGTATCTGGGAATCCCCATTTCTTCAAACGCTTCCGTGAAAAGCTTTTCATCTTCCTTAAAGAAGCCGAATTTCTTTTTTGAGATTATGCCGGATGCCGGATCCATTGCGGAAGAACTGCACGGGTATTTTGTAAATGCACCGATCGTTGCACAGGCAGGACGCAATCCGCCTTTTCTCTGCCATATCTCGAGACGTGAAAGAATGCGGAAACCCTGTGCGTTTCCTTCGTAATTTACCATGTCAGAATATTCTTCATTGCTCAACTGAGAGCGGTCAATGTTTTCCTTTGCCCAGATTCTGATCGCGTCTTCACCGGAATGACCGAAAGGAGGATTTCCGATGTCATGGGCGAGTGCGGCAGATGCGGCGATTATTCCGACGTCAAATGGTCTGATATCAGGAAACTTTTCGGATAAGTGCAAACCTGTAAGATTTCCGAGCGATCGGGCTACACAGGAAACTTCAAGTGAATGTGAAAGTCTTGATCTTGCCTGATTTGATGCTGAAAGGGGAGAATACGGGAAAACCTGTGTTTTATCGTGCAGTCTTCTGAAATAATTGGAATAAACTATTCTGTCGTGGTCTTTTTCGAAGGTGCTCCTTTCAAGCTTATTTTCATTGCTTCGGTCAATTTTCCCGATACGTTTTTCAGAGAAAAAATTCCGCATATATCCCCGCATAAAAAATGATTGAAAAATATATTCAATTAATTATGCTTAAATCTCGTGTTTCTTTTCAAGCATAAAAAGAAGGGTTTAATATGAAAACAGAAAAAATCGCCTCAGACGGACTGAAGCTTTCTAACGAGGGGAGTCTTCAGTTGGTTTTCGCAGGGGTCGGAAGCGCCTTTACTAAAGCGCAATATCAGACGAACCTCCTCATAATAAAAGGAAAGGATCATCTTCTTGTTGATTGCGGTACAAAATGCACGCAGTCTCTCTTTGAACTCGGTATTCCTATTACCTCGATTGAAAATATTCTTATTACTCATTCTCATGCAGATCATATCGGCGGATTGGAAGAGATAGCTCTTCTCGGAAGATATGTGACAAAGAAGAAACCCAATATGGTTATAAGTGAAACATATCAGCATATCCTCTGGGATATGTCGCTTAGGGGCGGAGCGGCATACAATGAAGAAATTTGCGGGGATATTCTCTCTTTTAAGGATTTTTTCAATATCAACCGCCCGAAGATGCTTCATGATTTTCCAAGAGAAACTTTATCCGCGAAGGTCGGTTCAATTGATCTTAAAATGTTCAGGACAATGCATATACCGGATGTTTCGAATGCATGGAATAATTCGTTCTGGAGTTGCGGAATTCTTATTGATGATAGAGTAATGTTTACAAGTGATACGCGTTTTGACAGGGATTTGATTGAATCGTATTGCTCAAAGTTTGACTTTGAAGCAATATTTCATGACTGCCAGTTTTTTACCGGCGGAGTTCATGCTTCCATAGAAGAACTGAATACTCTTCCTGCGGATATTAAATCAAAAATGATATTGGTTCATTATGGAGATAATTTTCAGTCTTTTGAACAGAAGGTTGCTGATTACGGATTCAAAGGACTGGGACAGCAGCATATATCTTATATATTTGATTAATAAAAAAAGGAGGCTGTTTCAGCCTCCTTTGATTGTCATGGATTTATTTTAAGCCATTACGCGCCTTTAGGTCTAGCGATGTTGACTTTGATTTTTCTTCCGCCAAGATCAGAACCGTCAAGCTGTTTGATCGCGTCATCAGCAGCTGTTGAATCAGTCATTTCAACAAAACCGAATCCTTTAGATCTTCCAGTGTCTCTGTCTTTGACAATTTTCGAAGATACAACTTCACCAAAGCCCTCAAAAAGAGATTTTAGCGCTTCGTCGTTAGTGTTGTACGGCAAATTGCCGGCATAAATCTGTACTGCCATTTTTTAACCTCAAAAAAATTACTCTGTATTTTCTTTGCTTCCAAACTGAATCGTGTTACGGCGGCAAAAGCGGAAAGTCGCATAAAGCGTTTTCTCAAAATACAATGGTATCATATGCTAATATTCAAAAAAAAAGTCAAGAATAAATTTAGATGAGTTATGTCAGGACAATCGATTGCGCACTATTAATATGTCTCATTTTTAGTAACGTTTAAGCTTAAAGCGGATCAAATAAAAAAAAAGCTGGATATTTTGGGGCTCATTGTAATTATTAATACGCGGATAAATTAATGCATAAAAATGATATAAAATATGAGCTTAAAAGAGGCGGTGTTCTCGTTCGTACTACTGAAGGTAATATTCAGTTCGGCATTCCTCCTGAAACAATAAAAGATACGATGCTTCTTCCCGATTCCGTGCCGAAGATATTTGTGCTTACGCGTGAGATGTTTAACTGGATAAAAGGGATTAGTGTAGCCGAAATAGAGTTTCCGCTTTATTTTAATTTCTTTATAAAGAAAAGCAGAACGAAGGTAATCTGCACAGAAGAACAACAAAAAGCAATGCTCGATATTCTTCAGGAGGCGCTTTTCGGTCCTGTCGAATTTGATATCTCGCTTGATTATGACATTGATAATCCTGATGTATTCGTTACTGATCTGAAGAACGAAATGAACCATTTCCGCGGAATATTTACTATTGATGATCTTGTTGAGTTTGTTATAATGCACCAGGGGAAAGCTGTTATAGGAAATATTGAAATAGCATCAAGCGGTAAAAAGTTTTCCATCCGCGACGGCGGCAAACAGATTGCAGAAGTAGATAATTTCGTTGAATACAAGGCTTCATATCTTGTCGGAGAAAGACTTTCGGAACCGTTTGTTCCTCCTCTTTTCGGTATTACCTGTCTCGGACCAAGTCATGGATTTGATCCGACAAATAATACTTCGGGATTCATTATCTGGATTAATCATCAGGGAATCATGGTTGATCCGCCTGTCAACTCTACCGAATGGCTTCTTGATTCAAATGTAAATCCCAAATTTATTACGGGAATAATTCTATCTCATTGTCATGCTGACCATGATGCCGGTACTTTTCAGAAAATTCTCGAAGAGCAGAGAATAACCATTTATACAACAACCACTGTTCTTGAAAGTTTTTTAAGAAAGTATTCCGCAACTGCCGGAGTTTCTGCTGAAAGGCTGAAAACGCTCTTTGATTTTTCTCCTGTAAAAATCGGGCGGTCTATGTTTATTCATAATGCAAAGTTCGATATGTTTTATACTCTTCATTCAATTCCATGCATCGGATTCAAAATGACATTTCAGAATCAGTCGTTTGTATACAGTTCTGATCACAATAATGATCCGGAAACTCATAAGGCTCTTTTTGAATCGGGAGTCTTGTCAAAGAAGCGTTATGCAGAGCTTTCAAATTTCCCATGGGATTCAAAAGTTATATTTCATGAAGCCGGTATTCCTCCGCTTCACACGCCTGTATCGTATCTTGATTCACTTCCTGAACAGATAAAAAAACGTACTTTTGTTTATCATATTGCAGAAAAGGATTTTCCTAAAAATACATCTCTGTCTCTCGCAAAATTCGGTATAGAAAATACTATTTCATTCAATGTAAAGCCGCCTTTATTTGAAAAAGCCCATCAGATTCTGGGTCTGCTGAATCATCTTGATTTCGCAAAAGACTTAAGTGTAAAGAAAGCACAGGAATTTATAAACATTGTTCATGAAGAAAAATACAAAAAAGGCGAACTGATAATCAAGCAGGGAAGTTCCGGTGATAAGTTTTATATCATACATATGGGGAACGTATCAGTCGACAGCGGAAATCTTGATGAGAAAAAGATTTACGGCTCATATGATTATTTCGGAGAAGTCGCAATCGTTACACAGAGAACGCGGGCTGCCGATGTTTATGCTGAAACTGATGTTGTTTTATACACGATAGAAAGAGATAAATTTTTAAGTTTTATCGCGGGAACGGAATTTGAAAACACGCTTCATCGTCTTGCCCGCATCCGGACAAGTGAAACCTGGAATCTTTTATCCACCAGCAAGTTCTTCAGGCTTTGTACGGCAACTCAGAAAACCTGGCTTGAATCTATTTTTGTTCCTCAGGATTTTAAAAAGGGGACTGTTCTTTATAAAGAAAACGGACAGATTAAAAATATTTGCATCATAAGAAGCGGTGAAGTGGTGGTTGAAAGAAACGGCGAGAAAATACGTGTTCTGGAAAAAGGGGATTTTATCGGATCAATAAGCCGGATGTATTACGGGCAGACACTGCCGTATACTTACAGAACCGAATCAGCAGTTTCACTCTTTTCAATGAAGAAAGATGATATCATTAGATTTGCAGATAAGAATCCGGGACTTCTTATGAGGCTGAAAGATGACGAGCTTGAATCATAAAGTATTATTCAGTATAATCTTCACATTTTTTGTTTTATTTTCTTCCGGTCTGATTTCCGAAGAAAATATGACGCTGAAAGCATTGGCTCAGTCTGTCGAAACTTACCGCGGGCAGGAAATTGAAATGCTTCTCAGGCTCAGAAATCATAGTGAACATTTCAAGACAATAACGTTTTATGATAAAAATAATCATGACATAGTTTTTGATATCAGCGACAGGAGAAAAGATAAAGTTATAAAATCAAATCTTCGGACAATGCATGAAGGTTCCATTTATAGAGTAATTTTTACTGTTGAAGGAGTTGATTCAAAAGGAAAAATTCAAGGGAGAATCAAAAGCTTCACTATGGAGCTTCTTGAAAGACTCCCTTGAATTTTGTTCCAAGGAGAAGGCAGAATAGCTGGGCGGCTATCCTGCCTTCTGCGTTTGGACGCGCAGTGTCAGGAGACTTAAAGTATAATCGGGAGGGAATATACCTTTTAATCCCTTGCGTTATTATTGTCGGAAAATATTCCAGTAACTTTAACATTTTTTCGTTTTTTTTTAATAGTTTGAAGAATTAATTTAATATGAATTTCAAGATCGTCCGAATTGAAAAAATATTGTGAAAAACCTGACATTGCTGAATATATTTGATATTAAAGTTTATAATTGTTATGCTTATTACTTAGAAAAATCACTTAATGTTTCTGCGCAAACGTTTTCTTCTTGATAAATATGACTTAATTAATATTTTGGAAAAAACGGAGGATTTATGAATATAAAGAACAAGTGGGCGTTGATAACCGGTGCAAGCAGGGGGATAGGCAAAGAAATATCAAAAGCTATGGCGGCCGAAGGCTGTAATCTCATTCTTCACAGCAGAAGCATTGAACACACGAAAGCTCTTGCGGAAGAATTGAAAGGCGTAAAAGTATTTCAGATTGAAGGAGATCTTTCTGATGTTTCAGTTGCAGAAAAAATAGCTGATGAAGCCGAAAAACTTTCCGGCGGACTGGATATTCTTTATAATAATGCAGCAATTATGACTAAATACAGAACTGAATATTATACTGCTCCGGCTGATGAATATGAAATTAGTTTTAAGGTAAATACGATTGTTCCGATTCTGATTTGCAATAGAATTATTCCGAAGATGATTAAGCGCGGATTCGGAAGAGTTATCAATGTAACATCCGGAATAAAAGACGAACCGGAACTCACTCCATATGCAATTTCTAAAGCGGCTCTTGATAAATATGTTTTTGATATGGAAAAGAAACTTGAAGGGACGGGAGTGTGCATGAATCTCATGGATCCGGGATGGCTGAGAACTGATCTCGGCGGAGATAAAGCTCCGAATGCAGTTGAAAGCGTTATACCCGGAGCATTGGTTCCTGTTCTTCTTGATGAAGCTGTAAGCGGAAAACTTTTCCATGCGCAGGATTACAGGAAATGAATTCGTGAATGACTTGAGGACTATTGACCGCTGTAAGTATCCGAAGTTAATGGATAAGACTGATTCGGATCTTTACGGCGGTTTCGTCGGATGCGGCGGTATGTTTCTTCTTTCAAAGATTACAGAACAGATGAATCTTAAACCCGGGAACAACGTACTTGATCTGGGCTGCGGCAAAGGAAGAAGTTCACTTTTTCTTGCTGAAACATTCGGTGTTACGGTATATGCCGTTGATTTTTGGAATGACTGCAATGATCTTTTTGATAAAGCAAAATCAAAAAATCTTGCTGATAAAATTGTTCCCATTCAGGCTGATATTACTGAAAATATTTTGTTTGCTTCAGGTTATTTTGATGCCGTGTTCTGCATGAATTCTTTGTTCATGTTTGGTGATAATTGCGGGTTTCTTAAAAAACTCTTTTCATTAATTAAACCGGGCGGACATTTTCATCTTGGAAGTGAATGCTTTAATAAAGAGCCTTTGTGGAAAGATGGTGCAGTGCCGGAAGAATATTCTTTCGACTGGCCGTGGAAGGTATGGGAAGAATGTTATTCGAAATATCATTCTCCACTTTGGTGGAAATCGTTGATTGAAAGTACCGGCTTGATTGATGTCGAATACTGTGATGAGCTTGATGATGGTCGAATAATGTTTGAGGATTTTGTTATCAATTATGATAATTATATTGATGTTAATCTTATTGACTGTGAATCGGTAATTCCCCGTGAACGTATGGCTTCACAGATAATATCAGGAAGGGCAACTGGATTGTTTCCGACTATGTTTGTAATGAACGGAAAACGTATTTGAAAAAAACTTATTATCTCAATTCAAATTTTGATCTGGAGCTCGGCAATATTCCTGTTGAAAGGTATCAGAAATTTGCTGATGAGATGACCTGTCTTTTTGTGCCGGCAATTGATGCTGATGATTCCGTTCTTGCCAATATAATTCCTTTTCCGTCTTATTATAAATATTTTGACGAAATCGGAATAAAGTGCGCATCAATAGCCGGTCATTCTGCGCCACAAAGTGAAGGGCTTGCGTGGGGAATGAATTCTTGTGCGCGGATGCTTCTTGAATCATTCAACTGCATTTGTGATTTTCCGGAAGAAGCCGCGGTAAAAAAAATAAATTCGAGAAAATATTCAAATGAATTATGCCGTATTTCAGGTTATCCTCATGGTGAATGTGCAGAAACATACGAAGACCTTCTTGGCTTAGGCGCAAAGTCAGCGGTTCCCTTTGTTGCAAAATCAGAGTTCGGTTCATCTGCTAGCGGATTTATTCATGTTAAAAAAAAAGACGATTTAAAAAAGCTTTCAAAAGCATCTAATTATTACAATTTCGGAATATCTTTTGTCATTGAACCATGGAGAGACCGGATCGATGATTATTCTGCCGGTTTTTATATTTCCAAAGAAGGGAGCATTCAGAACTTCAATATCCGTAAACTATTCAGTTCGTCCCGTGGTCAGTTTGAAGCGCTGATTTCAGGTGTGCCGGTAGAAGAAAATGTCGTTTCCGCACTTAGCCAGGCTTCTCAAATAATAGCGAAAAATATTATCTCAGAGGGTTATACCGGTCATGTATCTTTTGATGCTTATACTTTCCGTGACGGTGATAAAATTTGTTTAAATCCTGTTTCTGAAATAAATGCCCGTATGACCATGGCGGATATCGCCCGTCTTATGGCTAAAAAAACATCATCAAAGATAAGTTCCATTAAATTTGTGAAGGGAAAGCATCTTGAAATATTCAGGAGTGAAACTGATATCATTTCTTATTTCGGTGATGATTCATATTCAGCCGTAAGAGGAAAGGGCATAATTCTTATGAGTCCTCTTTATTACGAAAAGAACGGCGTAATAAATTCAACTGAAAGGGCCCTGTTCTGCGTCCTTTCTGATAATGAAAGTGAAACATTACATTGTCTTAAAAAAATCGCAGCACTTGAATGGCATGGATTAAAATCCAGCAGTACCGAAAAAAAGGAATCGTCCCCTTTTTTCCCGATTAAAACCATATGAAAATGAAAAATATGCGAAAACAGGTGCATTAAAGAAAATACGGCATCCTGTTCCGTAAGCATCACGCAACTTGTTTTCGTTTGAGTAATCTTCTTCTGAAACGATTCCTGTGTCATTAAAAAGAAAAAATGATAAGTCGGTATCGATTACAGAAGCTATCATGCCGGAAATTGCATTTAAGCGGATTTCATTATTTATCATTGTGAATTTTTTACCGGTAAGTTCTTGCGGTTCATATCCTGATCTTATCGACAGATCTGGAGTACAAAACAGATTGAATTTATCGGAAAAAGAAGAATGACCGCGGATTAATCCTCCTGAAATTTGAGAGTTCAAAGAAATAAATCCGAGATCATATTTGAATTTTGTTTTTACGAAATACTTTTTTCCGGCGGTATTTTTATATGGTTTCATTATTTCCGGAGTAATTTCTATTCCGAATGAAAATATCCCTCCGGGGATTTTCCAGTTTTTATTATTTTCTATTGTTGATGAAAAGAATTGAGTAACAGATTTGTTTTCATTCTCGATTATTCCCTCCGCGGAATTTAAATATGAGATATTCATAAACTTGCTTCTGTATTTCAGGGATAGAGAAAGATCCGGTGTAAATCTGTAACCAGCGGAAATTGAAGCATCTGCGGAATTGTATCTGACAAGATCTCTTAACCTGCTGTCGCTTTTTATATAGTAAGCTTCAATGGAAAACAGAAAGTCCTTATCAAGAAAAAGATAATCTGAATATTGAGCGCCTGCATAATTGTAACCTGCATATATTCTGAATGATTTGCGTTTGCCTTTGATATTGTCTATTCCGAAAAAAGCATAGGCGTTTCCTCCGCCGAATCTGTTTCTGTATCCGTTGGTGACTGAAATTAAAATATTTGTAATATTATGATTATCTTTGTCGGGCAGTTCAATGAGCACTGCCGAGTAGAAAAAATGCGAATTATTCAGCCGGAGTTCGGTCCGAAACAGTTCTTTCTCAAATTCGGAATTTTTAATTTTCATACCGGGGTAAAATTTTGTAAAAGAAACAACAGTCAACGGGGATACTGTTTCTTCGTTTTGTTCTATCGTTTCAGGCGGCAGAAGGGCATTTTCCCAAATATAGAAGTTGTCATCGATTTCAATTTTAACAGTCCTTATTTGTTTGGTAACATCATTTCCGGAAATATTGACAGCGTAAATTACAGCGAGGACATACAATAATACTTTTGACATAAAAGCACTTTGAAAAATAAAGTTGTGCTGTCAAGTAAATTTAGATTAATTCATAAACTTTCTATTGATCCATACAGTGTATTCGCCTTTTTTTTCAAAACCAGTTTCCCAGACTTCATCCGGTGCCGCAAAATTTGAATTTATTGATAAAGCAAGAGCTTCCTCTTTTTTATCATTAAGAATTATTGCGGCAAAACCGTAGAATTTATCTGTATGGTCGATCCATTCGGAAGAAGAAATTATTCCGGCTCTTTTTCTTAGACGGATTATTTCCTTTATTTCAGTATCATGTCCCCAGTCGAAGCAGTCCGGCCAGTAAACACAGGGTGTACCGGGCATTGAGAGAATGAAAGCATAAGCCCTTGATTTGAAATTAGGCGGACACGGCCAGCATTGCTGTCCCCAGCCGTTAGCAGGAGAGTAGGGTGAAGCTCCCATGTCGTGATTGTCAACGAATGAAACAAGAGATGAGCGTTCTTCCGGTGAAGATTTTGCAATAAGAGCGAATTTGAGGTTGCGTGCATCAGCTGACTGAATGCATCGTTTTAATATGATGTCAAACGCGCAGCCTCCGCTTTCTTTTGCCCATCCGAGTATTCTTGCTCCTTCATCTGCTCCGTATCTTTTTACCATCGGGTCATTTGTCATAAAAGGCGAATCCTGCCAGTATTCGCCGACAGAAAAATATTCATCCTTTTTTGTTGATTTTATCCAGTTGACTACTTCCTTAACTTCATAGCCCCATACATAATCCCATCGCCAGCCGTCAACACCGCATTCGTCCATCAATTCATTCATCGCTTCTTTTATGCGTTTGTTGACCCTCGGATTTGAAAGTGAAAGATCGAAGCGTCCGTCAAAAAAACTGCCGCCGCTGTCAATACCTCCATTTGCCCAGCATTCTCCGGGATATTCCCATATATCTTTCTGCATTCTGTTTCCGTCACGGTGATTTGTTACCAGATCCGCGATTACTTTTATTCCGCGTGAATGCATTGCAAGAATCAGTTCTTTTAATTCTTTTTTTGTACCATATCTTGAGTCGAGGTCAAAATCATGCCAGTAATATCCTTCACCCCCGCCGTGTTTACCGTTGGATTCCCATGCCGAGTCATCACGCCATGGAGGCGGAAGGTAAATTATGGTAAAACCGCATGATGCAATTCTATCGGCTGATTCGGTAAGAATACGGTACCACGAGACGTCTCTGCCGTCTATTGTTCCGTCTCCCTGAGTTTTTACGAGATTCCAGTGAAATGCCTGAAGTATGATATCTTTTCCGTTTCCCCTGTTCGGCATGTTTCCCCCGATGAATCGTATTTTGAGGCGGAATAATTAAAAAAGCAATAATATTATTACATTGAGCAGTTTGCATAATTTCAGCAAAGTGCTTAATGTAATATCACAAAAAATATTCTGAATATTATTTTATTATGATTAAGGAACAGAGTCTTCCTGCAGGATTCGAGCTTGACTGCGGATTATATGTGTCGGTTTTCCATTCTCCGTCAATGACGTATGAATAACGGTACTGTCCTTTGGGCAGGTGTTTTTTTATGCGCCATATGTTTTTATCATCACGGAAAAGAACATCGTTTTCGGGATTCCATCTGTTAAAATCACCGACAATTGAAACATAAGAAGCGGAAGGATTAAAAATTCTGAATTCAACAAATGATTTTTTCCCTTCTTTTATAATTTTATAAGAAACAAATTTGTTTTCTCCGGTTGATTGTGCAGCTGTTTTGGAAACGGTAGAACCGAAACCGTCATCTTCTCCTTCTTCGCTCATCGGATCTGCTGCCCATATTCCGTCGACGAAATACTTGTATCTGACAACTTCTCTTCTGTCATATTCTGCGAGAAAATAATACCATACTCCGTATTTTCCGCGCTTCATGCTTATTTTCTTCCATCCGGAAAAATCTCCGGCGATGTATGCTTTTTTGCAGGAACGGTTTTTATATGTGAAAACTGTTCCTTTTTTCAATGAAACGTTGGTTTTTTGACCGTTATTATCAAGAATGAGTTTAGCGGCATAGGGAGCTGTTGAACTTTTTAAATTTTTCAGCGAATATTCATATGCTGTATCCGGTTCAGTCTGAGCGCTTATTCCGGCTATGAAGAACAGGGGAAGAATAATAAGATATTTTTTCATAAAAGGGCTTTTCCGCCGAATTAAAGTTTGCCCGGTTACGGGAATATATTATAATTTCGGGATTATGATTCAAAAACATGAGAATTCGCTTAGAATAAAGACTGAATCCGCATAATCTCAATTTTTAGTATAATTTTTCCGATAATTAAACGAATAAGGCCTTCTTGGCGTGAAGCTCTTGTAAAAAGGTATTGATTTTTTGAAAGTAGTTTATCATTGTGATTATGTCTCTTTTATGGAAATAATTAATGGCTGAAAAGTATAAAGAAACAGCGGCGATAACGCCGGAAGAAGCTGCTGAAATAGAGCGTATACTGGGTGTATTGCCCGGCGGTGCCTCTTCGCGCAAAAAAACCGATGAAACGCCTGCTTCAAGCCAGGATTACGACGCATCATCCGATTTTCAGGATGTTTCTGATACTGCCGGTGAGATTCAGGATATCACTTCAATGGTTGAAATTGAGGATGAGCCGGAACCGTCATTTGATTTTCAGGATCAGGATGAGTTTGCAGCTTCTGATGCATTTCCTGAAACTGAAAGTGATACTTTTTCAGGTATTGACGATTCTGCATTCGGATCTGATGAAACTGTTTCGGACGCTCTTCCTGATATTGATTTCGGAGGAGAAACTGATTCTGCCGAACCTTCGTTTGGTTTTGATGAAACGCCGGCTTCCGTAGAAGCGCCGTCAGGAGCAGGGAAGTTTCAGTCATTAAAAGATAAAATTGCCTCAAAGTTTAAAAAGAAAATAGATACAAGTACGGCAGAAGGACAGATTGAGTCTTTGCTTGAAGATGAACCTGATGCGGTTGATGATCAGGATATTTCAAAAGATATTTTCGTAGGCGGTGAAGATACATTAACGGATTCTTCGTCTGATTTTTCACTGGATGATCAATTTTCGCAGGAAGAATCTTCTTCTGAAGAGCTGCCGTCTTTTGAAGATGCTGCTTCTTTCGATGATTTGGGCGGAGTTTCCCTCGACGGATCGGCTGATTTTTCCGGACCCGATTTGTCTGATATTGATATAGGCGGTAAAGCGGATGTTCAGACAGCGGATATAGATGAACTTCCGGAAATAGATTTTTCTTCTTCATTTGATGAACCTGGTGCTTCTTCTGGTGATATTTCTTTCGGTTCAGATGAAGTATCCGGCGGAGATTCTTTTTCAGGTATGGATTCCGGAATTGATAACATAGAGGCTATTGATGATGTTGTAAGAAATCAGGCTCCAGAAATGAATTCGCGTGGGTATATCCCGGCGCCTGAAACTGATGAGGATGCCCTTGATCTGACAGTGCATGAGATGCGTAAGCTGAAAAATGCACTTAAGCTTATGTCATTCGGTTTGATGAAAGCTGTAAAAGACGCAATCGTCAATGATAAGCTTTCCAAAGATGATACATCCGAACTTGTTAATATGATCCTTGACGGTGCGCGCGAGGATGATGTTCAGGCTTACCTTGAAGAAAAACTGGGAATTGTAATTGATACCAGCTCCGATTCGCTCCAGCGCAGAAGAATATATGCCCGTGAAGAATATACTCAGGAAGGGCGCGAGCGCCAGAAGATTCTTCTTAAAAGAACACGCAATATGTCAATCGCGGGACTCATGGTTATAGTGCTTGGTGTTCTTGGATATCAGTACGTGTATAAGCCATTTATGGCAAAAAGGCTTATCAATAAAGGCGTTGAGCTTATCCGGAAAAATAATGATCCAAAAACAGAAGATTATGCCAAGGCGGAAGAACTTTTCCGCGAGGTCGATGCTAAGTATAAAAAGGATTATCTCTACGGTTATAATTCATACGGCCGCGCCTATTTCGATAAAAAAGAATACGACCGTTCTATAGATAAACTCAACAGAGGCTACAAAATAGCCGAGAAAGATAATTTTATTGAATATGATATTCTCAATAATCTCGGTTATTTTTATTCCAAGGTTCCGGCACGTTATTTTAACGAACTGAAGCCTCATCTGAAACGTTATTATTATGAAATAACAAAGCCGATTGATAAAGTCGATACACAGCTTGATGTGGCGCTTGATTTTTACCGTAAGGCAAATAACAAGAATCCTGATGATATAACTTCTTTGTATGGAATAGGGAATGCATATTTCTATCAGGGTCAGTTTCTGAAAGCCCGTAAGTATTTTGAAGATATTATTGCCAAGGCTCCTGATTCTCCTATCGGATATTCGGGACTGATGAATCTTTTTATTGAGCGCGACGCATTCGCCGAGACAATTGATCTCTATGTAAAAATGAGAGATAAGGATCTTCTGCCTGAAGTGCCTAGTCCGCTGCTTGCAAAAGCCGCATGGTATGTGATGAGCAAAAAGGCGGATGAGAAGAATAATGTCAGAATTGATTTCGGAATTCAGTCTCCACGCCTTAAGGATTCTGAAGATAATCCTTTTCCTGTTGTAGCTGATATCCTGAAGGCATTAAAAAAGCGTGATGCTAATTATCCTCCTTTGTATCTTCAGTATGCAAAGCTTGCCATTTTGCAGAGAAATCCGAAACTTGCTGAGAATTATCTTTTTACGGCACTTGATCACGCGGAAAGCAAAAACGAGAAATATTTCGGTGCGTTAGCTCTTCTCGGTGAATTTTATTATATGACTAAAGATCCTGTTAAATCATATAAATATCTCCGTGCCGCTGAGAGTGCGTATCAGACACAGCCTGAATTTACTTATGAAGAATTTTATAAAGAAACAGAATCAATAGGCAAGACTTATGCTCTCGAAGGAAATCTTTTTTACTACTTCTTTGATAAGATCAAGCTCGAACAAACTGATCTTGATTCGCTTGAAAGTGAAGACGTAGACAGACTCGAAGACAAAATGGAAAATTATTCTATCGCACAGAACAAGTATCAGAAGGCGCTTGATAATCAATATGAATCTTCCGAGCTTCATTATAATCTCGGCCGGATTTATTACATGAA
>ERZ795056.3283-NODE-3283-length-17472-cov-6.521445_pt1 | contig 17472 bp, 13 predicted proteins | sample MGYA00375140_ERZ795056 | MGnify/ENA primary metagenome ERZ795056 (study PRJEB30185, sample SAMN05720227) | activated sludge metagenome | isolation source: Anaerobic digester | place: USA | collected 2015-03-09 ... | reverse complement strand
TTCGTCCTCGCCTGGACATGTTTTCGGGACTGGTTGGCGGATATGCCGGCAGATTGGCGCTGCTTCACCCGAACCTTGCCGTGCTCCCTCTGGCGGTCTGGTTCGTATCGGCTGTGGTTGGCGTGACCGGTCTCTTCTGGATTCTGAGAACCTTGATCTGTTCCGGTGGCTGGGCAAGCGTCACCGAAGCCGGCAAGGTTGTCTTTGCCGTAACCGGCTTGTTTTTTGCTTCTCCCCTCCTGGTTTTTCTGTTTTCCGGGACGGAGTTGCAGGCTGGCCTGCCCTGGACCGTCCGACCGATCCTGCCGGGGGTTGACGGTTTGCTGGTTGCGATCCTGCTTCCGGTCCTGCTCGGTGTGCCTGCCGGGATGGGGATCATGGGACTCAGGCGTGGCAGGCTCCTTGTGCTTGGCGCTCTCGCCTTCCTGGCCTTCTTCCCCCTGGGAGAGGCCCTCCCGCAGACAGAGCGCTCCTGGAGAGTGCTGGTTGCATCCACTGCGATGATGATGTTGGCGGGCAGTCTCCTGGTGGGACGGTTTTCTCCGCGCATGCTCGATGCAGCCCGCCTGGCAGGCGCATCCCGGCTGGATATCATGTCCCGGCTGTATCTTAGGGCTTCGGGCTGGAAGCTGCTCTGGTTGTTCCTCGCTGCCACAGTGTTTGCGTTCGACCTCAGGGAGTTGCCCGCAGCCAATCCCTGGGCCAGTTTCTTCAGAATACTGTTCTCCGGCCTTCTTTTGCTATATTTTGGGGGTCTCCTCCCGGTGCATCCTGTAGCCGGCCGCGGAACAAAACCTGACAGGAGGTCGGAGTGATGGCAGACGAACAGGACAGGACCGCCATGAGCCGGAGAAACTGGTTGCTGGTTCTCGCCGGACTGGGACTTTTTGTTCTCGGAATGATTGTCATGGTGCTGGTCGGAAAAAATCACCATGGGCTCTCAGGCTTCTTGGCGCCTTTCTTCCTCGTATCAGGGCTTGTGGTCTGTGCTGTGGGGATGCTCATCCCGCCAAAACAGGCATGAGGGCTCCAGGGAGGGGGATTCTTGCCCTCGGGATTCTGCTCGTTGTTTCCCTCCCTCTTGCCGCTGACTGGTATCCATCCGATCCGTTCTCGCCGGGTGTCAAGGCGCTCTCGTTGGGTGGTGCCTTTACGGCTCTGGCCGATGACGCCAGTGCGGTCCATGCCAATCCCGCCGGGCTGGTGCAGATGGACAAGGCCGTCTTTTCGTGGCAGTTGCTTTCACAGATCCAGATGCAGCGTCTGGTTGATACAAGCATCAAACTCGACTGGGAGTATTTTCCGCTTGTAGCGGCCTGCTTCCCTATCGAGGATGGCTTGGTGCATGGAGCACTCTCCTGGACGACTCAGTGGCGGAGCATCTCCGGTCGCTACAGCGTCCACGTCCTCGGGGCCAGTCTTTCCTGGAAGATTTCGTCCTGGCTTTCCTGGGGGAATACGCTTGGTCTTGCGGTCGGTTTGACGGATGACGAAGCCGCGTCCGGGTTTTTCTGGCAGACGGGTTTCCTCGTTCCGCTCAATGAGGATATCAAGCTGGGCCTTACCATGAGGATGCCCGTCACTCTCGAATGGGATGTGCTCCGAGGGGATACCGGTGTGCGCGAGCGGCTGCCCTTATCGATGCAGGCCGGCATGGCCTGGCGGATCGACCGGCATGCCATTCTCTCGTTTGATCTCGAATTCGTCGATGTTGCAGGGCTCCGGTATTCGAGCGATGCCGGAACCATGAACCCGGTCCAACCGACCGGACTCTTCCGCAATCTTCATCCGCACATCGGGTTTCAGACCTTGATCCCGTCCATCGGTGCGGAGTTCCGGTGCGGGTTTTTGACCTTTACCCATAATGCCAACAACGCATCCGATGCGCAACCGGCCCTGACCCTCGGAATCGGTGCATGGACCAGCCAATACTTCAGGATCGATTTTGCACTGCAGGATACGCTGATTTTTGATATTTTTACCAGAACCAACAGATACGAGCGGATTTCCGTTTCGTTTGAATATGTCATGTAGCACGACACGAGATCAGGGAGAAACAGCATGGATATCAGAATCGGCATTGCCGGACTTGGCACCATAGGCTCCGGTGTTGTTGAACTTGTACGGGCCAATTCCACAGTGATCCGCGAAAAGACGGGGATCTCCCTGCGAGTCGCAGCGATTGCCGATCCGGCCATTGATTCCCGGCCGGATTTTGACCGGAGCGGGATTCGGATCTGCAAGGACGGGATGGATCTTGTGACCGATCCGGAGATCGACATCATCGTCGAACTGGTGGGCGGTGTCGCTTTCCCCAAAAAACTCGTTCTGGCCGCTCTCGAAAACGGCAAGCATGTGGTGACCGCCAACAAGGCTCTTCTGGCCAAGGAAGGGCAGGAGATCTACAAGACCGCGGCCGCGAACAGGCTGGCGCTCGGGATCGAGGCCAGTGTGGCCGGCGGGATTCCGGTCATCAAGACCATCCGCGAATCTCTTGTCGGAAACAGGATCCTCGAGATCCGCGGAATCATCAACGGGACGTGCAATTACATTCTGACCCGGATGGCCGAACACGGATTGGGGTTTGCTGATGCTCTGGCAGAGGCCCAGTCCCGCGGGTTTGCCGAAGCCGATCCGACTCTGGACATCACGGGTGGTGATGCCGCCCACAAGATTGCCATCCTGGCTGCGCTTGCCTTCAATACCCCGGTGGACATGGCGGATGTACACATCGAGGGGATCGACCGGATCGATACCAATGACATCCGCTATGCCAGAGAGCTCGGGTATGTGGTCAAACTGATCGGGATTGCCCGGGATCGTGGTGCCGAGGGGATCGAGGCCCGTGTCCATCCGACCCTCGTTCCGGTTGACGACCAGCTCGCCTCGATCCGCAACGAGTTCAATGCCGTTTTTCTCCGCTGTGATTTTCTTGGTGACGGGATGCTGACCGGGAAGGGTGCCGGCTCCCGCCCGACCGCTTCAGCGGTTGTGGGGGATATTGTCGATATTGCCCTGGCCATGCGGGACCATGAGAGCATGCCGCCCTTTTTCGCCTCCGAGCGTTCCCGTCCCGTTGTCCCCTTCGGACGGACCGAAAACCGGTACTACATGCATTTTTCCACGGTTGACAAACCGGGGATCATGTCCAGGATCACCGGAATCTTGGGCGAGAACAATATCAGTATTGCCAGCATGATCCAGAAAGAAGCGGGAAGCGAGGAAGCTGTTCCCGTTGTGATGATCAGTCACACCGCTGTCGAGGAGAATATGGCGCGGGCGATCAAGGCGATCGACGCCCTGCCCGAGGTCCGCAAGCCGACGGTGGTCATCCGGGCACTGTAACGGGTTCCTGTTCCACAAAAAGACCTGCGGTCACACGCAGGTCTTTTTGCATCTGAGAACGCGAGCCGCACTTTGGCCAGATCTGCGCTTCGTCATATCCGGAGGATCAGGCTTGAGCGCCGAGTTGATTCGAAGAGAAGCGTTTGATGGCCGGTTCAAGATCCCGCAGGCCGTGCAGCTCGTGGCGTTTGCCTTCAAGAAACGCCATGGCTCGTTCGTAGCCCTCGGTTGCGGCGAGGAGTTCGGCAAAATTGATGATGGTCCGGATGTCGGACGGATCCTCGATCAGGAGAGCCTTGTAATTCTGGATGGCCATTTCCGTCCGGTTGGTCGATCGCTGGATCCGGGCCATGCCATAGACGGCATAGCGGTCCCATGAGTGGCTGAGAATCTCCGAAAGAATCTTCTCGGCTTCGTCGAAGAGCCCGAGATGGATCATGCAGTCTGCCGTCCTTGTCTGGACCTTGCGGTTGTCTGCATCGAGCTGGATGATTTCGCGCCACCAGGGAAGGGCCGCCGCATGGTCCTGCAGTCCACGCATGGCATCGGCCATCCCGAAGATGGCGTACGAGTTTTTCCGGTCCAGTTCGAGGGCCCGACGGAAATACTCCGCGGCCTTTTCGAAGGAATGCTGGCGGCGGCAGATATTCCCCATCATGGTCAGGATGTTGATGAGATTTGGCTCGATTTCAAGAAGACGGTTCCAGTACTCCATGGCTGTCGAGTACTGGTGCTCTTTGTAGTAAAAATCGCCAAGGCCCATCAAGGCAAATTTGTTTCTTGGATTGGCATCCAGGGCGAGATGGTAATAGCGCATAGCTTCGTCGCGGTTGCCCTTCTTTTTCCATGCGTCCGCGATCCGGGTGAGGATGGAATAGTCTTTGGGGTAGTCGGCGATATATCGCAGCCAGACTTTGAGGCTGTTGTCATGATCCTTGAGTCCGCGCCAGGCATCACCCATCCCGAGGAGCGCAAATCGGTTGGCCGGATCACGCTCAAGAATGGCTTCGTACAAAGGAATGCTCTCCCTGAAGCGGCGGGATTTGCGGATACTGTCCGCCATTCCGACTTGCAGGTAGCTGTTTTCGGGATCCTTGGCCAGACCGGCCGCAAAAACTGCCTCGGCCTCGGAATAGAGTCCCTGTTTGATGAGAGCATAGCCCTCTTTGGAAATTCCTGAAGCTTCACTCTTGTCCATGCAGCCAAAAATAACAGGGAGCCGGAAAACTGGAAACAAAAAACAGTGAGTATATTAGGGGGGAATCCCGTTGAAACAAGGAGTAGGCAAGGTATGCGAAGCCCGGTCCCCGTGACCATTGACTCACCCTCTCTCGTCAAGGATATGCGGGACGAACGAGCGTACAGGAAGCGTCCCGAGGCCCCTCTTATGATCGAGATCGGCTGTGGGAATGGCCATTTTCTCCAGGACTACGCGGCACTGCACCCCGAGTGTGATTGTCTCGGGATCGATCTGCGGATCAAGCGCATCGAGAAGAGCTGCCGCAAGGCCGACCGGCACAAGCTTTCCAATCTCGGGTTCCATCTCGGGGATGCGTTCAAGGCGCTGCGGGAGATGCCGGCCGGTGTCCGGGCAGCGCGCATCGCGGTCAACTTCCCCGATCCCTGGCCCAAGTACCGGCACAGGGCCAATCGCCTCAACCGGTCCGAGGCCATCCGGGCCATGCTGGACCGGGTGGAGCAGGGGGGGGATTTTGTCTGGGTCTGCGACTACTACCCCCAGATCGTGGACGTGCTTCTCCTGATGCAACCCTGGATTGCCAGTGGCGAGTTTGTCAACGCCAACCCGGGATGTGGCTATGGAGACGGTATTGAAGGATATCCCCGTACCCTGTATGAGTCCCGCTGGCGTGCGATGGGGCGACGGATCTACTATGTCCGGTGTATCCGTCGCTGAAGGTTCATTTTGAGGAACGATCTTCCGCCTGTTGAGGGGCGATGGGCACACCCAGTATGCACCTGTTCCCGTCGGCGAGCATCGCCTGTCAGTGGCTGACCGGCCTGTTGCAAAATCCCTCGCGGACCAGGATGTGTCTGATGCGGGTCAGCTGGAACCGCACCTCTCCGAGGAGCCACTCCGCGTTTCCGGTTTTTTCGGCATGAAGAACCTGGGCGCCATATCCCCGGCGCAGAAACGGGAAGCGCTTAAACAGATCAAGCACCATCTCCAGGGGCGGGAGCGGTCTGGCCTGGGTCAGGAGCTGGCTGGTGGCCTCTCCCAAAAGGCGGAGACGGGCTTCGAGATCCGCCGCTCCCTGCCGGGAAATCCCGGTGCCGGTCACAGGAAAGACCGAAGTGGGGATGCGTCCGGTTCCAATGTAGGCCGATGCTTCGGCCGGACCGCACAGTGCCGGGATTCCGTCCAGGACCAGACCTTCGGACGAGAGGGTGGCCCAGTCCGGCATGGGTCTCCCTGCATCCTGTGCTTCACGGACCGCCTCCCGGTAGGCGGCCACGGTCCAATCGGCATACTTTGACAGGATGATGTCGCTGCGGACAGGCCGTCCGTGATAATCCTGTCCCGGGATCCAGGCTCGACGCGAGATGGCACCCCGCATCACCCCACTGGCGGACATGAGTCTCGTTTCCTTGTGGCGCAGGCGTTGCATTGCCGGGGCCTCTCGTGCGTGGGTCAGGCCACCCGGCCAGGCATGGTCGCAGCCGACAAACAGGATTTTCGAGGCGCCCAGAATCCGGGCCAGTTCAAGGGCACTTGTTCCGACATTTCCGCCGCTTCGGGCAGCACCGATCTCTCCGACAGCCTGCTTGCACCAGAGTGTCAGGGGGTGGCTGATGATGGCCGGCCGGCCATCCGTCTCGACGATGTCCGCGGTTTCAAAAAAAACACGGCGGGCAAAGGGGAGACGGGGGATGGCGGGATGCACACTGATATCCGCAAAGAGGGTCATCTCACTGGTGTCGATGCCCGTGAAGTCGTGGAGGTTGTGGATCTGTCCATCAAGGCTGATGACGGCGTGCGGGATGACCCCGGCCGCTGTCAGGGGTTTGAGGGCTGTATCGACGGCCAGCAGGACGGCATGCTCCCTGGCTTCGGCCAGCCAGGGGAGCCAGCGGTCAAGACCGGGACCGGCTCCGATGATCATAACGGTCCGTCCCGCTTGCGTTCCGGCCAGATCAGCCAGCCGTTCGCTCGCGGGAAGGAGCGCTGCGTTGGAGAGGATGTTGGAGAACCAGAGTCGCTCGAACTCCAGTTCGGTAAAGAGGTTTGTCAGATGCCGCGTCAGTGCTCCCCGGACGGCGGACCTGGCCTGTATCCAGAGAGGTGGATCAAGTGCGACGATCCCAGGAGTGTCCAGCCAGGCCAGAGATTTCAGGGCAGCCGCCGGCTGGCTGCGGGCAAAGCGGCGGATATCTTCCTCGAGAAGATTCTTCTCCCAGGCCCGGGCAAAAAAAATCGGGGCATCCACCGGGAGATCTTTGGCGGTGGCGCGGCCGGCCGGGAGAAGGTCGGGCCGACATTCGACAACCAAAAGAGGGCGCAGACCCTGTTGAAGCCAGGCCAGGGCCAGGTGGCCGCAGCCGTACCCGAAGAGGATTCCGGCCGTGGCCGCGGCGTGGGGGGTGACCAAGCGCACAGCTTCTTTTTCGGGATCAAAGGCGCTGTGGATGTGGCGCTTTGTGACGACGAGGGTCGGGCGGCCGGTCTTGGCCGGTGTGACGACGGCCTCGGCCGGAAGTGTTTCAGGGAGGGAAAAATGGAAGAGCCTGTCATAGCGGGTCTTCCCCGCCGACAGGCCCTGATCCGGATCGGAATTGCTCATTGATCCTGTCTGCTCTTACAGCTTTTTCAGGTTTTCTTCGTTGATGGTGAAATTCGCAGCCATCCAAAGGTAGGTGAAGAAGTCATTGAAGAGGGCGTATTTCCCCTGTTCCTCGATGCGCTTGAGCTGGGTCCGGATCAGCTCGCGGATCTTTTCCTGCTCGCTGGCCGGGAGTTTGTCGAAGGCGGTTTTGTCGGCGATCAGGGCCGGGTCGTAGTCCGGGATGGTCCTGCGTTCGCGGACCCTGAAGAGGAGCATGGCCTGTGGAATCCCGTCCTTCTCGGCGATCTTGACCACCGTCGAGGTGCTCCCGGTCGCCACACCGGACAGAGTGCGGAAGAAATCCCGGTTGACGGGAACCATGGTCTCGCCGGCTTTGGGTGTCTCGCCGAAGGCGAAAAAATCTGTCCGGAGAACGGGGAGTCCCGCTGCTGCGGCTGCGGCCTCAAGGGTCTGTCCGGCCATGACCGCGTTGTCGACGATCTTCAGTTTGTCGTCCATCTCTTTGACGGCACCCATCATCAGAGCTGCGGCGTTGGCCTTTTTCCACGACTCGATCAGTGCGGTCCGGGCTTCACCGGTGACAGCCTCAAAAGCGGTGGCCTTGCGCCAGACTTCTTCGCCGCGGGTCCCCTTCTGGCTTTCAAACCAGGTCTTGAGTTCCTCGTTCGAGGGCGTCTTGTTCTTGATGAGGGTGAAAAGGTCGAGGGAGACGACGTCGATGGCCGTTTTCATCGCCTGGATCTCGCTGTCGATCCGCAGCCCGAGCCGGGTCGTGCGGGAGGAGGCCATGATGTCGGTCTGCAGCGCTTTTCGAAGAAAATCGGTTTCGATCTGGCTCAGGACTTCCTTCTGGTAACTGCGATCCGCGGAATTGAACTGGGCAGGGTCGGAGAAGGTCGCCAGGAGGAGAGCCTTGAGCGTTTCCTCCGTCACGGCTGTGCCCAGCCGGCGGGCCGCACTGGAGAAAATCCTGGCTTGCCCCGTCCGGTTGACTGCTTCACGGGCGAGCTCCTGGGAATTGGCGGAACGGTACTGCTCCTGCATATTGTCGACCGTATTCGCCAGATCCCTGTCTCCGAGGTAAATCCGTCCGCCCTTGTATTCGGCGAGAAGGAGTCGGCCATTCTGGCCACTGCTCCCGCTGCAACTGGAGATCGCGTCCGACGCGATGAAGAAGACGATCAGGAGTCCACTGATTGCTGCGACAAAAATTGCCGAGAGAATGCGTTTGAGGTCCCATTCGACCTTTTGTTTCGAGTGAGCGGAGGATGCGTGCTTGGCCATCGCTGGGGGATACTCCTGCGGTTTGTAGAAAGTCGCGTCCGGAAGGACGTGCAGTACCAATCTAGCACGGGAGAAACGAAAAATAAAGACTGTTCTCGTTTCGGAATCCGTTGAAAATGCACACAACGTCGGTCAACAGGAGTAAATTGCACGCTGGAGGGCAGGATGAAGCGATCAACCATCGAACGACTGGCAAAGGGCGGAAAAGACGCCGGTTCCCAGCACATTCTGCTCAAGGGCGCGGTCATCGGGATCGTTCTCGGGCTCCTGCTCACGGTTGTCCTGCTCGTCACGAGGACGCCGGATGTCTACCGGAATATCGAGGAGATGACCGAGGAAAGCCGGTTTGAAGATGCCGAGAAACTGGCTCGTTCACTGTACGAAAAGGATCCGCTTGACGTCCGGGCCCTGGTTTTGATGGGGCGAAACGCTTTCCGCAAGGCCTTCCGGTTTGACAACGAGAAAAACGACAAGACCGAGGAGGGGTGGGATCTCTACAAAATCTCCGTGGAATCCCTCAAGAAGGCGATTCTCCTCGATAAAAAAGGCCTGTTGACATCGGCGGACTATTTCATTCTCGGTTTTGCCTACCTCCGCAAGGGCGACCAGTATTTCGAAGACGCTCTGCAGTACATGAAGAAGGCCGAGGAACTCAATACCAATGACCACGTGCTTGTGCAGGGAAATGATCCGATCGCCCGGTTCGACACCCTCCAGCAGACGATCGGCTATCTCAATTACCACTTGGGCAGATACACCAACGCCCTGCAGTATTACCGGGATGCCAACGCAAAGCCGAACGTCCTGAACTGGGCCTACATCGGTCTCTGCGAGGTCGCGCTCGGCCAGTATTCAAACGCGATCCGGTCCTTCGGTATCGTGCGGGACCATGCCAACCAGCAGGGGCTCAAGGCCTTTGCCACGAGGCAGCTCGCCTGGACCTATTTCCACCTCGGAAGGCACGATGAGGCCCGGACGTGGTTCGAGAAAACCGTCAGCATCGACACCAATTACGCTGAAGGGTACTACTGGCTGGGGAAGATGGCCGAACTGCGAAACGACCTCCAGGCTGCCCGGGCGCTCTGGCAGAAGAGCCTCGAGGCGGACCCGCACTTCGGCCCGTCCATCCTCAAACTGAGATTTTCACCACAGCACAAGACCAATCTCAAATAACCACTCCTGCTGGCCCGAAACATGGCCGGAGCGGACTGAAAAATGTTTGCAGAGCCTGTGGCCGTATCTATATTATCAATGAAGCGAATTCCTGCTCTCACTCTTCTGCGATGAAAGGGTTCACCGGACATGGTACTTGATAAGCTCTACAGCCTCTTTTCGAATGACATGGGTATTGATCTCGGAACAGCGAACACGCTTGTTCACGTTAAGGGGCAGGGCATTGTCCTCTCGGAGCCCTCCGTGGTTGCCGTCGAAAATGGCACCCGCCGGATTCTGGCGGTCGGGCAGGAGGCAAAGCGCATGCTCGGGCGGACCCCGGGCGATATCATCGCCATTCGTCCGATGAAAAACGGTGTGATCGCCGATTTCGAGACGGTCCAGCGCATGATCAAGTTCTTCATCCAGAAGGTCCATTCGCGGAAGACCCTGGTCAAGCCCCGCATCGTGATCGGGATTCCTTCGGGGATCACCGAAGTGGAGAAGCGGGCGGTCAAGGAGTCAGCGGAACAGGCGGGAGCCCGCGAGATCTACCTGATTGAAGAGTCCCTGGCTGCGGCAATCGGAGCGAACATCCCGATCAACGAGCCGGCCGGAAACATGGTGATCGATATCGGTGGCGGTACGACTGAGGTTTCGGTGATCTCGCTGGGTGGCATGGTGCTCTCCAACTCGATCCGGATCGGTGGCGATGATTTTGATGAGGCAATCGTGCAGTACCTCAAAAAAGTGCACAACCTGATCATCGGAGAGCGGACTGCCGAAGAGGTCAAGATCCAGATCGGGAACGCCTATCCTGCCTCCAAAAAAGTCGAGACGATGGAGATCAAGGGTCGTGATTCGATCACCGGCCTGCCCCGGACGCTCGAGATGGATTCCGTCGAAATCCGTGAGGCACTCCAGGAAGTGATCAATGCCGTTGTCGAAGTCGTCCGGAGTACACTCGATCAAACCCCTCCCGAGCTGGCGGCCGATATTGTCGATCGCGGAATCGTGATGACGGGTGGTGGTTCGCTCCTCAAGGGATTGCCGGAGCACCTTTCGCAGGAGACCGGGGTTCCCGTATTCCTGGCCGAAAATCCGTTGACCTGCGTTGTTCTCGGAACCGGGCGCTATCTCGAAGAACTCAAGTATATCCAGCGTGGAAAGTACTGATCAGGGTTTCCCCGAACTGACGTGCCAAACCAGATGAACGTGGGTGGAAAGATTCCGGAATGCTTTCAGTTTTCTTCTATAAAAATCGCAAGGTGCTGGCCTTCCTGCTTCTCCTGATCGTCTCGTTCACGATGATGGGAACGTCCAGCACGAGTTTCACACTCAATCTCAAGAGTATCGTTCTCACAATCATCTATCCGTTCGAATATGTGATTAACGGGATCTTCAATTTTTTCCGTTCCCTCTGGGAAGGTTTGGGCGAGATCGAGACTCTCAAAAAGGAACTCCTGCGGACCCAGGCGCGGCTGAAAAAATATGAGGAACTTGACAGTTCCATCCAGACACTGCAGAGACGGAATGCCCACCTTGAGCGGCTTCTTGATGAACGCAAGCAGGTACGCTACGAACACGTGCTTGCGTCGATCGTCGGCAAGGACCCGCAAAATTACTACCAGTCGTTCATCATCGACAAAGGCTCGTCTGACGGTGTGGCCGAGCGGATGCCGGTCATCGCATACGAAAACGGGAAGATCGGTATTGTCGGCCGTGTCACGATGACGACGCCGTTCTCGGCACTGGTCACGACCATACGCGGGTCACGGACCTGGGTTGGCGCCATCCTTGAGGCTTCCCGCTATTACGGGATGGTGCGCGGGAACGGAATGTCGGCCCACTGTCTGATCGAGTACGTGGATGTCGGGGCGCCTGCGAAAAACGGTGATGTTGTTGTAACATCGGGTCATAGCGATATCTATCCCCGCGGGCTCTCCATCGGGATTCTGACGAATGTCCAGCGGGACAAGGGCCAGTTCTTCCTCAAGGCCGAAGTCGCCCCGACGATCAATTTTGCCAAGCTTGAAAACGTCTATGTCGTGAAAAAGCTGCCGTCGCCTGAAATCGAAAAACTGGAAAAGGAGCAGAAAAAGCTGTGAGAAACACTCTCATCATCGCTCTCCTGATCGTGTTTTTCGGGCTGCTGCAGAGCACCGTTTTTGTGGACATCCTCAGGATTGACGAGGTCAAACCGGATCTTCTTTTGATCGTGATTGCCTTTGTGGCCTTCAAGCGGGGCGGCATGGCGGGTCAGTTGACGGGCTTCGCCGCCGGCATGCTCCAGCATTTTTTTTCGCCGGTCCTTTTCGGGAGTTACGCCTTCGTTTTTACTGTTGTCGGGTTTGTCCTCGGATTGACACAGCACAAGGTGAATGCCGAGAACTTCATCACCTCGGCCGTTCTGGTTTTCATTGCGACAATCATCAAAGGACTCGCCCTCGGGATTCTCGCCCTGCTGTTTGTCGAAATCGGTGATTTTTACCCGAGCAATGTCAGCGGCGGGCTTCTTCTGGAGTTGGTGATCAACCCGATTCTTGCGGGCCCCCTCTTCTGGATGATGAACCGGTTTGCAGCGCCGGCGATGCGGTGAGCCATGCAGAAGTATACGATCCGGCCGGGCCAGCAACGTGTTTTCCGACAGCGTGTAACAACGCTGTTTCTCCTGATCGCCATGATGCTCCTGATGCTCCTTCTCAGGATCGCCTATCTCCAGATCATCAAAGTCGGTGAGTATGAAGCGCGCTCCGAGCAGAACCGGGTGCGGCTTGTTCCGATCATGGCGTATCGCGGAGAAATTTATGACCGAAATTTCAAACAAAAGCTGATTGCCAACCGCAAGTCCCTCTGTGTGACCATTGTCCCGGCAGCCATGCCCAAGGAGAAGGCCGAGTGGGATCGCGTGCTTGGCAGGCTGGCCTCGGTCCTCGAGATGTCCACCAACGAGCTTCGCCGTTTGATGAACAAGGATAAATGGGACCAGTACAGCCCGAAACTCCTCAAGGAAGGCGTTGATTACCAGACCATCACCAGGATTGCGGAGAATATTGACGAATACCCCGGTGTGTACTGGGATAACAGGCCGATTCGGGTCTATACCCTGACCAATACCCTGGCACATATTCTCGGGTACACCGGATACATCAGTCGAGAGGAACTCAAAGCCGCCTCGGGAAGGGGATACCGTCCCGGGGCCCTGATCGGAAAAACCGGAATCGAGAATGTCTACGATGTGGATCTCCGTGGCGAGGAGGGGACCCTCGAACGTGAGGTGAATGCCCTCAACCAGGTCACCTACCAGATGGTCCGGAAACAGCCGGTCCATGGTCGCCCGCTGGTTTTGACGATCGACGCATCCATGCAGAAAGTCGCTCAGGCGGCCATGGGAAAGATGCGTGGCGCGGTCATTGTGACAAAACCGGCGACTGGAGAGGTTCTTGCAATTCTTTCCAATCCGGGGTATGCGGCCAACCTCTTCTATAAGCGACTCGATATCGAGTCCTACCGCAAGATCGAGAGTGATCCGGACAAGCCGCTCTTCAACCGGGTGATCCAGGCACAGTATCCCGCGAGTTCGACGTTCAAGTTGATCACAACCATCGCCGGACTCGAAACCGGACGGATTGCACCGAAAACATCCTATTTCTGTGATGGCGGGTACATGCTCGGGGACCGGTATTTCAAATGCTGGTTCGGCCGACATGGGCACCAGACACTCTCCGACGGGATCATGAATTCCTGCAACGTCTTTTTTTATCGTGCCGGTCTTGAAATCGGACCCGACAGCATTCTGCATTACGCCAGAATGTTCGGGTTTGGCAAAAAAACGGGGATCGATCTGGTGGGTGAAGTTTCAGGGTTTGTCCCGACTAGGGAGTGGAAGCGGAAAACCGCAGGGCGGCCATGGCTTGATGGAGACACGCTCAATCTCGCCATCGGTCAGGGTGACCTCCTCGTCACTCCGGTCCAGATCAACATGATGACCTGTGCAATCTATAATGAGGGCATCGCCTACCAGCCCTACCTGAAAAAGGAAATCCGGAGCCTCTACAACAATCACGCGATCGAGCGGAACGAGGGGCGGCATGTTCTCTTTACAACCGATGTCTCCAAATCCACCTTTGCCACGCTCAAGGCAGGCATGCTCAGGGTTGTGCGGGGCGGAACCGGAAGTGCCGCCTGGTCACCGGTCGTTCAGGTTGCGGGAAAAACCGGGACAGCCGAAACCTCACAAGACACAACCCATGCCTGGTTTACCGGGTTTGCTCCGGCAGATGCCAAAAATCCGGAGGATGTGATAGCTGTTACGGTTGTCTGCGAAAACGCAGGCGGAGGCGGTGCCATGGCGGCACCGGTTGCGGCTTGCATCATCCGCTCCCATTTTGAAAACAGGTCTGTCGATGAAACCATGCAACGTATCTGGAAGAGTTATGAGCAAAAACCTGACTGAACAAGGGAGGCCTGCCTGATGGAGGGTTCGGCACGAAAAAACCGTCTGCACATCGACTGGATGATCATCTTTGCGACGATTGCCCTTGTCTTTATCGGCTTGCTGACCATCTACAGTACTGGCTCCACCCACAGCGGAGGGAAGGATGTTGACCGGGAATTTTATATGCAGTTTGTCTGGTTTGTGGTGGGAATCCTGCTTTTTTTCGGAACGATTTCCATCAGCTACAACAAGTACGTTGAATGGTCGCTCTATCTCTACGCCGGCGGGCTTGCCCTGCTCTTGATTTCACTGCTCTTTCCTCCTGTCAAGGGCATTCGGGCGTGGATCAATCTGGGTTTCTTCAACATCCAGCCTGCGGAACTGATGAAGCTCTTTACCATCATTGCTCTGGCACGGTTTCTCAACATGCTTGGTGATGATATCCAGGACATCAGGAATTTCTTTATCACTTTTTTCATTCTTGTGCCGCCACTGGGCGTGATTGCCATTCAGCCTGACTTCGGGACGGGCCTGGTTTTTTTTGCCATTTGCTTTGCCATGCTCTTCATTGCCGGTGCAAAAATCGGTCACATCCTCTCCCTGTTCCTGCTCGGGTTTCTCGGTGCGGGTATCCCGATGTTCGTTGCGTATTACAAGGAGATCGGTGACCTCTCCGGCTGGCTGATTTCCATTCTGTCCAATAATGCGATATTGATCGACATCTCCATCATCCTCGGGATCATTTCTTTTGTCGCGTTTGCCATCTGGTTCTTCAGTCGGGTCAAACCGGTATTGAAATTTGCATCGGCCATTGTCGTGATTCCGATCGGTCTGATTATCGCCGCTTCACTCAACTCCTATCTCCAGCCATACCAGCGAAAGCGGATCGTGATTTTTGTCGATCCCGAAAAGGATCCCTGGGGTGCCGGCTACAACATCATCCAGTCAAAGATCGCCATCGGGTCGGGCGGTTTTTCGGGGAAGGGGTACATGAAGGGAACGCAGAACGCCCTGGATTATCTTCCCGAAAAAAAGACGGACTTTGTGTACAGTACGCTTGGTGAGGAATGGGGTTTTCTCGGGAGTCTCTTTTTGATTGTGCTCTATTTCATCTTCCTCTACCGTGGTGTGATGATTGCCTATCATGCCAAGGACATGACGGGAAGTTTGATAGCCACCGGGATCGTGGCCATGTTCGCATTCCACATCTTCATCAATATCGGGATGGCAACCGGCATGATGCCGGTGACCGGCCTTCCCTTGCCGTTTGTCTCGTATGGAGGTTCGAGTCTGATGACCAACCTGATTGCCGTCGGACTTCTCTTCAACATCGAGATGCGCAGGTATGTCCATTGATGGCCGGGGCATTTTCATTCGAAAGAGACATCGTTCCGTTGCTTCCTCGGGTTGCCAAACCGGCCCGGTATACCGGAGACGAATACAACAGCATCGCAAATCCGGATGCCGAGTGTGTGTTTGCGCTGGCCTACCCGGATGTCTACGAGGTCGGTATGTCCAACCTCGGGTTGCGGATTCTCTACGAGGCTCTCTCGCGTGTTGAAGGATGTGCTGTCGAACGGGTCTATCTCCCCTGGCCGGATATGGCAGACATGCTGAGGGAAAAGGGCCTGCCGCTCTGGACACTCGAGACCAAAAAACCTCTTTCGGCCTGCGCAGTCCTCGGGATAACCCTTCAGTACGAAATGACGTTCACAAATATCCTCGAGCTTCTCTCGATTTCCGGAATTCCGCTCCGTCGTGAAGACAGGACCACCGATCATCCCCTGATTGTTGCCGGTGGTCCCTGCGCTTTCAATCCAGTGCCACTCGCTCCCTGGATCGATGTCTTTGTCCTGGGCGATGGAGACCAGGCCGCGGTTGATTTGCTCACGACCGTCCGGGATGCCCAACGGGATGGGGCAAGCCGTGAAGCCATGCTCGGGCGGTTTGCCCGGTTCGAGTGGGCATGGATCCCCGGCCTGAAGGAGAACGCAAAACGCGCCATCATTCCCGATCTGGACGAGGCGCCGTTTCCGGTCCGGCAGATTGTTCCCAATGTCCGGGCCATCCAGGATCGCGGCCTGATCGAGGCTTCCCGCGGATGTACCAACGGGTGCCGTTTCTGCCATGCCGGCATGACCTATCGTCCGGTCCGTGAGCGGAGTCCGGACCAGCTTGTGGAAACTGCTGTTTCCCTTGTTGACAGCACCGGGTTTGACGAGATCAGCCTGGCATCACTTTCGATCAGCGATTACACGAGGCTGGAAGAACTGATCATCCGCCTGAATGCGGCCCTGGGGCCGCGCAATGTCTCGTTTTCGCTGCCCTCCCTGCATGTGGATGGATTCACCCTCGAGACGGCCACCCTCGTTGGCGAGTTGCGCAAGAGCGGATTGACTTTTGCCGTCGAGGCCGGGGACCCGGCGATGCGTGCCCGGATCAACAAGCCGGTGGATGACGACCATCTGATGAGCATCTTCCGCACGGTCTGGGATGCCGGCTGGAAGCAGGTCAAACTCTATTTCATGATCGGGTTCCCCGGTGCTCACGACGAGGCTGAGGTGATTGCCGACTTTATCCGGCGGGCTCACGCGGCCGCACCCAGACTCGCCATCAATTGCAATGTGGGGATCTTCATTCCCAAACCGCACACGCCGCTGCAATGGGCACGCCAGATGTCCATCGAGGATGGATGGAAGGCCATCAACCAGTTGCGCGAGCGGTTCAAAAAGGGGAATGTCAAGATATCCTGGCACATGCCCGAGATGAGTTTTCTCGAAGGTGTCTTCGCCCGAGGTGGCGACAAGGCTGCCCGGCTGCTCGATGAAGCCTGGAAGCGCGGTGCCCGCTTCGATGCCTGGGACGAGCATTTTTCCTTCCGGCGCTGGAAGGATGCCATGGATGCCCTCGGGTATACCGAAGAGGAGTTCCTTGCGCCCTTCGCCAGTACAGATGATTCACTCCCCTGGGATGGAATCAGCGGAGTGGCCGGCAAGGGGTTTTTGCTGCGCGAACTGCAGAAATATGTTACAGGGATGTCCCAGGAGGACGCCAGACTGGCCGGGGTGCACACGTCCGTAGCCGGCGAGAATCTGCCAGACCTGACTGAAGACTGCAGGCAGGGCTGCCGCTCGCATTGCGGTGTCTGCACCCCTGAGACCGGGCCCAGGATGGCTCCTCCGGGGAGCGAACCTCTTCCCAAAAGCGTGCCGGATACCAATACTACCCCGGCTGTTCATCCGACGAGCCTCCCGGGTGATGCCAGTCGCGAGCGCCATGTCTATCGCATCCGTTTTGACAAGACCGGACTTCTTAAATTTATCTCGCACCTCGATATGCAGCAACACCTGATCCGCATCTTCCAGCGCAGCGCTCTCCCGCTTTCGGTCAGTGAGGGCTTCAATCCCAAGCCGCGGCTTGGGATAGATCGGAAGAGCACACGTCTGAACT
>ERZ795056.3281-NODE-3281-length-17475-cov-50.477268_pt1 | contig 17475 bp, 13 predicted proteins | sample MGYA00375140_ERZ795056 | MGnify/ENA primary metagenome ERZ795056 (study PRJEB30185, sample SAMN05720227) | activated sludge metagenome | isolation source: Anaerobic digester | place: USA | collected 2015-03-09 ... | reverse complement strand
GGTTGCTGCACACTGTGCTCGCCCATGCACGCAACAACGCGCAGCGCACACCCGCGAAGGCTGCTGACTCAGTCACCGGGCTGGTGAATCGGCGCCATTGTCGACAGTGGCTAGAGTATGAGTGGGCTACACAGAGCGAGCATGTCACGCGCGGGCTCTTGCTGATGCTGGATCTAGATTCTTTGGCCGATATCAACGAGCGCTTTGGACACATCGTAGGCGACTTGACGCTTAAACAAGTGGCGCAAACATTATTAGGCAACGTGCGCAAGTCCGATATGGTGGCTAGGTGGGACGACACAAAGTTTCTGGTGTGGTTGCCGGGTATGTCCGCCGTAGTGGCCTCCGCGACAGCCGAAAAGCTGCACGCCACGATTTCACAGCTGCCGGTGCCCTCGTCCGACACCGACGGTGATACGGTCAACGCATCCCTCGGCGCAACGCCCGTCGCCGCGAGCGACACGTTCACCACTGCGCTTGACCGTGTCGAGAGGGCCTTGGAGAGCGCGAAACACTATGGACAGCGCAGCGGTGTGGTCGTGGCGCGACCCGGCGGTTAGTCGGGCGCTGGAGGCGGTGGGCTTTGTGCCGTCCGCCTCACCACGGCGTCAATGTGCCAGGCCGCGATAAACATCGCGCCAATGACCGGCCCAATCACGAAACCATTAATGCCGAACACCGCCATGCCGCCGAGCGTCGTAATCATCACGACGTAATCTGGCATGCGCGTGTCCTTTCCGACCAAAATCGGCCTCAACACGTTGTCGACAAGACCAATAACCAATACACCCCACGCGGTGAGAGCGACGGCCTGCCACAGCGCACCGCTGGCGAAAAAGTAAAGCGCCACCGGTGCCCAGACTAGGCCCGCTCCGACGGCCGGCAGGAGCGACAAAAACACCATGAGTACCGCCCACAGTAGCGCGCCGCTCACGCCCAAAAACCAAAACGCAACGCCGCCCAACGTTCCTTGGATCACCGCGACGAGCAGATTGCCTTTGACCACCGCGCGAATGACCGTACTAAATTTTGCAAACAATTCTTGCTTGAACGCGGGTGCCAACGGCATCGCTTCACGCAACGCGCCGGACAGCGCCGCACCGTCGCGAATGAGGAAAAACGCGAGGTAGAGCGTGATGCACAGATCGGCCATGAACTCGAACGTGTTTTGCCCGATGCTCAAGGCCTGCGTGGCGATGAACTGCGTACCTTGCGACAGCGCGGCAGATATTCGTCGTTGCAACGTGTTCCAGTCGATGAGGCCCAGGCGATCAAGCAACGCTTTGACCCAACGCGGCAGCGCGTCGAAAAGGTCATGGAAATATTGTCCGGGATTGACCGCGCCGGACTGCACCTGCTCGTAGAGCGTTGCTGCCTCGCGCGAGAGTGAAGCGATCACAGCCACCAGCGGAAGAATCACGATCAGTACGACTGCCAACAAGGTCAGGAGCGCGGCGGCGTTGCGCCGACCGGGCAGTTTCACCAGCAACCAGCGATAAAGCGGAGCGAACAACAACGCGATGATCGTGCCCCACAAAATGGTGCCGTAAAACGGCCACAGGATCCACCCGAGCGCGACTGAGACAACGGTCAGCAAGACCCACAACGCCCTGCGTTGCAGCAGTGCGGACGGGGGCTTAACGGGTGAATTCATGGCGCTCCTCGGCCGAGGCCATATTGGAGGCTCCACCCTAGCAGCGATGCGCGTCGGTGTCTGTGCGGCAGGCTAACAGCTTTTCGCTTGCAACGACCGCCGAGCGGCGGCCACAAGGCCGTTTTATGAATAGTTGAGATGTTGTTTATTGTGCCCAGAACGACCGTCGAATAGTCGATGGCGCCTAAAAGCTGTAACTCATTTGCGATGGGAGCGGAAACGGCAAAGTGCCGACACGAAAGAAAAACCCGGCGCGAACGCGAGCGCTCGGGCCGGGTGAGTTGGGCGTGCGCGACGCGACGAGCGCAGCGCGCGACGAGCGCGATCAGCGCGTTAGAGCCGTCCGCAGAACACGATGCCTTCGTCGGTGTACCCGCGCGAGACCATCTCCGCGAGCGCGGCTTCACTGTCGACGTAACGATGATTCGGGTCGGTAACCACAGCGGCGGGGTTCGCCTTTTGCTTGAACACGCGCCAAATATTCTTCGTGTTCGCAGGGCAAACACGCACCTGCCCGCGACCGACGATAGTGAACACATCAGGCACCGTGAAGTACATGTCGATGCCTTCGTTGGTCGCCCATGACTGCGCGCCGATGGTGGCGATTTCGGACGCAATCGTCAAATAGAAGTGCGTCGAAAATTCACCGGATTTGTACGCGAAGAATCGCGTCACTGGCGTGCCTTGGCCCGCGCTTGGCGAGTACGCCTTGAACGTCACGCCAGTGCGCGCGAGCGCTGAGCCGTTGGGTTGATCGAGCAGCTTCTTTTCGGTGAGGCGCGCGGTCATGAAATATTTCACGAGCGTCGGACTGTAATACTCAACCACTTCCAGATCGGTGCCGAACATGCCGTTGACCGCGACCTTGGCAATGGCGGGATAGCTCTTGCCGCTCACCGGATCGTTTAGGTATCCCACCAACGCCACGCTGCCGTCATGCGTTAGCGTCGACGCGCGAACACGGCCATATTGATTGTTCGGCTTGATTTCGTACACCGCCGTTGGATAGCCGCCGGACGGAATTGCGCCGGAGCCGGACATGCGCGCCGTAAACCAAGTCTCATCAGCCGATCCACCACGCACATGGCCCGTCATCAACACGTCGCCGTTGGACAGCGCGTGAATGCCTTTGCCGTAACCTTCGTCGTGGTTCGAGCCCGTGAGCGCAACGCCGGCAAAGCCCGGAATGCTGCCGTTGGTGAATGTCGTGTCTTGCGCACCACTGGTTGACAGTCGCCGTGCGACAGGCACGCTGTTGCCTCCGACGACGCCATAGCCCGCGGTCAATATTCGGCCACTCGCATCGAAAGCAACGGCTTCATATTGATCGTTTTCGGTGGCGTTAAGGTCTGTCGTGTTGGATGCACCGCCGTCGGACCCGTTCGCGGTGAAACTCGTCAGATACTGCTGAAACGTCGTTCCATTGGGTGCAACATACTGAATCCAACCCGCCACGACAAAACTGTTGTCAGCGCGCATTGCGATGGCGCTCGGAACGACGTTGCCGCCGTTCACACTCAGGTAGTACGAACCACCCGCGCTGAATGTCGCGTCGCTGTCGCTGCCGTTGGCCTTGATCCGAAACATATCCATCGCCCACTTGCCGTCCGACTTGGTGACGAATCCCGCGACGATGATCTGCCCGTCGCTTTGTACCGCCAGCGCGCGCACGCCGTTGGGGACGCCGCCAGAGCGACTTTGCAAGTAGCTGCCTTCAAAGCCGAATCCCTCGTCGACGACACCCGATGCAGTGATGCGTGTAATGACGTACGCGCCGCCGCTGGATGCGGTGTAGCCTTCGCTGCCGATCACGATTTTGCCGTCGGGCGTTAGCGCAACGCCGTAAGGCACGAGCCCGCTTAACGCGCCGAACGGCGCAATGGTGAGCACGCCGGTTCCAGCGAAGCCGGTATCGAGATCGCCAGTCGGCGTGAAGCGCGCAACGATGGCCGCGCCGTAACCGCCGGTCGCGTTTCGTAGCCAGCCCGTGGCTACGAGTTTCCCGTCGGGTTGTTTAACCACAGCGCGGAATTCGCCGCCGTTCGGGCCGAGCGTAAGCACTCGCGCACCATTGGTGCCAAAGGAGCTATCGAGCGCGCCCGGCGCGACGGCTTGCGCGTGCGCGAACTGCGCAGCCAGAAGCGCGAACGCCGGAAGCAGCGCGCGCAGAATTGAGGAAAAGATTCGCATGGTCGTTGTCCGAAAATGAGGGTACTTCGGTTAAGACGTAAAACCACGGGCAGACGCGACGTCAAGTCCGCTAACGGACTTGACGCGATGGCTCGGTAAGCGCGTCAGGCGCGCTAAATCCCGCCCATGCAGATGTACTTAATTTCGAGGTAGTCGTCGACGCCGTACTTCGAACCTTCGCGGCCGAGGCCGGATTGCTTGACGCCACCGAACGGCACGACTTCGTTGGCGATCACGCCGGCGTTGACGCCGACTAGGCCGACTTCCAACGCTTCGGCGACGCGCCACACGCGGCCAATGTCACGTGCGTAGAAATAGCTCGCAAGGCCAAACTCGGACGCGTTCGCGAGAGCGATCACTTCGTCTTCGGTTTTGAAGCGGAACAGCGGCGCGACTGGACCAAACGTTTCTTCAACCGACACGCGCATCGCTGGCGTCACGTTCGCGAGCACGGTCGGCTCGTAAAACTGTCCGCCCTTCGAGTGCGATTTGCCGCCGGTCAACACGGTCGCGCCTTTGCTCACGGCGTCGGCGACGTGTTCTTGCACTTTCTTCAACGCCTGCGCGTCGATCAACGGGCCTTGCGATACACCGTCGTCAAAGCCTTGGCCGACGACCATTTGCTGGACCTTCGCCGTGAGCTTCGCGGCGAACGCGTCGTACACGCTGTCCTGTACATAAATGCGATTGGCGCAGACGCAGGTTTGCCCGGTGTTGCGATACTTCGAGGCCATCGCACCTTCGACTGCGGCGTCAATGTCGGCATCGTCAAACACGATGAAGCTCGCGTTGCCGCCGAGTTCGAGGCCCATCTTCTTCACGGTATCCGCGCTCTGACGCATCAGAATGCGGCCCACTTCGGTCGAACCGGTGAACGTGACCTTCTTCACGATGGGTGACGCACACAAAACTTTGCCTACTTCCGGTGCTTTCGATGCGTCGCAGGTGATGATGTTGAACACGCCTTTGGGCATGCCCGCCTGCTCCGCGAGCGCCATGAGCGCGAGCGCGCAATATGGCGTTTGCTCGGCAGGCTTCACCACGAACGTGCAGCCCACCGCGAGGCCCGGCGCGCATTTGCGCGTGATCATTGCGATCGGAAAGTTCCACGGCGTGATCGCGGCGCAGACGCCAATCGGCTGCTTGATCACCACGAACCGTCGATCCGGCGATTGCGTCGGAATCACGTCGCCGTACGCGCGCTTTCCCTCTTCGGCGAACCATTCCACGAAGCTCGCGCCGTACGCCACTTCGCCTTTCGCCTCGGCAAACGGTTTGCCTTGTTCAAGCACCATGAGACTCGCGAGATCATCGGCGTTGGCCATGATGAGATCAAACCACTTGCGCAAAATCGCCGAGCGCGCTTTCGCGCTCATCTTGCTCCATGCCGGAAGCGCGGCGTTGGCTGCGTCAATCGCGCGCTGGGTTTCGGCGGCGCCCATGTCCGGCACTTGGCCAATGATTTCGCCTGTGGCGGGGTTGTCGACGCCGAAGGTCTTGCCGGAATCCGCGTCGCACCACGCGCCGTTGATGTAGGCCTGTTGACGGAAAAGGAGGGGATCTTTGAGTTTCATGGAAGGCCTTCAGAAGAGGAGCGCACGAGGCGCGGTACCGTGAAAAAGATTATGCGCGCCGGGTGAGAACGTGGGCGCGTTGACGAGCGCGTGAACGATACTTTGAGCTATACAGCTTTTTGGCGCAAACGGCAGGCGGGCGGTCGTTTGCGGCGTAAATATCGCCTAGTCAACTTACGCAATAAACTAGCTGTAAAGCCCGCTTGGCTGTCGCTCACGCCACAAAGCCATTACTTCCGTAAGCGTGCTTTCGGTGTGACGGCGATCGCGCGTTCGGCCAAGCGGCGCGGCATGGTTTCGGTGTCCAAATCGGCCAGCGGCAGTCCATCAATCACACCGTCGAGCATTAAGTTCGCCAGCCCATGCGACAAGCTCCAACCCGTCAGCGCAATCTCCGGACCCTGCTTTGCATCATGCGCGCATGCCGCCGCGAGCAACATCGCAAACGCACGCGCTGATGCCGCGCGCATTTCCGGAAATTCGTTTTTGCGCGCACACAGCGTTCCGAACATCACACGAAACTGCGCGGGATTCGCCAGCGCACAACGCACGTACGCCTCGCTAATTTGCAGCAAACGCTCCTTCGTGTCGGCCACCGCGACGGTGGGTGCCATCGCTTCGGATAAACGGTCGAACCCACGCGTCGCCACCGCCGCGAGCAAGTCGTCGAGGCTCGCAAAGTGGTGATACGGCGCAGCGTGCGACACGCCAGCCGCACGCGCCACATCGCGCAACGTGAGCCCCGCGGCGCCTTTCGTGGCGAGCACATCGTCGGCCGCGGCCAATAGTGTTTCGCGTAAGTTGCCGTGGTGATACGGCTTCACGACTTTTGGCTTGCGCGTGCTTTTCGCTTTTGCCGGCGGTTGAGCTTTCGGTTGGGTGGAAGTCAGTAACGGCGATTTCATAGCGCTATCTTGACACGAGAAGGATTGCGGTGGAAGAATGCGCTTAATCTTTCTCTTGTAAAGATAGTTCTATCCTCCACTGCGACAACACCTACATCGACGAAATCACAGGAAATCCATCGCATGAACCGCGTCGTCAAAGTACCCGTCCCCGAAGCGAGCAAACTCCTTGCGTCATTCAAGCAAGTGACGTTTGCCGACGCGTACGAAGTGGCGATCGTCAACCCAGCGCTCACCGCAGAAGAGGCCGCCCTCGCCATCTTCGGCCACAGCCCAGCGTGGGTCGGCGCGCTCATGAAAGCGCGCGGCGTATTCGCGAAAGCCGTGGGCCTCAAGCACTCCGATATGCGATCCGGCGAACAGCAGCGCGGTATCTTCAAAGTGCAACAACGCCACTCGAACGAAATCATCATTGGCGAAGACGATTCGCATTTGAACTTTCGCATTTCGATACTGCGCGCGGGCAACGCGGACGACGCGGGTGCACAAACCGTAACAGTTTCCACCGCAGTTGAAACGCACAACGCATTGGGCCGCGCGTACATGTTCGTGGTCAAACCGTTTCACCGCGTCATCGCGCGCAGCATGGTGCAACGCGCGGCAAATGCGGGTCGGCTTTAATCCCCGTTCGTGGTGAGCCTGTCGAACCATGAACACAAATATCGGAACGCGATGAACAAGCGAAACCTACAAATCGCCACCGCGATCCTCGCGCTCGTGCCCATCATCACCGGCCTCGTCGGGCTAACGGGCCTCAGCGATCCGCTCTACGCCGCGCTCAACCTGCCGCACGACGCCACACTCGACAGCAACCTACGCTTCTACTCCGGCGTATGGCTTGGCGTCGGCCTCGCCGCAGCGTGGATCGTCCCGCGCATAGAACGCGAAACCACGCTATTTCGCGCGCTATGGCTCATGATTTTCCTAGGTGGCATTGGCCGTCTGCTCTCGCTCACGATAGCGGGCATGCCGTTCGCACCGTTCGTAGGCTTCACAGCGCTCGAAATTCTCGGAGCGCCGTTTTTTGGTTGGTGGCAGCGGCGAATTGCGACTGGATCAAGCGCTGCGGGAGGCCCACAAATGCAGGCGACGCGAGTCAAATTTCACCGCTGACGTCATTTGCAATTGTTGGAGAGAAAGGAACCGATCTCAATCGCTGAACGCCGAGGTGCGCTCGCCCCAACAGCACCCATGACCAGCGAGTCACCCGAAAACCCGAGCAACGAACGCAGTATCAGGAGTCCGTCCGTGTGTGGAAGTGTTTGACCGTCGCCGTCGATGTCGTAGGCGGCAAGATTTACGCTCGCAGCAATGCCTGCTGCGGTACGCGGCACACACGCATGGGTTACGTCGCTTGTCAACGGATCGCCCGTGACGCCAAGCATCCTTCGTAGTATCAAGATGCCATCGGTCATCGACATACGCGCGCCGTCACCATCAACATCGAGCAAACACGCGCTTGACGTGGTAACACCCGTCACCATGCCGGTAACGAGTGTCCCTGCTACGTTCGAAAATCGAATGGGTGTATTGGGGTAGGTCCAATTGGCGTAGGGCACGCCCGGTAAAAGATAAACCTCTCCACTCATGCCTGACGTTCCCGTGCATTGCCACTCCGTTCGCGCCCCCGACACCGAGCAGGTCAGCGCCGGATTGGTCGAACAGACGCTAAACGCGCCGCCATTCAGGACCGTGCCGCGCACGACACTGCCGGGATTGGATGGAATTGACTGCGCTACCGGTCCTGTCGGTAGCAAATCCACATCGCCAGAAAAATGTACCGCGACGCTAGATAAGGCAGCAGGCGGTTGCGGAATTTCGCACAACACGTAGCTTCCCGCATATCCGGTCGCATTCGAGCCGAGTACGCTTCGGGTCAGGCAGTTGCCGCCGTTACTGAGCGCGATTGAGCTCAGAGATACAAAAGGAGAAACATTGACTCCGCTTGGCGCTACTAGCGCGATTCGCAAGCGCAATCGATCACCTGATACGAAAGTATTGCTTGGGTCTAGCGTGACCTGAAGCGTCGGCGTCACGGGGGCAAACTGGAACGAAGTCGGCGCTGAGGATGATGGTAGGTACTCTGGGCCGTAGTACGTGAATTGAGCGGATACGGGCATTGACGATGTTCGTAAAAGCAGATCGCAGACTCTCCAAGGCAGTTCGTTGTTTCCTGAGTATTGCACGCACGAAATACCCGTACCGTTCGGGCTATTCGGCCCATAAAAATTCGACGAAGAGATTGTCACGCTTGGCGGCGAGCCAAGAGTCTCCGCACGAATGCGAATTACCGAGTACGCCGAGTACGGACCTGGCGTAAGCGCGGCCACTACCGTGCTGGTTGTGGCGGCAGTAAATCCAATAGCCGCTGAAGGCACCGACGCAAAACCATCTGCAAAAGCAAAAAGCACCACGTTTTGCTCAACAGCGTTGTAGCGGGCGTCAGCTACAACGCATTCACTCGTACCGACGGTAATGGTGCAACTTCGGATTCCGTCGAGTACGCCAATCCCGCTTTGAACACCAAGATTCACAACAACGTCCGACGTTGCCAGTGCCGCCGTGTCTGCCGCTGTGCGCAGCCCGACACGAATGGAGAATTGCGCGCGATACTCAATCGGCGCACTCGGCACGCCCAGAACCTTGAGTACCAGCGGGGTGCCGATGGCGGAGACGTTCACCCGCCGTAGCGAGGTTTCGCGCCCACCCGACAGCCCGGCCAACGCTTCACCGAGCGCGAGCAACTTACCGGCGTCGTCAAAAACAAGTTCGGTAGCATTCGCTGCTGGGGCGCCAAGCGCATTCGCGTGTCGCCAACGTTCGACCCCTAGGGACGTAACCGACCAAAGAGCGGGAGACCTATTCGCGTCCGTGGTCGAGGAAGCCGCGAAGATTTGGCCCGCAGCGTTAGAGGTGATCGCGCTGATGCACTCCGGCGCGTTTACAAGAAGGTCCCCATGCGCCGTCCACCGCTCCACGCCCGCCGCGGTCCATGATTTCAACAGCGACCACGCGCCGGTCCGCGTGCTCATTGGTTCGCCGCTTGCGGTGCATCCACCCGCGTAAATGTTGCCTGCGCTGTCGGCGTGCAGCGCGGCAAGCCGCGCAAAAGTCCGTGCTGCGGGTCCAAATACTTGTTGCTGCCACTGCAACTGACCATTCGCACCGAATTTCATGACACTCGCACCGTCACCACAACGCGCGGCAATCAACAGCTCATCCGTCGCGGTCAAGACCGCGGCCTCCGTTGCCCCATAGCAGCTCGATCCCGACTGGTTGAACGCCCAGAGCACTGAACCCGATGGCGACACTTTTGATATGAAAAAGTTGAAGGTGTCCGTTCCTGAAAGCAACCACGCATTGTTTTGACTATCAACGGCTAGGTATCGCGGTATGTGTCCGGTCGCGGCTGTGCTCGATTCGAAAGCCCGCACCCCAGTCGACGAGACACGGCCAATGATGTTGCTGATAGCGTAAGTAATTTCGCCATTGGCCGCCGTCGTTTGCAACGCCTGCGGTGTTGAGAATGCGGGCGTCAACAACGCTGGGATTGACCACTGCGCGGCACCCGCGGCCGACAATTTTTTGACTCTGTCCGTGTTTCCGCTGCTGAGCACGATCTGACCTGCGTCAGCGGTGATGGGCGAGCCGCAATCAAAAGAAGTCTGAGGTGAACGCGCGATCGCGATCCCATTGTTTGCTTGAAGCGACGTCCACGACGCAGCCAAGGACTGCGACGAAGGTTCGGTTCTAGCCCACCAACCGTCCACACCTGATTTAGCCAAGCGCGGCATCAAGCAGTTTCCCTGCTGAACACTCGCGGCCTGCCGTACTTCCGCAATCGCGGTCCAGCGACGCATTGGCGGCGCACTTTCTAGGAAGACTGCGGCTCCTCCCAATGAAAGTGGAAAGCCCGCGAATGGCGGAAATGGATTTGATCCTTGGAACGTGCCAACAAAACCTCCGGCAACGGCGGTCCAATGAGTTGGGGCGAACGCATCCGCACGCGAGTAAATGCTCGGAGCTCCAAGCGCGCCATCGGCCGGGTTAACCGGAAACAAAAAAGAATCGCTGCTTTGATTGGCGGCTGAGGTATCCGTGCGTACAGCTGCTAGTCCAGACGGCCCCTCTATGACTTGACGAATTCGCGCATAGTGTCGCAGCCAAAGCACGGTGCCGTCGGCACCGAGTTTTGCGATTTGTGAATCCCCTGACGTGAGGGACGTGCGAACCACATAGGTACCGTCGGCGTCGGCGGCCATGATCGCAAAAGTACTGCTTACGTCACTTCCGGGAAAGATTAGTTGACGCGTCCACGCCACCGCTCCCGACGTATCGTTTCGGGTCAATGTGATCGCGAAGGCATCAGGCGTGCTAGCTGTCCCGCGCACCAGCACCAAATTGCGATTCGCGCGTGGCAGCGCAAGAAACGACGAGAACCCCTGACCCGCGACTGGAACTTGGGTAATGCGCGCGCCGTCAACGCTACTAAACACGCGCAAGTAGAAGTCGCGAATCTCAAAATAGTTGCCAGCCGAATCAACACCGCTGGCATAAAGCGGTCCAGTTGAGTACGAGATTTGCTGATAGGGCCATCGAACGACACCAAGCGGAGAGACCTTGCGTACGTACCGTTGACCTGTGGCGACGTAGAAATCGCCATCAGGCGCTTGGGTTAATTGATCATCAACTGCGCTTCGCGCGAAACACCACCGAACACGACGCTCACCTGTCGCTGCAAAATTTTCTAAACAAACCGAACTCGCGGTGGAGTCTTTCGATAGCACCGAAACAGAATTGTCGGGGTGTGCCCAGAAAGATCGACCCTGCATTCCGGCGGGCTCACCGACCCAGGCGGTCCACTGAGTTACGCCTGCCGAAGAAATACGCGCAACGCGCACGCGGTTGGATTCGCCATCGTACGCAACCCCAACGGAATAGATCGCGCCGTCCGACGCGGCAAGCACATTATGCGGAGCAAGCGTGATCGGTCCCGGAGCGGTGTTCAGCGTTGTCTTCCAGTCCACCTGCGCCGCAACCACTGGTGGCAAACACGCCAGCAGCGCAGTTGCCCACGCGACAAACGTACTCTTCAAATTCCGAACCATGGCTATTCCGCCCGTCTTACGAATAGTCTGATTTCACCAGATGTCCCTGCTCATGACAACGGAATTCCGGCGAATCAGCTTTTTCTGGCAAGCGGTTATCGCGTATAAGTTCAGACGCAAAGTGGCACAAAGTTGACTTACAGCAAAATCAGCCTGTGATGCCCGTAGATCAGTCGTTAGCGCCGGAAAGCTGTGCGCTTAACACGCCGCTCGAGATCACGCGCTAAACGCGCGAGCACGAATCAGCGCGAGATGTCGCAGCGTGCGACATCTCCTAGCGCATGACGCGTCAGCGCTAAGCCAAGAACCTACTGGTTGCCCGGCCCGTTGCCCGGTTGGGTGCCGGGTAGGTTACTGCCACCGTTATTGCGTGGCGGAGGTGTTGGCCGCGGCTGTGGTGTGGGTTGCGGACGCGGTTGTGGGGTCACGTTCGGTGGACGCTGGGGTTGTGGCTGCGGCCGAACGATTGGCGGACGCACTTCCGGCGGACGTACGTTTGGTGGTCGCGAACCCGGCGTGTAGTCGTGCGGGGGACGAGGATTGGGGCGAACGATGGGTTGCGGTGGACGTGGGTCTGGGCGATAGCCCGGTGGTGGTCGGTTGCCCGGACGCCAGTTATTCCACTGCGGCTGGGTTCGATACCACGAGCGATCACGGTAGTTATCGTTCCAATAGCTGCCGATGATGAAGCTCAGAATTGGCAACGAGAAATTCTGTCCGTTGCCGTAAATCGCCCTAGGCTGACCTTGGTACGTGTAGTCAATATTCTTGGCGTACACCCAGCCGCGATCATCTCCGGCCGTGACATCGCACCAGCGGTAATCTTCAAGGCAGCCGTTGACATAAACGAGCGAGCCCGCAGGCACCCACGCCACAAGCGGATAGCCGCGGTCGGGGCCAGCGCGCACGTTCACAGCCTTGTTGGTGACCGCTTGTTGCGCAGCAGCCGAGGCACTAAAAATCAACACCGAACTCGCGACAGCGAGCGCAGAATAAAGACGCGAGACGTTCATAGGTGTCAGACTCTGTTGGGAGGAAAACACTACTGTATGCCCATTGCGCAGCAATGGCTAGTCTTCAGGTCAATGATTTGTCAATGAATGTAGCGCGGGCGTTCAGCAATGCCGCAGCGTTCGTGCGTTGCCGCACACAGCGCGGCGCTATGCGTGCCCGGAACCTGGAAAGCGCAATCGAAATGTGCTGCCATGCTCTGCATTCGTGGTGCCCTGCACAACACTTTCAATTTCAAATTTCGCGTGATGGCGCTGAGCAACGTGTTTCACGATAGCCAGTCCGAGACCTGTGCCGCCGGTCTCGCGTGAGCGCGAGCGGTCCACCCGATAGAAGCGCTCAGTGAGCCGCGGCAAGTGTTCGGGTGCTATACCGACGCCTGAGTCTTTAACTTCAATAGCCACGTCGCCGTGAGCTGCATCCGCAAAGACGCGCAGCGTGATTCGCCCGCCCGCGGGCGTGTAGCGCACGGCGTTAGAGAGCAAATTACCAAGTGCGGAGCGCAATTCGCTGGCACTACCAGCAATCTTTAGCGGAGCAATATTGGCCTCGAAAGTATGTGCGCCCGCAGAGAGTGCTTCCGCGTCAGCAAGCACATCGCGCGCAATGTGCGACAGGTCGGTTATGGTCGTTTCGGCGGGCAGCTGATCGTTTTCCAGTCGCGCAAGGATCAACAAATCTTCGACTAGGCGCCGCATATTGGTCGTTTGCGTTGCGATCATTTGCAGGTACCGTGTGCGCTCATCATCGTCGAGCGGCAGATCGGTGAGGGTTTCAACGAACCCACCCACAACAGTCAGCGGCGTTCGTAATTCGTGCGACACGTTGGCCACGAAATCACGCCGCATGCGATCAAGCCGCTCACGATCTGTCACGTCGCGCGTGAGCAACAGCCTCGCGCCTTCGCTACCGCGTTCAAGATGAAACAGCGTTGTGCGACCGCCCGCTGTAACGATCGGTTCCGGAAGCGATTCGTCTTCAAGGTAGGCTGCAAATTCGGGAGAGCGAATCAACTGGGAAATTGGCTTGCCCATGTCTCGAAACGCATCGAGCGAATGCATCACGAGCGCGGCTTGATTGCACCAAACGATGCGACCATTGTCGTCTAGTAGAAACAATCCATCAGGCACGGCATTAGTAATTTGTTTGCGCTGCGCAATTTCCGCATCGCGATCTCGCAAACTTTGCTCGCCTTCTTTCAGGCGAATGCGCACAATGCCCAGCGCGTCTTCAAATGAGCGATCCACAGCCTCGGATTCATGTAGTAATTCGACCGCCGCCGCGCGCTGCCGCAGCACGAGCACCACCAGCCGAGCGCCCATCAAACCAAACGCGGCCACTGCAATCCAAGGCGTCCAGACGAACGACAGCACGAGCGACAACACCGCGATGGTAACGACTGTTTGGGTCAAATTTTTCATGCGCGGAGTGTAGCGGGCGAGGGTTAGTCTCCGCTTACAAGAGCGAACATAAGGCGGTTGTTGGCGCTATTTCAACGGCTGTTTGCGCAAGCGGTAACCACCGCCACGCACCGTCTCCACCAGCGCGTCATGCCCGGACGGCTCCAGCGCGACTCGCAGTCGGCGCACATGCACATCAACCGTGCGCTCTTCGATATAGACCTGATCGCCCCACACGCCGTCAAGCAACGCTTGGCGCGTCATCACGCGATCCGCGCGTGTCATCAAAAAACGCAGTAGCCGAAACTCAGTCGGCCCGACCTTGAGCTCAAGGCCATTGCCCGACACGCGATGCGCTGCTGGCTCCAGGCGCAAACCCGCGACCTCCAGCGGCTCGTCGGTCGCCTCGGGCGCGGCGCGGCGCAGAAGCGCTTTGATCCGCGCGATCAGTTCCTTCGGCGAAAACGGTTTGGTGACGTAATCGTCGGCACCGACCTCAAGGCCGCGCACTTTGTCGTCTTCATCGGCGCGCGCCGTGAGCATCAAAATGGGCAAGTCTTTGGTGCGATCATCCTTGCGCAGCTCGCGCGCGAAATCGATGCCTGATTTGTCGGGCAACATCCAATCGAGCACCACTAAGTCTGGAAGAGTTTCGTCAACGATGTCGCGCGCATCGAGTACGGCGTGCGCTACTTGTACGGAGAACCCGGCGTGTTTGCAGTGGAGCGAGACGAGCTCGGCAATTGCGGGCTCGTCTTCAACAATCAAAATGGTGGCTGGCATAGCTATCGTTTTATGACAGTCGTGTGACGCGGATATTACAGCGCCTCATCGGCCATCGCGAGGGCGTGCGTGCGCGCACTTTCGCGCGGCTCCGCGCGTTGCGACAGGTAAGCGTCAATCACCGTGGGATCGTTGATGGTGCGCAGCGCTGCGTAGGCCACCTCAGCCTCCGGATACACGCGGCGCATGAAATTGAGCCATTGCTTGAGGCGACCCGCGCGATGCTTGCGCTCCACACGCGCCGATACCTGCGCCCAGAACACGTCAATCAGCGGGCGCAATGCGGCCCATGCAACATGCGGCTGCGACGAGCGCCCATCGCCCGCGAGTGCGGCGCGTACGGCGAGCGCAAGCCCCGGATTAGCGACCGCACCGCGCCCGAGCATGATGTCCGCGCAACCCGACACTTCACGACAGCGTAGCGCGTCTTCCACACTCCAGATTTCGCCGTTAGCGACCACGGGAATTCGCACCACGGCACGAATGTCGTTGATGCGATCCCAATAAGCGGGCGGGCGATAGCCGTGCGCCTTGGTGCGTGCGTGAATCACCAACTCTGACGCGCCGGCATCAGCAATCGCCTGCGCGCATTCTTCTGCGCGCGTGTCGTCGTTGAACCCTAGGCGCATCTTCGCCGACACGGGCACGCCCTCTGGCACTGCACGACGCACCGCCGACACAATTTGCGTGAGGATCATCGGGTCTTGCAGCAGCATCGCCCCGCCGCCGTGGCGATTCACAACTTTCGCCGGACAACCGAAATTTAGATCCACACCGGGCGAGCCAAGTTCGGCCAACCGTGCGGCGTTTTCTGCGAGGCAATTTGCGTCCGAACCGAGCAGTTGACCGCGCACCGGCACGCCCGCAAATGTGCGGCCACCGTTTTCTAACTCAGGCATGACGCGCACGAACGCGCGGTTGGGCAAAAGTGTGCCGGTGATCCGAATGAATTCGGACACGCAGCGATCCACGCCGCCGACGCGCGTCAACACATCGCGCAACCGACAGTCGAGTAAACCCTCCATTGGCGCGAGGAGGATGCGAGTGGACGTGTGACCCTCAGCGCTCAAGCCGTAGCTCCGCTTGTGCCCCCTTGAGCAGACGGCGATAGTAGTCGCCATCCACGCACCGGCATATCGCCCAACGAGATATCGCCGCGCCGTGTACGCGTGATGTCCGCGCGCCATTCTTGGCCGTCGCAAATCGACGAAAGAATGCCCTTGCCGAGCGTCGCCGTTGTAAGCAGTAGTGCGTTGGCATTCCCAGCGTCGGACGTGATGTTTACCGCGCCTTGCAGCGCCTGCGTGAGAAGTGCAACTGCGCCGTCTGGTGGCGGCGCACGAAAGTCGATGAGCCAAGATTCTTCAACGTCGGCTGCTGCGAGACGACGTGCGAGCGCGGTATCGGTCGTGTAGATCACGAGCCCCATCTCCCGCGTGGACAGCCGCCCAGCGACGCGCAAACCCCCGCCCATCAAGTTAGGCGCGGCGGATGAATCGTTGGGGCGATAGTTCTCTGGCGTGAGAAGACTCATCGCGGGTGCGCCACCAAATTCATCAGCCGCGGAGGTGAAGCCACGCGGCTTGTTCATGATCACCGTCACGGCGTTGTCGAGCTGCGCTTCGGCTTCGTTTGAGAGGCGAATCTCGGCGTTCGGTGCGGCGCGATCACCGGGCACCACGATGCGACCGTCGACCATCACCCAACCTTTTTCAATCATGCGGTCGGCTTCGCTGCGCGAGGCGATGCCGCGCTGCGCCATGATTTTGGAAATGCGGATCGGTTCGTTGTTGTTCGAGTCGGTGGGCAAATTGGGCTTTCGTGCGGTCGGCGGAATAGGCGCGGCACTGGTGTGAGTTGTCGGAGCGGCCGTGGCCGCGATTCACCGTGGAGATCGCGGCCAAGGCCGCTCCCACGAAGGGACGAAATAGGCGCTACTTGCGCACCGCCAAATTCTGGAAAAACGCAGCGACGCCCGCTTCGCCCATTTTGCGCGCATCGGCCAGCTCGCCACCGTTGGTCGCGTACACGAGTTCGTTCGCGGGCGTTGCGATCACGATTGAGGGAATGCCCTTCTTGATCACTTCTCCGTACGGCTTCACGACGTCGAGGTTTTTGTTGAAGCGACCAACGTCGATCTTCACGACAACGTAGTGTTTGTCGAGCAGCGCTGCAAGCGCGGGCTTTTTGAATTCGCCGTCGAGCATTTTGCAATCACCGCACCAGTTCGCGCCGAACACGATCATCGCTTTTTTGTTTTGCGCCTTGGCGGCAGCGAGCGCGGTTGCCACCTGCGCCTTAGCGTCGGCCGCCTCGTCGTAAGGGCCGTCGGCGGCAAATGCGATGAGGGAAGTCAGGGCAACGAGCAGAGCGAGAAAGCTTTTCATTGCGGTTAAAGCGCAGCGTTGGAAAGGCCGCGAGGTTACCGCATTCAGCGTCCAGCGCCCACGCGTGCGCGACGCGCAATCGGTCTGGATTCCCGTCTTCGCGGGAAAGGCCGGAGAAAATTCGGGTACAGTTACGCCTCTCGCGGGTGTAGTTCAATGGTAGAACGGCAGCTTCCCAAGCTTCATACGAGGGTTCGATTCCCTTCACCCGCTCCACACGCCCGGCCGGGCGTTTTTTGTTTCCCGTCTGATCGCGGGAATCCAGAATTGACTTTTATGCGCTGACGACCGCCTAGCGGTCGTTACAGGCGAAATTTCGCTTAAGTCGATAAGGAGTGCAAACGGGCGGAAACAACCACCGGCTGGTCGTTCAAGCGCAGGAGCTGTATCGCTAAACTTTCCGCGCGCTTCGCGCCGAACTCTCGCGCTACTGCAACATGCTCTTGAGCAAGAGCTGAGCTTT
>ERZ795056.3278-NODE-3278-length-17479-cov-4.943756_pt1 | contig 17479 bp, 14 predicted proteins | sample MGYA00375140_ERZ795056 | MGnify/ENA primary metagenome ERZ795056 (study PRJEB30185, sample SAMN05720227) | activated sludge metagenome | isolation source: Anaerobic digester | place: USA | collected 2015-03-09 ... | reverse complement strand
GGATAAGTGCCAATACATATAGTGATAATGCCTTAGCCAATACCGATGTAGTAAGTTGTGTATTGATGAGCTCTATTGCTTGTGTAAGTAATGCTACAGATACAAGTAACCTTATTACTATGATCGTTAATCCAACGCTCACGCCTTCAGTGTCAATTAGTGTGAGTCCATCAGATACTTTATGTGTGGGAGCCAATGCTACCTTTACAAGTGCAGTTACCAACCCTGGCACTTCCGTCTCTTACCTCTGGAAGAAAAATGGAGTAACAACCTTATCAACAGCCTCTACATTTACCACGAATGGATTATCGAATGGCGATGTCGTAACGCTAATCATCAGCACGGCTCCTTTATGTGCCAGCGCTACAAGTGATACCAGCAATGCGATTACGATGACGCTGTTAAATAATGTGACACCTACAGTAAGTATAACTGCATCGCCGAGCAATACAATTTGTACAGGTACTTCAGTCACCTTTACAGCCACAACCACCTTTGGCGGAACGGCACCCATTTATCAATGGACAAAAAATGGAAATCCGGTGGGAATCAATAGCACCACTTATACCGATGCCGGTCTGTTGAATGGCGATATTATCATTTGTAATATGACGAGTAACGAAAGTTGTGCTGCTATATTGAATGTAGTTTCTAACAGTATCGCTATGTCGGTAAATGCCTTCGTAACACCAACTGTATCGATCACAGCATCGCCCGGAACAACTATTTGTGATGGAACTCAAGTCTCATTTACCGCGTCGCAAACCAATGGTGGTATAAGCCCACAGTATCAATGGAAAAAGAATGGATTGAATGTGGGTAGTAATAGCAATACCTATGTGGCAACCGGACTTCTCAACGGTGATATCATTACGTGTGTTATGACAAGCAACTATGCCTGTGCAACAACAACAATCGCCACCAGTAATTCACTCACTCTGAATGTATTACCTACTACACTTCCGACGATTAGCATTTCGGCAAACCCGGGTACTGTGATCAATGCAGGCCAATCAGTCACGTTTACCGCCTCTGCCACTAATGCCGGTGCCACACCTGTTTACCAATGGCAAGTCAATGCAAGTAATGTGGGTAGCAATTCACCAACGTATACGAGTTCAACTTTAACCAATGGCGACGATATCACCTGCATACTCACGAGTAGCGATGCCTGCCCTGTGCCGGCAAGTGTAACGAGTAACAATTTAAAAATGACGATTACGGTTGGACTCAATCAAGTGAATTCTTTATTGAGCACATTCAACTATTTTCCGAATCCGGCAAAGGATATGCTGCAATTACAAGGCCATTTATCTCAAGTGAATATTCAAGCCCTTCATTGCGAAATTGTCAATGCCGTGGGTCAAGTGTTACTCACACAAACCATCAACACGCCGAATGGTGAACTTGATGCCACTTTACAGTTACCTGCATCTTGTGCCAGTGGGTGGTATGTGCTGAAGATAGCGGCAGAAGGGCATACTCAGACTTATCGTTTCATGGTGGATCGACACGATTAATCATGAAGACTAAGCCTCATATTTGTAACAACAACTCCTAATGTTTGGTCGGCAGACACGCTTTCCGTGACAAGTCCTCTCCCGTTTCAAAGAATGTGAATCGTAAAATGAATTTTGCATCATGCAACGGGATGCGGGTCCGTCTGTTGCAAATAGAAATAATAAAATGCCGGACAGGCTTTTTGCTGCAATCGTTGCCGTCTCTATTGAAATTCGTTCTTGATGTGAAGTTCGTGTCGATAATAATAACGGAAAGGCTATTCAAATTCTGTGACCAAGACTACATTTCTCTTGCCTGAATTTTTGTAAGTTTGACACAAACATCTATCATGGAAAAAATTCACTACAAGCGCTTTCTGCTCGTCAAGGATAATTTTTATGCCAACCCCAAACAAGTTATCAAAGCGGCTACGCAAGCCGATTATTACGAGCCCGAACATGTCACCGGATTTCGAAGTCGAACGGTATATCATGAAGAGGGCGTCAAAGAAAAACTTGAAAAAATATTGGGCATTTCCATCAACCGTTGGGATACAGATCCTATCGAAGAGAATGGTGTTTTTTACCAAGGCTTTTCAAAAGGCTCTCGTCGCGAAACACCGGGCGTGCATTCCGATGAACCTTTTAACGATATTACGGTATTGATTTATCTAACACCTGATTTACCCTTCGATTGTGGAACTTCCTTGTGGATGCATAAAGACACCGGCTTAACCGATCCTGCCACCCCGCAAGATGCTCGGCGTTTGAAAATGAAATTTTCCGAATTGAAAGAGATGCTCGAAGAAGATAGTAAAATTCGAAGCAAATGGGTCGAAATCGATCGCGTCGGGAATCGTTTCAATCGTATGGTGGCCTATCCATCAGGTGCCTTTCATTCAGCTACGAATCACTATGGCAGCGATATGCAAAACGGCCGCATTTATCAAACATTTCGCATCGGTGTCGATTGGAAAACCTTACGGCTCGATCAGGCATAAATTTTTTCTCAGTCGTTAATCAACAAGCATAATTCATTTTTAAAATGAATCAGCCCTAAATAGTGCTACCAACAACTGGTTGTAACGATAAGGATTCGTTGCTTTGGTCTTTATCATTTCGTGCAACAAAGACAAGTAACGTTCATCATTCAACGTTAAGGCAGCACTCAACAAAGAGACATCATCCAAGGCATAAGATTGCATGGCAGTAACAGACTTTAATTTTGTTAAACGTTGTTGCAATTGTTCGCGACTTGTTTGCAATGCTAATTGTCGCTGTCCTTTGAAGCTTGTTCGAATAAGTCGACTTATTTTTCCAACGACTTGATCAAAAGGCGGTGTGGAGGTGGTGTCACGATGCAATTCGATATTGCTCTCGGTAAATCGAAGTAAGGTTTTTTCCGAACTCCGATATCCGGCTTGTGATTGAATTTTTCTAAACTCTTTTGTAGCTAGTGTATTCAAGTGCTCATCCACCGGTCGAAATCCATATTTATAATAAAACCAAAATGCACCACTAGCAATGCCATCCGGATTATCTAATCCATACTGATAAGGTTCTACTTCGACATGTGTTAACTGAAAGGCATGTATATAAGTTCGTAAAAGTTGACACATGACATAGCCGGATTCTCCACCTCGAAACGCTTCAAAAATATTGAGACCAAAATTGGCTCGTTGTCCAAAAATCCAACTGCCACCATAGGCTAGCGGGTAGCCATTTTTAAACAAAGTATAACCAATATACGATTGCAAGGATAATTGTCTATTGGCCTTCATCCCATATAATGCCACACTGATACCTCGTTCCAAATGATACAATCGCAAGGAGCTAGGTTCCATAAACGTCGAAGGGTCGGTCTCTCGAAGGGTTAAGGCTAAGGAATATCGAATAACGCGGCATACTTGTGCCATCATGTTATCATCCAACCTTACCGGTGAAGGTAATGGCATTTGCAATAAGGCTTCAGCATCAAATCGTTTGAGTAATGAAGTATGAAAATAAATTGCGGGAACCGCAATTCGATTTTCTAGACGTGAAAAGCTAGGTTTCAAAGAGCGAATAGTAAAAAAGCCTTTCATCGATTCCCATAAAAAATCCTTGGTCAAAGGATGCGTATCGAATTGTTGAAATTGATCGAGTAAAAATGCGACTTGTTGCGAAGGCTTCATTGACAATGCATCCAACAGTGAACTATTATCGAGGCCTGCAGTCGTTTCGTCCCGTTCAACTGCCGGCAAAGTCAATCGAAGAATCTCATTGAGTGAAGTACCTTCCTCTTCGAATGAATCCACGTCTAGTCGGCAATCGGTTTGCGTCGCAAGCCAAGCCATTAGGTCCGGCGAAAAACGAGTTTGTAAATTCGTATAAGGTAAGCCACTGTCATTATCGTCCGCTGAATTTTTTGTTTTACATGCAGTGGTAATACGTTTAATTTCGTTCCGGCAAGCGTTCAATATTCGCCTATCGTCAGGATGGCTTAACATGAAAAGCAATATCTCTTGATAGGAAATGATTTCGGCGGATGTTTTCCAAGAGAGGGAAGACAAATTCATTAACACCTGAAGTTTCTGCGGTGTCACTTGCTCATCAAACTGAAATATGAGTGAATGTAAAAGTTGTAATTGTCGGGCAAATGTCATTTTCATACCGTGAAATTAAAGGCTCAAAGATAGAAGCAGTTTTTGGCAGAAAGGATGATAATTGTCACACCTAAATATACCTTGTGGAGGGTATGTATGATATGAAAACGACATTCTACTTTTGCATAAAATACAAGAACATGAAAAAAATAAGTTTCCTGATGGCATTCATTATTTTCAATGTAGCCTGCAAAAAAAGTACGACACCCACGCCAACTCCAACGCCCACGGCTTCGAATTTTAGTTATAAAGTAGATGCAGGTAACACGATTGTGGTCGATTCGGCAAAGGCTACCTTGTACACATTAGGGATTGCTCCATTTCATCGTATGATTGATGTGTATGCATTCAAAGGCGGCCTACAGGTGATGGAATTTCATTTCAAACCAATAACAGGAAGCGTAACAGCCGATGGTACCTTCAATAATGCATGGTTGACGTATTTAACAGGAATCAACTATCCGACTGATTATTATCATTCTACCAGCGGATCACTTAACGTGACTTTGTGCGATACCGTCGCAAAAAAAATCGAAGGAAATTTTAACTTCACAGGTAGCAACGGAACCTCTGCCAAAGTAATCACTGATGGTGTGATGAAGGTGGACATTACGTCGGTGCAATAAATTAATAAAAGTCGCAGTTGTTCGGGCAAAGTGATGTGCCATTCAAAATGTGAAATACATTTCGTTTGCTATAAGTACCACTGACTAAATTCACTGCGGTTGCACAAGCCATTCGTTCTCCGTTCGAAACACCATAGTGTACTCTGAAATTGAAGGTAACAGCCGCACCATCCATTTTAACGATGTGGTCTAAGGTAGATCGTTCAATCAACAAACCCCGAACAGGATCGGCCAATGGATTTTTTGAGGCATTGGCGATATATCGAGTACCCTCATTGAATGTAAATAGTGGCAAGGATTCCGAAGGATACGGGTTGATGGTTTCTTTAGCGAATTCCATTGTCGTTAAGCGCATCACTCCTTTGCCAAAAATCATGCAAGGCATCTCCTTCATCGTTTGCCGATTTTCATTCACAGGTAAAATCACAATAACTTTATTGGCATCGCTAAAATCATTGTCTTTGAAATAGCCATGAAATACTGAAACAGAAGTTGCTTTTGTTCGGTCTAAAAAGGAATAAATGTCTTGACCATTCAAGGTAAATGAATGTAAAAACATACTGGCGCCTCGCGTCACCGGAACCTTATCAACAGAGCTCATCATAGAGTTGATTTCGGCTGTTGTTTTAGGAACAATGGGTGTGTCGGTTTTCAAAAAGGCAGTTTCCTCGCCCGAGGTTAAAAGTGTAAATACACACGATAGTAGAAGAAGCATTTTGGTAGGCTTCAACATGTTTGTTGATTTCATTTGGAATATTTATGCACAATGTATGCAAAGAAATTCTATTTTTATAATTCTATGCGAGCATTTCTATCGGTCCTTTTGCTTTTGGTGGCCCATGTGGCGTCGTCTGTTTCTATTGAAAATTTGTGGACCTTACATCAGCAGCAACCCGAAAATACACAAACAATTTCTGCGATTTTTAGATGGTATGAGACTACAGGTTCGCTTTCACAAAAAGACAGCGCATTGTTGGTGTTGAAAAATCTCGATTTTAATCAAGATAAAACAACCTTACACGAAACTTACGCTGCTTACTTTCAAGTAAGAACCTTTCACGATAAAACATTTGCGATTCAACAAACGAATGAATGGGTTGCCTTGCATCAAAATTCAAAAAATATTCATTTCTTAATTCAAGCCTTCTCCAATCAATTTGGAGTCTTGTGGAATTATACCGATTATCAGCAGGCGGCGGAATGTGCGGCAAAGTGTTTGTATTATGCCAATGCAACAGGTGATATTGAATTTAAAATTATGGCCCTTCTGCAACAAGGCCGATCCTTAGAACATGCCGGAAACCATAACGAAGCGTTTCGTAATTATTTAGATGCCTATTATTATTCGTTGGAAAAAAGCAATAGCAACCAAACTATGTTGTCGTTGCGTGCCATTAGTGAATTTTTTGTCACCAGCAAATTGTATGAAAAGGCCATTCAATATAAGCGAAAAGAAATCGATGTGTATGTGACAACCGTGCATCCTTTGGATTCCTTCAAATACATGAATTTGATTTCAGAACTATCTGATCATTTATATGACATGCACGATGAGCAAAATGCAAACGTGTATTCTCAATTGGTGACTCGTTTTGCGCTGACCCATCAGGATAGAAAACTGTTAACTTATCACTTGACAATTTTACGATCACATTATTTTGAAACGAATAATTTTGATGCCTTAATTGATTTATATACCGTGCAATTTCCGCATGAAATTGATTCCTTAGCGAATAGTAATAAGGCTGTCTATTACCGAATACAATCTTTGATAGCTGAAAAGCAACAAAATTTACCCGTAGCAAAAATGTATCTGGATTCAGCAGAAACAATTTTATATCAACAAAATGAACCTTTGTTACTCAGTAATTTTTTCATTCGTAAGGGTGAATTCTTTCTTCGACATCATCAGCCCGATGAAGCCATTATGGCTGCTAAACAAGCGTTTGAATTGGCGCAGTCAAGAAGATATTTTCCATTTATGAATACGGCGGCAGAGAATTTGGATTCGGCGTATTGTATGAAAGGGGATTTTAAACAAGCACATTCCTATCAAGAAATGGCAGTTTCTTATGCCGATTCGTTGCAGTTATTATTGGATAAAGATGAAATCATTTTACTGGAAGTTGATAATTTAGAAAAGCAAAAGGAGCTCTTTCAAAAGCAACAAGAAAGTGAAGTCGTACGTAAGAATAATTTGCAATACATGATCATTGTAATTTTAATTGCCATTAGTTTTTTAATATTTCTTTTAGCCGGCTCCTTTAAAATTCATAAACTCATCATTCGCGGCTTAGGCTATTTTGTATTTATCTTCTTGTTTGAGTTTATTATTTTATTAGCCGATCACAAAATTCATCACATGACGCATGGCGAACCCTTGAAAATAATGGGGCTGAAAATTATTTTGATTGGGTTTCTTTTACCGATTCATCATTGGGTAGAAGAAAAAGCAGTGCACTATTTGCTACATCATAAAATACTGTTGAATTTTAAATTTAGCGATTGGTTAAAAGGTAAAACAGAACCTGTTATAATGCGCAATCCCCGTTCTCGAAGGGCCAATAAAATAAAAGGAAGTGATAAGTAAGTGTCCTTTTACCTGCAAATTCGAATTACGAAGCATCCAGAATTTTGAAGAGAAAATCCTGTAAAAAGCTAAAAGTAAATCGTTTTGTTTTAGGTTTTACATCGGTCAATCTCGGCAAATACATGGCGAAAAACTGCTGGTCGTGGGCAGTCTCAATTAAGGTACTGCTCAGCGAATGCGGAAATTTATAATTCGGATTGTACGATGAAATTATATTCGCGATGGTGCCACACAAATCTTTATACGGTTTAAAAACTTCATGCTGATTAATCTCATTGACCTCCTTCACCAAATACACCTTGCTGCTTTCCGTAATTACGATTTGATGCAGAAAGGATTTGTTATAGTTGACTTGTGTTTCGGTATCCGGCAATTCGTTGGTCAGTAAATCCAAGATTGTAGACAATTTTACTTTATCATCTTTGATATTCCGAAGTTGAAACATAACCATAAACTCTAAATAACTCCAATACCAATTTAATATATAAAGTAGCAAGCGATGCTTATTCTCGAAGTAGCGATAAATAGTAGCTTCGGTGGTTTGCATGTCAAGGGCAAGTTTTTTAAACGTAAAATGCTCAAACCCTAATTCGTGAATGAGGTCAATTCCGTGTTTCACAATTTGCCGTCCAATTTCACTATGCTCCGGATTTTTAATAAAAATTTTTTCATTGACCTTGAAACTTACTTGAAAATCCATAAATGATGATTTGCGGCAAATATAGCGCAAAATGAAAGAAAAAAAAGTAAAACAATTATAAATGATATTTTAACAATTATTAAAGATAGTAATACTATTAAATATAAAAGTATAAATATATTTGCAAAAAAACAGGCATGAAACAACATCCTTTTTATCGGATATGGCAATTAATTATTCAAGACAAGCAGGACATAACAGCCATCTATTTTTACGCGATGCTGAGTGGAATGGTTCAACTAAGTGTCCCCGTTGGGATTCAAGCCATTATTGGGTTGGTGATGGGTGCTAGTATGATTACATCTTTGTATGTGTTGATTATTATGGTGGTTATAGGAGTTTTGTTAGTGGGTATTTTTCAAATCAATCAAATGAAGGTTATCGAAAAAATTCAGCAGCAATTATTTGCTCGTTATGCCTTTGCGTTTGCCGAGAAAATTCCAAGACTAGATTTAGTAAAGACGGATCAATATTATTTACCTGAAAAAATGAACCGTTTTTTTGACACTGTGAATGTACAAAAAGGGTTATCTAAAATTTTATTGGATGTTCCTACAGCTTCTATTCAAATTCTATTTGGATTGATTTTATTGTCGCTCTATCATCCTGTATTTATAGTGTTTGGTTTACTTTTACTATCCATTCTTTGGGTGATAATGAAAGTAACAGGAAAGAATGGCTTAGCCACTAGTATTCAAGAAAGTGAATATAAGTACAAAGTTGTGGCTTGGTTCGAAGAAATGGCGCGTATTATTAAAGCGTTTAAATTGAGTCCCAAGAATGGTTTAAATTTAAGTAACACCGACAAAAATGTAGCGAATTATGTCCAAGCCCGCACGGCGCATTTTAAAGTTCTCTTATTTCAGTTTAAAAGTTTGGTTGCATTCAAAGTCATTATCGTTTCCACTATGCTCATCGTGGGTACCTATTTATTATTAGAGCAACAATTGAATATTGGTGAGTTTATCGCGACCGAGATAGTTATTCTTACCGTCATTAATTCGGTCGAAAAGTTGATTAGTAGTTTAGAAAGTGTTTACGATATTCTCACAGGATTAGAAAAATTGTCTACGGTTATCGAAAGTCCGGAAGAAAGGGAAGGCTCAATTGAGTGTGCACCTTTATCGCAAGGCATGCAAATTGAATGTAAAAATTTATCCTTCACCTTTCCGGATGGCAATAAGGTATTACAGCAAGTGAATTTTGACATTCCCGCGAATGCCAAGGTTTGTCTATCCGGAGAAACAGGTTCCGGTAAATCAACTTTAATAAAAATATTGAGTGGAAATTATGGCCAATTTGAAGGAACGCTCTTATTGAACTCACTCCCCATTCATAATTACGAATTGAATTCTCTGCGCCAACAAATGGGAATTTATCGAAACCAACATGATTTATTTTATGGCACCCTGCTTGAAAATATTACTATGGGTCGAAGTGATATTACTGTTGAACAAGTAATTCGAATGGCACAAGAAGCAGGATTGCATAAAATTTTTAATGAGTTGAAAGAAGGATTTCAAACCCCTCTGGATCCTACTGGCCGGAAGCTACCGGAAATGATAGGCAAGAAAATTTTATTACTGCGAGCGCTGGTTCATCGACCCAAACTTCTTTTATTAGAAGAGCCTTGGTATGGTTTGGATGAAGCAACTACCACAAGCCTCAAGAACTATTTATTTAAAACCAACTTGGCAGCCACATTAATTATTATTAGCAATGAGCCCGATGTACAATCGATGTGCAACATCAATATTCATTTACAAAATGGAAGTACTAAGCTTCAAATCAATTAATTCCTAATCATGAAAACATTTACAAACATGGAATCCTGGCAAAAAATTTATCGCTACGATAAACAAAGCAAGGTGCGTTATTGGTTCTATGGTATCATGGGTTTTATGGTATTTCTTATGTTTATCCCATGGACGCAGAATATCAAAGCGAAAGGCACCATTACCACCTTATATCAAGATCAACGTATCCAAGAAATGAATTCGGCTATTTCAGGTCGAATTGTGAAATGGTTTGTCAAAGAAGGGCAGTTCGTCAAAAAAGGAGATACCCTTGTACAGTTGGCTGAAATTAAGCCCGAATACCTTGACCCTAATTTGATACCTCGTATGAACCAACAAGTAGCGTCGAAGGTAAATGCGATTCAATATTATAAGGATAAAGTAGCTACGGCGGATAGACAAGTTAATGCACTTCAACAGTCACAGTCAATTAAGCAGCAACAACTCAACAATAAATTGCAACAACTGCAACGTAAGTTGGAAGGCGAGCAAGCCGAATTAACTTCTGTTAACAATGATGTCAATTTGAGTAAGGATCAGTTTGAACGCCAACAACGCTTGTATGAGCAAGGACTCGTATCGCAAACTCAACTACAACAACGGAATCAATCCTATCAACAAGCCGTGGCAAAAAAAGTAATTGCTGAAAATAAAATAGCACAAACCCAACAAGAAATCAATACCCTCCAACTCGAACAAGTGGCTACTGTTCAAGAATATTCAGAGAAAATCAGCAAGGCTCAAGGTGAACAATTTCAAAGTATGAGTCAAATTGCAAATAGTGAAGGTGATGTGGCAAAACTCGAAAATCAAACCACAAATTATGCCTTGCGAAATGGTATGTATTTTATTCTTGCTTCACAAGATGGACAAATAGTTCGCGCCAACAAAGGCGGCCTTGGCGAAGTGGTCAAAGAAGGCGAAAAAATCGCTAGCATAGTTCCTAAAGCGTCCAACTATTGTGCTGAGATTTTCATTCGACCTGTCGACTTACCCCTCATTCAAATAGGCCAAAAAGTACGTTTATTGTTTGATGGCTTTCCGGCGATTGTATTTAGTGGTTGGCCAGAAAATAGTTATGGAACCTTTGGTGGCCGAGTGGTGGCTTATGAGCATACCATTAGTGAGAACGGCTTGTTTCGTGTGTTAGTCGCTCAAGACCCCGATGATAGGCCATGGCCCCAACAACTCAAAATGGGTAGTGGTGCACAAAGTATTGCCTTGCTCAAGGACGTGCCGATATGGTATGAGTTGTGGCGTAATATCAATGGCTTCCCTCCGGATTATTACACCTTGAATCAAGGTAAAAAACAAAAGGAATCAAAATGATAAGGAAACTCTTTTTTCAACTAATTGTGATTTGTTTAATGCCATGGGTAGTGAATGCTCAAACGTCAACCACTCCCACCTCATTGTCATTTTCACAATACCTACAAATCGTGCGAACCTTTCATCCTGTGATGCGCGAAGCGGCTATTGAGGTAGAAATGGCACAAGGTGATATTTTGAAAGCAAATGGTGCATTTAATCCCATCATTTCGGCGGAAATGGGACAAAAAGTATTAGCCGGCACACAATATTATTCGTATGCCAACCCAACTGTCACATGGCCGGTTTGGTTTGGTGCAGAAATTGTGGCTGGTACAGAGCGCTGGCAAGGTGATCGTTTAGAAGTCGGCCAAACCAAAGGAGATATCAGTTACCTCGGAGTGAGCTTACCCTTGTTGAAAGATTTATTGATGGACAAACGTCGCGCCTATTTGCAACAAGCTCGTGTGATGCGTTCCATGGCGAAAAGTCAACAACAAATTTTGGTGAATGATATCATGTTCGAGGCGATTGAAGCGTATATCAAATGGCTTGAGGCCTATCAGTCAGTTCAGGCGATTCAACAATTAGTCAACGTAAACCAAGAACGGGTGCGTCAAATAAAAGCCATTTGGCAATCGGGAGAGCGCGCAGCGATTGATACCACTGAAGCGTACACGCAATTGCAAAGTATGTTATTAATGCAAAACGATTACGAAGTAAAATGGATACAAGCTGGGTATGCCTTAAGCGCCTTTTTATGGAAAGAAAAAAATGAACCTCAGGTTTTACCCGAAGATGTAATTCCTGATAACAATGCGTGGTCATTTGACGAAACAGCATTGGAAGGCCTTGTCACAGAATATTTGCATCAAGTGGATGATCGACACCCTTACTTACAGTGGTATCAACAAAAAATAAATTGGCAACGAATTGATAAAAAACTGAAGTTTCAAGAATTGTTACCGAAACTCAATGTTCAATACAATCAATTGAGTAAATCGGCTTCTTTTTCCGGCATCGGAAATATGAATCAATTCCTCGACAACAATTATAAGTATGGCATTAAATTCGAAACACCTTTACTTTTTTCCAATGGACGGGCTTCGTATCGTATCGCTAAACTGAAATTGGAGCAACTACAATTGAATGAAGCACAGAAAAAAATGGAGTTACAGGTAAAGCTCAAACAATACTTTGCGGCCTATTCAAACCTAAAAAAGCAATTAGTCATTCAAACCGGGCAAGTTGAAAATTTTCGCAAACTAGTACAAGCCGAAGAAAATCGATTCTCGCAAGGGGAAAGTTCATTGTTTCTGATGAATAGCCGTGAAAATAAGCTGATAGAAAATATGATTAAACAAGTTGAACTCAATGCCAAAAAATTAAAATCGGCCTATAGTATTCTTTGGGCTGCCGGAACTTTACAATAAAGGAAAATCATCGAGGCGTCGCGTTGGTTTCTTTCGGTTTTTCTTCGTCCCCATAACCGGCTACTCCACCACTTACGGCCATTTTCATGGCTTCACTCGGATTAATATCCAAAGGTTTGATGTCTGCTATCGGAACAAAATACACAAAGCCACTCACGGCATATGAATGTGGCATATACACCGCCATATAATCAACTAAGCCGAGTCGGGTGACATCTTTTTGTGTAATAAAGCCAATTTGAAAAATGTCGGGTTCATGTCGCACTTTTACCAAAACCGGCTTGGTAAATTTTTTCTTATCCCCCATGAAGCTCTCAACCACATCTTTGACAGATGTGTAAATAAATTTAATAAACGGTGTGCGTTCTAATATGCCGTCAAACAAATCAATTAAAAACTTCCACACTAAAAAGGTACTCCCTAGCCATCCAATGATAACGAGAGAACCAATCACCATTAAAAAACCAATACCACGTGGCCAGTTTTCATTTTTTAAATCCAAAAAATCAAAAATCGAATATGCTGCCCATGCCGTTATTGCCAATGGAGAAACAATAATGATACCTTGAAAAAAATACCGAACCAATAATTGAGCCGCCTTACGCATAGGTTGTAAACTAAAAGAGAGGGCAAAGATAGGGATAAACCAATGCCCGACAACCCTTCTTGTTTTTAAATGACAATCACCTAGGCCGTTAAAAATTAGTCAGATTATGGTTACATTTGCGCCATGCAAGAAATTGTCGATAAAATTGAACATCTTAAAAAGGAAATCGATGCCATTGCGCCTAAAAGTGCCGATGACCTTGAATCCTATCGTATCCGGTTTTTAGGTTCCAAGGGCCTCGTGAAGGAATTGATGAGTGAAATGAAAAATGTGTCCAAAGAATTACGCAAAGACTTTGGCGCCCGTTTGAATGAATTTAAACAATTTGCCGAGGAAAAGTACGATGCTTACCGCCATCAATATGCCAGCGACACACCTTCTAAATCGGGTCCGGCCATGGATGCCAGTTTACCGGCCTTTCCGTCTGAAACCGGGGCCCGACATCCGATTCAGACAACCATGAATAAAATGATTTCTATTTTTGAAAAAATTGGATTCACCGTTGCCGAAGGCCCAGAAATAGAAGATGATTGGCACAATTTCAACGCCTTGAATTTACCGGAAAACCATCCGGCGCGTGATATGCAGGATACGTTTTATATTTCAAAGAATCCGGATTGGTTATTGCGCACACATACCAGTAGTGTTCAGATTCGTGTGATGAAGGAAGGCAAATTGCCGATTCGTCAAATTTTTCCGGGTCGTGTTTACAGAAATGAAACCATCTCGGCTCGCGCTCACTGTTTCTTTCACCAAGTTGAAGGTTTATATATTGACGAAAAAGTATCTTTTGCCGACTTAAAGCAAACGCTTTATTATTTTGTAAAAGAAATGTTTGGTCCTGAGGTGAAAGTTCGTTTTCGCCCATCTTATTTTCCTTTCACCGAACCGAGTGCCGAAATGGATGTGAGTTGCTTCATTTGCGGCGGCAAAGGCTGCAATGTCTGCAAACATACTAGTTGGGTTGAGATTTTGGGTTGTGGTATGGTTCATCCTAATGTGCTTTCTAATTGCGGCATCGATCCCGAAAAATACAGCGGTTTTGCCTGGGGTATGGGCGTAGAGCGTACTACAATGATGTTGCATGGTATTAAAGATATTCGAGTGATGTCTGAAAATGATGTCCGATTTTTAGAACAATTTAAAGGAGTGGTGTAGCCTTGCAGGGTTACCCAAAAATTCCACAACAATAACATGATACTCATCACCGGAGCAACAGGTTTATTGGGTTGTCAATTAGTTGAATTGCTGAAAAATTCCGGAGAGAAAATTCGGGCCTTATATCATCACGCCACGCCATCTTTTCAACATCCTTCGATTGAATGGCGGCAAGTGGATTGTTTAAATGTAGATGAAGTTGAACAAGCCTTGCAAGGAATTCGTTGGGTATATCATTGCGCAGCCATGGTGAGTTATGATCCGCGATTTCATCAACAAATGTTGGAGGTCAATGTAAGAGGAACGGCGAATTTTGTCAATGCAGCCCTTGAGGTAGGTGTTGAAAAATTCGTGCATGTGAGTTCGATTGCCGCTATTGGCCGCGAAGAACAAGGCTCTTGGGTCACAGAAGCCACCGAATGGAATCCTAAAGCTGAACTTTCGGCATACGCCACCAGCAAGTACCAATCCGAAATGGAAGTATGGCGCGGCATGGGTGAAGGCTTATCAGTGGTGGTGGTCAATCCGTCGGTGATTTTGGGTGAAGGCGATTGGGAAAAAAGCAGTACGAATTTATTTAAGATAGTGTACAATGAATTTCCATGGTATACGCAAGGGGCAACCGGTTGGGTAGATGTCATGGATGTCGCTCGAAGTATGATAGCGTTAATGAAAAGCCCCATCAGCGGAGAACGCTTTATTATCAACGGTTGTAATCAAACTTTCAAGGATGTTTTTAGCCAAATGGCTCAATGCATGGGTAAACGAGCACCCCATCGGAAAGCATTACCGTGGATGACGGAGTGGGTGTGGCGATTATCCTATCTCAAGAGTAAATTGACAGGTACAGTAGCCACCATTACGAAAGAATCGGCTCGTACCGCGAATTCAACCTATTTTTTTTCTTCGGAAAAATTAAAAAAAGCCTTGCCGGAATTTGAATTTACGCCCATTGAAGACACGCTGAAACGTGTCATTGCAACGTTGCCCCCTTTCGTTAAATGCTAGGATGACATTTGCCGGATGACGGCTTCGAGTGCGTTCAAGTGTTCCTTAAAAGCAGATTCGCCTAACGGAGTTGCCTTATACGTGGTATTTGTTTTACGGCCGATAAATCCTTTTTTAACTTCGATAAATTTTAACTCCTCTAAGGGTTTTAGGTGGGATGCTAAATTTCCGTCAGTGATAGCCAACATTTCTTTCAGAAAATTGAAATTAACATCCTCATTCATCAGCAGGGCACTCATGATGCCTAACCGAATTCGATTGTCAAATGCTTTATTGAGTTGAAGTATGGGTGAACTCATAAAGTATTAGTTTGAGTAGGCGCAGTGCGTTCGTATCGCGACCACATAATGACCCCGTAAATAATATGAAGTACTCCAAAGCCGGCTGCCCAACACCATAAACTATAGCCGGGAACCGCTAAATCAAAAAGGCCTAGTGCGAGTTGGCCATAGCCTAAAAAACGAACTTCTCCTAAGGTGAACTTACTGCCATTCACCAAACCTAAGCCATAAAAAATAAGGCTTACACCGACAATCAGTGAATAGATTTCAAGGTCAAGTAGTTTTAAAATGAGTAACCCGCCAATAGCTATCGGAAGAAAGGTATGCCAAAGTAGTCGTTTCGATGCCGATCCCCAAATGGGTATTCCTTGTTGTTTACTGGCGCGATAGGTAAATAAAAAGGACGCTGTAAAGGCGGTTATAAAAACAAGTCCGGCAATGAGCCAAAGTTGAGTAATCATAGTTTCAGGCGAGGATGAGGAATGAAGAACGGTATAGGCGGCATAGGAACCGAGAAGCGCTAGACTCCCCGCTACAATACCACTCCAGCCACTCAAACTTACAAAACGGCTACTTTGTTCCATCATGCGCTTAATGGCAGTGAGTTGCTCCAAGGGTGTATTTGTTGACGATTCCATAATATTCACTTTGAAATGCAAAGTTATATGAATGCGAGTACTTAAACGAACCTAATAATGAAGGATATCTTCTGCGGGAATTAATTGTTGTTACCGGTGTAAAAAATAAAAAAAGGAGATTGAATTAGTTTCAAGGAATGGTGCCGAATTACAGACAAAATGTAAAAAGTAAGTGTAACCTAATTTATGCGTCAAATTTAGAAAATGTGTATAAAAATAGAAAGTAAGATGATGTTATAACAAGGGTGAAAGGTCATAACTGATTGATTTTATTGACATTCAGGGGCTTCTATTCGGATTTGTAAATTGCCATGTTATTTTTTGGTTGAAGATGAAAAAAATGGTACATTCACAGCCTCAAATAAACAAGCGGGAAAGCTGAACCCGGATTAAGTGAAGCAATAAATTTATTGGATATGACTAGAATTAAACTAATTCTTCTGTTTTTATTAGCAGGATTTTACGGAAATGCCCAAACACCCATGTTTTCAAAAGGGGGCGGTACGAATGCCAATTCATTCCCTTGGAATTCAGCCACCGTTTTAAAAACGCAAAACATTTATTTACCGGGGGATATTGTCACGAGCCCGACGGCAGGTAATATCAGTCGAATTTATTTTCGTAGTTCAGTAGTATCAGGTACCGCTACCTTTTCGAATTTGAACATTAATTTGGGACAAACAACAGCAACGGCTTTTGCAGGTTCAGGTTTGACATTTTTCACCGGACTTACCAATGCTTACACAGCAGCCAGCGTAACACTTACTTCGGCAGCGGTTGCAGGTAACTGGTATTATGTGGATTTGACAACTCCCTATTTGTATAATCCTGCACAAACCTTGATTGTCGAAATTACATTTACGGCAAAAACGGCCGGTGGTTTTACAACATTAACTACAGTTGGACCAGCAGCGCCTAATAATAAACGTATACATGCAACAACCATTGCTGCAACCGCAGGAACTGCCACAACAGCTTGGATGGATATTGGTATTGATGTCATTCCTCCGGTTGCTTGTGTGGCGCCAACAGATCAAGCTTCAGGTCTTACTTTATCACCCGTTTCTTCTTCACAAATCAATGGTTCATTTACAGCAGCTGTTAGTGCTCCATCCGGTTACTTAGTAGTTCGCTATCCAACGGGAGCAGCCACAACTGATCCAACAGATGCCACTAACTATACAGTTGGA
>ERZ795056.3272-NODE-3272-length-17497-cov-4.487731_pt1 | contig 17497 bp, 12 predicted proteins | sample MGYA00375140_ERZ795056 | MGnify/ENA primary metagenome ERZ795056 (study PRJEB30185, sample SAMN05720227) | activated sludge metagenome | isolation source: Anaerobic digester | place: USA | collected 2015-03-09 ... | reverse complement strand
TTTTCCTTTACCTTTGCGCCGTGGAAATTTTACCAATGGCCCTGATTTATAAGCTTTTGGTAGAAAATATAGGCTGATATTTTACATTTGCAAAACACAAGAGCAAGCAATGAGCAAAAACGGGTCTAAGCAAGAAGTAAATTCGAAAACAGCCAGAAAGATTCTTATTTCACAGCCAAAGCCAGAGAGTGAAAGATCTCCTTACTTTGACTTAGAAAGAAAGCACAATGTGGAATTGGTATTTCATCCATTCATTGTGTTAGAAGGAATTCCTGCTAGAGATTTTCGCAAACAAAAAATTGATGTACAGCAATATTCTGGCATCATTTTCACCAGCCGCAATGCCATCGATCATTTCTTTAGAATGAGCGAAGAATTAAAATTGAGTATTGCCCAGGATACCAAGTATTTCTGCATTACAGAAGCGGTGGCCCTCTATCTTCAAAAATTCATTCTTTATCGCAAACGCAAAGTATTTTATGGTGCCGATGGTACCAATAAAAGCATGCTAGATGTGATTAATAAACATAAAGAAGCCGAAAAGTTTCTATATGTATGCAGCGAGAATCAACAAGACAGTGAAATCTGTAGTTGGTTAAAGAACAATAAATGCGATTTCCAGTTGGCATATATGTATCGCACCATCAGCAATGATATCAAGCCCGTTTTGCAGAAGAACGATTATGATATGATTTGCTTTTTTACCCCAAGCGGTGTAAAAAGCTTATTGGACAATTTTCCTGACTTCAAGCAAAATGGAACCGTTTTAACCGCGTTTGGCAGCAACACTTCAAAAGCGGTTGTAGATGCTGGTTTCAATTTGGAAATTCAAGTGCCCAGCCCGCAACGCCCAAGTATGGTGGCTGCATTAGACCAATTTTTAGCAAAGCCTATTGTAAATAAGGCAGCAGCTAAAGTTGCTACCAAGGCCGCACCAAAAACTACATCTAAAGTTGCAGCAAAAGCCCCTTCAAAAGCACCGAAAAAAGCAGCAAGCAAAGCGCCAGTCAAAAAAGCAGCAAAAGCAACCAAATAATTGTTTAAGAAGAACCCCTCAAATGAGGGGTTTCTTTTTACCAACAGGCAACATTTGGGCTTTTTTTCCGTTCTAAACTATCTTTAGCAATTATGTAACAACTTTATAAGTAATTTGCTTTGGACAGGCCCTATGAACAAACCTATTTTACTAGAATTTAATTAGTTACTATTGATTGTAAATTTTACTTAAAAACCAATAAGACGAGGCACTTTTAATAGTACCAACTCATTTGAAACATATATTTGCTCCTGTCAAAATCAATTGTGGTCATGAAAAGACATTTTTATTTGGTAATTACGGCGTTTTGTGCGTTAACTGTTACTTCGTGTGGCTTAATCAAAGGGAAGGGTGCCAAGAAGGGATTGCCAGATGATGGCCAACTTCATGGGGTTGCACCTAATGCTAAGCAAAATATGAATCCACCCAGGAATATGGTATATATACAACCAGGTACTTTCCATATGGGGCCTAGCGACGAAGATATCAGCTATCAATATACTACCAGAAACAGACAAGTATCTATTCCTGGTTTTTGGATGGATAGAACTGAAATCACCAACGACGAATATCGCCAGTTTGTAAACTGGGTGAGAGACTCTCTTTCTTTCAAAATACTTTTTGGACAAGGAATCAATAAAGATGATGATACCATGGCAGTTGATTGGGCCAAGGTAAAAACCATTAAATGGGATAGGAAAACAGTAGAGCAGTTAAATGAATTAAACTTGGCTCCTGATAACCGTTTATATGGTAAGCCAGAAATTGATCCCGACAAATTAATTTATCGAGTAGAATACTTTGACTTAGCAGAAGCTGCCAAAAGAGAAAATGCAGGACAGCCACGTAAAAACTTTATTATTAAACGCAACCAGAAAGTATATCCAGATACATTGGTATGGATGAGAGATTTCTCTTATTCTTATAACGAGCCAATGACTAAAAGATATTATTCTCATCCATCTTTTGGAAATTATCCAGTAGTGGGTGTTACTTGGAAACAAGCGATGGCTTTTTGTAGCTGGAGAACGCATTATCAAAATGCACACTTAGGCAAAAGGAACTTGGCATTTGATGGAGACTATCGTTTACCTTCTGAAGCTGAGTGGGAATATGCTGCACGAGGTGGAAGAACCAATTCAATGTTCCCTTGGGGTAACTATTATACCAGAAACAAAAAGGGTTGCTTATTGGCTAACTTTAAGCCAGGCAGAGGTAATTATGCAGAAGATGGAGGATTTTATACTGTAAAAGCCGATGCATACTGGCCCAACGATTATGGCTTATATAATATGAGCGGAAACGTTGCAGAATGGACGGGTTCATATTTTTATGAGGGATCTTACAATTTCCTTTCAGACATGAGCCCAGATGTTCGTTATGATGCTAAAGATTCAGACCGCCCTCGCGAAAAACGCAAAGTAATTAGAGGTGGTTCTTGGAAAGATACGCAATACCAAATTCAAGTAAGTACTCGTAACTACGAATACCAAGACACAGCAAAATCTTATATAGGTTTCCGTTGTGTAATTGATTTGGCTCCAAAAATGAAAAAGTAAAAATAAACTACAAAAAATACAATTATGGCTTCAGGTGTTTCTCCTACAGTTAATCGCGCGGTAAACGTTGTTGTATCTCTTGGTGCAGCCGTGGTGATCTTTGGTGCAATGGCAAAAATACTTCACCTTTCTTGGGCAGACTGGGCATTAAAAATTGGTTTAACCACCGAGGCTTTGATATTTATTATCTATGCCATTTTACCACCTCCAGATATGGGTGCGCCAACCGTTGTTGCAGATGCTGGTAATCCTGCATTAAAAAGCATGGAAAAAATGTTGGCTGAAGCAGATATTACACCTGCCAACTTAGGAAAGTTAAGCGAAGGCTTTAAGAAATTAGGAACCACTGTAGACAAAATGGGCGAAATCAGCGATGTAATCAAATCTACTGGTGACTTTACCGCTAACTCAAATGCAGCCGCAGCAGCATTGGGTTCTGTAGCCACTGCAGTAAATGGTGCCGTACATTCTTTGTCTAGTTTTGAAGCAGCAGCAGAAAGCAATAAGCAGTTTCATATGCAGGTTCAAGGGTTAACTAAAAACTTATCTTCTTTAAATACTATTTACGAGTTAGAGTTACAAGAAAGCAATAATCACCTTAAAGCATTGAATCAGTTTTATGGTAAACTAGCCGCTGCTTCAGAAGCAATGAATAGTACTGCTGACGACGCAAATAGAGCAAAAGAACAAATTGCAGCATTAGCTACCAATCTTACCAAGTTGAACCAGGTATATGGTAATATGCTAACTGCAATGCAGGGTAGATAAGCTGAATAGTAAACTGAATTGATCAAACGTATTTAGATAAACAAAAGATAGTATGTCATTACCCAAGGAACCGCGGCAGAAGATGATTAACATGATGTATCTCGTGTTAACGGCTTTGCTTGCTTTGAACGTTTCTTCAGAAATATTGAATGCTTTTAAAACTGTAGACAAGAGCCTGATGACGGCTACTGGTGTTGCGGAAAAAAAGAATTCAGAGATTTTTAAATCGTTCCAGAAAAAAATTGAAGACCCTACTACTAGAGACAAGGCTGAAATTTGGTTGCCTAAAGCCCAAAAAGCAAAAGCATTGTCTGATGAAGTGTACAATTTTATTGAATCTTTAAAAGCAGAATTAAAAAGAGAAGCGGGCCTTAAAATGGTGGATGGTAAAGAAGATTTTAAAGAAGATGATTTAGACGCTGCCACTCGCTTATTTGTATCTGCACCCCCATCTGGAAAAGGAAAGGGAAAAGAATTATTTGATAAGTTAGATAATTTCAAAAAACAATTATTAGCCATTGACCCTGAAATGGCTGCTGCTATTGGTGCCAACTTGCCTTTGAGTTTACCAGCAGTTAAAAACGAAAAAGACAAAGAAGAATGGGCTTATACTTTCTTTCATATGACACCTACTGTTGCAGGTATCACCATGTTAAGTAAGTTTCAAAACGATATTAAAAACAGTGAATCACAAGCTGTTGAATATTGTCATAAAGAAATTGGTGAAGTAGAGTTGGTGTATGATCAATTTCAGGCAATTGCCAATGCCAATGCCAGCTATGTAATGCCAGGCGAAGAAATTATTATTAATGCGGGTGTGGGAGCTTTCAATAGTGCTTCTCAACCAAGGGTCTCTGTAGATGGTGCAACCGCAACGCCTACACCCGATGGTTCATTCGAATACAAGTTTAGACCTACTGGTAGTGGTTCTAAAAATGTGACCATTTCATTTGTAAAACCAGATGGTACAACAGCATCAGTTACCAAAGAAATTAAATACACTGTGGGTGTTCCTTCAGGATTAGTAGTATCTACCGATAAGACCCGCGTGTTTTATCAAGGCTTAGACAATCCATTGAGTGTTACTGGAGGAAGTGGAGACGAGAAAGTAAATGTATCCATAGATGGAGCTGGAATTGGTTTCCGTAAAGCGGGTCCTGGACAATACATTGTTACAGCTTCTGCATTGGGTTCTGCAACTGTGAATGCAACAGATGGTAAGAATACCCAGAAGATTGTTATCCCCATTAAACGTGTTCCCAATCCATTGGCAACAGTGGGTGGTAAAGCAGGTGGACCAATTGCTGCCAATGTATTCAGGGTACAAAAAGGGGTGGCAGCAGAATTAAAAGATTTCGTGTTTGAAGGGGTTAGATATGAAGTAGTATCCTTCACACTTATTTGCACTGGTCGCGGCTTTGAAGAAAGTGGATTTGGTATTGCTGAAGTTGCTGGTCAATATTTTAGTGCTGAAGCAAAAGCTTTATTAAATAAATGTCAGGCTGGATCAACTGTGGTAATTGACGAAATTAAAGTGAGCGGTCCTGGTGGAACAAGATTATTGGATCAAAATATTTCATTTACTCTACAATAACTGTGCGTATGAAAAAGATTGTTTATTCCGGATTATTAATGACTGCTGCTTTGGTAGTAGCAATGGGTGCAATGGCGCAGTCTAAATATAAAAAGCCTGCCACAACAGGGGCCAAGCCGGCTACCACTACTGCAAAACCTGCAGCAACAGGGGCTAAGCCTGCCACAAAAAAACCAACTTCTAAATATGCAGCAGCAAAAAATAAAATCAATCAGGTAAATCCTGCTGCTGATACTACTATTACTCCATCTGAACCTGTTACAGGAACTTCTAGATACAGAACTACTAATAACAATACTGCATTAGGAACAGGTACCACTACCAACAATCCTACCGCCCCAGTTACTTTTAGTTTTGATACAACTGTTCAAGGTGGTTTTGATGCAAAGCCTGAAGTTTCATTAAGAAACAACTACGCAATGCTAAGAACACAAATTAGAGACCGTAAGCCTTTGGAATACGAAGACCTACGTGAAGATGATGCGGTGTTCAGTCATTTTATTTGGAGAGAGATTGATGCAAGAGAAAAAATCAATCAATCTTTTATGTATCCAGGTAAAGATGATAATGGTGATCAGCGCTTTTTCTCTTTATTGTTAAGTGCAATTAAAAATGATAGCGTAACCGCGTTTTCAGCAGACAATGATCGTTTCACTACACCATTAACCACTTCTCAAGTGTTGTCGATGGTAAGTGGTGCATTAGATACAGTAGATGTAGTTGATCCTGCAACAGGAGCGGTAGAAAAAGTGATTACCAAAAAGCCAAAATTTAGTCCTGACTCAGTGTATACTTTCCGTATTAAAGAGCAGATCATATTCGACAAAGAAAGCAGCAGAATGTTTACGCGTATTTTAGGAATTGCTCCTATTGCTAAGCAAGTTGTTGCTGGTAAGTCTTTACCAAGGGTTTTATTCTGGGTATATTATCCAGATATCAGAGCATCATTAACCAAATTTGATGTGTACAATCCAAAGAATATTGCAGCTAGAATGACTTGGGAAGAATTGTTTGAAAGCCGCTTCTTCAGTAGCTATATCATCAAGAGTACCATCAACAACCCAGGCGATAAATCTTTAAGTGCTTTTATAAAAGATCCTTTGTTCAGATTATTAGAAGGAGAGAATATCAAAGCAAAAATCATGAACTACGAACAAGATTTGTGGGCTTATTAAGTCTATTTAATATCATATGATTCTACAAAAAGGGGCCAAAAGCCCCTTTTTCTATTGGGAAAGCTGGTTTACAATAATTGGTTAAAGTTTTTTTTATATTTTATGTAGGAAACTGTAATTTCACTTCGGTTTTTCATAGGATATTGGATTTTAAAAACGGGGCTGGATTTCTATCCTGGCCCTTTTTTTATGCTTTCCCCTCAAAATACTTCCTTAGAATGACTGCTCTATGAGCTCCAACCACAGTTGCCAATGCCTGTTCAGATTGTTGCTTGATATTTTTTACCGATTTAAAATTTCGTAATAATTCATCAATGGTTGCTTTTCCAATACCAGGCACTTGCTCCAATTCATTTTTAAAAGTTCCCTTTGATCGTTGATTTCGATGAAACGTGATACCAAAACGATGCACTTCATCTCTAATTCTTCTAACAAGCTTTAATGAGTCGCTGCTCATAGGTAGTTTAAAAGATTCGGAATCGCCAGGGAAAAATATTTCTTCTTCATTTTTTGCTAAGCCAACTACTGTAGTTACACCCACTAAGTTGAGTTCTTTAAAAGCTTCCATTGCAGAGCTTAATTGCCCTTTTCCGCCATCTATAATAACCAACTGGGGAAATGACAGCTCTTCTTCTTTCAATCTTTTGTAGCGCCTATAAACCACTTCTTTCATGGTAGCAAAATCATTGATGCCTTCCACTGTTTTTACATTGAACCTGCGATAGTCGTTTTTGGATGGGATGCCATTTTTAAAACAGACCATTGCACTTACTGGATAAGCTCCTTGAAAATTGGAGTTATCAAAACATTCAATATGCAAGGGCACTTCATTTAATTGCAAGTATTGTTGCAACTCGTACAAGACCTTTTTTTGCTCAGCATCTGTTTTGCCTTCTAGTTGCAACATTTTTTTCTTTCGCAACTCTTCTTTAAAATAAGCTACATTTTTTAAGGAGAGGTCTAACAGTTTTCTTTTATCACCCGCTTTAGGTATGGTCACCATCAAAGAAGTATCGGGATATTCAATGGGAAAAGGAACAATGAGTTCTTTAGCCATGCTATTAAACGTATTGCGTAATTCACCAATTACCCAAACCAATACTTCTTCTTCGGTTTCTTCTAATTTGGTTTCAATGGGAACTGAATGCGTTTGTACAATGGTACCATTCTGAACCATTAAATAGTTCACATAGGCTTTGTTGTCGTCTTTGGCTATACTAAATACGTCTATATTGGTTAAATGCTTGCTTACCACTACCGAAGAGGATTGATAGTTTTCTAAGTGATCAATCTTCTTACGAATCATTTCAGCTTTTTCAAACTCAAGCCCCATGGCGTATTGCTGCATTTCTTCTTTAAACTGAGCAATAACCGATCCTAGATTACCCTTCAGAATATTGCGCATTTGTTGAATGCCATTTTGGTAGTCTTCTAGGGATTGTAATCCTTCACATGGCCCTTTACAATTACCTAAATGGTATTCTAAACAAACTTTAAATTTTCCTGCTGCAATATTTTCTTTACTTAAGTTGAGTTTGCAACTTCTTAGAGGAATATATTGTTTTACAAAATCAATCAGCTCTCTTACTTTTCCTGCAGAAGTGAATGGTCCAATATATTCTGAACCATCATTGATTTTTCTGCGTGTTAAAAATATTCTAGGAAAAGCTTCCCGCTTTACCACGATAAAAGGATAGGTTTTGTCGTCCTTTAATTCAATATTGTATTTGGGTTTGTATTCTTTAATTAAAGCATTCTCTAATAAAAAAGCATCTTGTTCAGAATCTACAATGGTGAATTCAATTTGATGAATACGTTTAACTAATTCATGGGTTTTATATCCAACAAAACTTTTACTAAAATAAGAGCTGACTCTTTTACGCAAACTTTTGGCTTTACCAACATACAATAGCGAATGCTCTTTATCATAGTATTTATAAATACCTGGTTGTAAAGGAATGGTATGGGCTATTTGTTGAAAATCTTCTTGCGTCATTATTGGTCTTGGTTTTTCCAACTAATTTCTGTGCTGCTGCTTTCATTAAAACCTTGATTTGTTTTTTTAGCACTGCTAATAACGAACTGCTTATTCACCACCCAACTGTATTGCTCAGTAATGGTTGTATCTCCGGACTGTTGAACTACTCTAATAAACAATCTTTTGGGCAAATTGGTTTGCTGGTGTAAGAGGAGATCTATGTTTTTAATTGGGGTATTGGTACTACTGTAATTGATGGTATAACTTTCTGTACCAAGGTCTTGAAAAATAGACTCAGTAAATAAAGATTTGTTGGCCATGAACCATTGAGCTTGCTTTAGTACAGCAGCGGATGCAGCTAAAAAATCCTCTTTACTAATCACACGAGAACTAGAATCTTTGCTAGTAGAAATTTTTTCTACAATGCTGAAATTTCTTAAGTCTACGTATTTTATTTCATCTGATATAAAACGATCGATGGGGTAGAACTTGGCCGTATCTGCTACTTCTTTATTGCTCAAAGTATCAGCGGGCTTGTTATTATTACAAGCTAAAATCCCCCAACATAAAAAACTGCATAAACCAATGCGAAATAAAATATTCATGTAGCAAAACTATCCAAAAACAAGCAATTAGCGTTGCTTAGTAAATGCCAAGCGAATACCATAATCCATTAGGTATTCTTTAATTGGATAGCGATTGGTGTAAGTAGGTAAATGCTGGTACCTAATTTGAGGACCTATCTGCCAAAGATTAGAGCCCGACTTAAAGTTTACATGAATGCCAGCACTGGTATTGATATTCCACCTACGAACAAAATCATTGCCATCGGTGTAATTTTTAAAATCGGTAGAAAGTAAGAACACATTGGAGTTAAAAGAATAAGTGGGTTGTACAGTAGCTTCTGCACTAATACCAAATTGTTTTCCTTTGATAATATCCCACTGCACCCCTACAGGTAATGCAACTTGAAAACTTTTATTGTCTAGTTGTTCATTTTTAAAACCTCCAGCATTATTATAATTAGAGAACCTGTTTAGGTTTTCTACACTACCATTGTTGATTAAAGAAACCGTTGCCAAGCCTGTATTAGCCCTAAAAGTTTCAATATGGTATTGACGAATATTTACTTGGATACCTGTTTTGAATTTTAGTCTAGAATTAATATTATACAATGCAGCTAAACCAACTTCTAAGCCCATTGCAGGACGATGACGCACCACATCATTTACACCAGCAGTATAATTTAAAGCCAAAGGAACATTTTGAGCAGGAGCTATACTAGCAGGTTGAATAATTTCTTTCACCTGTTCATCAGATAAAGAACGATAGCTGGTAGAAGGAGTTATATAAAACTGAAAACCAATGCGCCTATTTGGAATGGGCAAACTAATGGCATTGTTAATCGGCTGTATTTTCTTTTCATCATTTAAATTAATACTCAATGAAGTTTCTTCAGCAGATTTAGCTAATTGCAATTGCCCCATACCCACAACCAATTCTGCTGAGCTAGAAATAGTTTCTGTTGCATTGAGTTTTAATGCTAAAGGAAGCGCTTCAAGATTTTCTTCTATTTCTTTCTTTGTTTCATTTTTTACAACCAATACTTCATTCATTGCAGGAACGGTATTGATTACACTATTATTAATAGTAGTGATCCCCATTTGCCATTCTGTATTAATTCCAGTAGGAATTGTTGCAGCAGGTTCTCTTAAATGCGTAAAGGTTTGCTCTGTTATATGATTGGGTTCAATGGCATGATAGTAGGCTTCTTTAGGAGCAGGGGCATGCATCCGAGTTTCAACAGGTGCAGCAATAGATTTGGGGGGATTATTACTGACTACAAATCGGAAACGGTCTGCTGAAGGCGCAATTAATAAAGTTGAAATGGTTAAGCTAACAATGACCAATAAAGAAATAACCGTAAGGGCCGGCCAAGCAGGATTGCCATGCAAATGAGTGCGGATATTTTTCCACGCTTCATCAGCAGGATACATGCGATGATCCTTCAGCTCTTCTTGCAAGAATTGCTCAAATTCGTTGTCTTGGTAATACTTACGATCCATATACTAAATGCTACTTCTTAAAAGCAGCCGCCCAATTGAAACGTTCTCTTGGTTGTTCTATAATTCTTTTCTTAATTAAAATTCCTTCTAACATCACTTTTGCTCTAGTGTACTGGCTTCTACTGGTGCTTTCTTCAATATCGAGCATATCCGCAATCTCTTTATGACTATAGCCTTCCATTGCGTATAAGTTCAACACCGTTCTATAACCCAAAGGCAGTTGCCTAATACATTCTATTATTTGCCTTGCCTGCATTACAGAAGGCATGGTTTCTTCTTTAACTTCTAAATAATCTGCTTGATCAAGATCAATGCTGTTGCTGAATTTTTTATTCTTCTTTAAAAAATTAATACAAGTATGAACAATGATTCTTCTGATCCAACCTTCAAATGCGCCCTTGTTCTGAAATGTATGTATTTGCGTAAAGATTTTGATAAAGCCTTCTTGCAACATGTCCTCTGCATCTTCTCTGCTATTGCCGAATCTATAACATACACTCAGCATCTTAGGACTGTATCGATTGTACAGTTCGCGCTGCGCTGAGGGGTCGTTATTAATACAGCCTACCAGAATGGTTTGCTCGGTCATTTGGGGGTTTATTTCCCTAAATATAAGACAATTTTAATGTTAAAAAGCTGCATAAAAGCTTTATTTAGCGTCATACATTTACCAATTCTGCATATGGACAATTCATATACCCCACCACCCCTTACTGGATTAACGCCCTTCACCGGTAGTTTTACCCAGGTTGAACTGCAACATTTATTGAAGAGAACCATGTTTGGAGCCAGCAAGGAAGACCTCACTTATTTTAGTGGGAAAACCCTATCGGCGGTATTAGCAGAGTTGTTGAACCCGATTAGTTTTACACCAGCACCCCCAATAAAAGAATATACTACCTCCACTACAGCATCAGCACCAGATACAGCCATTGCATTAGGCAGCACTTGGGTAGGAGATTTAAACAATGATGGAACGGTGCAGAGTCAAAGAAGGGCTTCCTTCAAAAAATGGTGGATGGGATTATTGATTAACCAAGACCGATCCATCTTAGAAAAAATGACTTTGTTCTGGCATAATCATTTTGCTACAGAGTCGAATGATATTAGTAATGCACAATATGTTTATCGGCATCATCAATTATTGCGCACCAATGCATTGGGAAATTTTAAAACCCTAACAAGGGCCATTACGGTAGACTCGGCCATGTTGGTGTATTTAAATGGACAACTCAATACCAGAACTGCACCCGATGAAAATTATGGTAGAGAATTACAAGAATTATTTTGTTGTGGGAAGGGACCAGACTCACTATATACAGAACCCGATGTTAAAGCAGCAGCAAGGGTTTTAACGGGATGGAGGAACAACAATACCACTATGACTTCCTACTTTGATGCAACCAGACACGACACAACACCCAAAGCATTTTCTTCTTTTTATAATAACACAGTTATTGCAGGAAGAACCGGTGCAACAGCAGGTGATTTGGAGTTAGATGATATGTTGAATATGATTTTTAATGTACAGGAAGTAGCCAAATATATTTGCAGACGCATTTACAGATGGTTTGTATATTATGATATTGATGCATCGGTAGAAACCAATATTATCACCCCATTGGCCAATATTTTTAGAAGCAACAATTACGAAATAAAACCAGTGCTTCAAGCATTATTGCAAAGCGAACATTTTTTTGATACACTCTCACGCGGTTGTCAAATTAAAAGCCCAGTAGATTTAGTAGTGGGCATGTGTAGAGAATTCAGTATACAATTTCCTCCTTCAACAGATTATGTAACCAACTATGCGCATTGGAATTATATGGTTACATGGGTAAGCAATATGCAACAGAATATAGGAGATCCACCGGATGTAAGTGGTTGGAAAGCCTATTACCAAGAACCACAGTTTTATCAAATTTGGATCAATAGTGATACCCTTCCAAAACGAAATCAGTTTACCGATACCATGATTGTAAGTGGATATAGTTTTGGCGGAAAGCGCATTCAAATTGATGGTATTGCATTTGCTAGAACCCTTAGCAATCCAGCCGATCCGAATGTATTGATTAATGAATTAACTGCGCATCTTTTTAGACTCGATATTTCGGATGCATCCAAAGCGCAATTAAAAAGAGATATTTTATTGAGTGGACAAAGCAGTGATCATTATTGGACCGATGCTTGGAATTTATTTATCAGTACACCAAGTAATACCGCCAACGCAACCACTGTACGAAATAAAGTACGCGACCTCATCAAATATTTAATGAACCTGGCCGAATACCAACTCGCCTAAAACCAAATCTATGAAAAGGAGAGACTTTTTAAAAAACACAGTCCCAGCTGGTATTCTGCTGCCCTCATTAGTGAGTGGCTTTTCGTTCAAAGTATTTGGTGCATCATCTGTTTTTGCAGCAGCGCTACAAATGCAAGCAGAACAGAACGATCATATATTGGTGATCATACAATTGAACGGAGGGAATGATGGATTGAATATGGTGGTGCCGATTGAAAACTTTGCCAACTATGCCAATGCACGTCCTAATATTTTTATACCAGAAAATAAAGTACTCAAACTAACCGGGGTAGATAAAGCAGGATTGCATCCAGCAATGACTGGATTGCAAAGTTTGTACAACGAAGGAAAACTCAATATCATACAATCAGTAGGATACCCGCAACCAAGCTTCTCTCATTTTAGGGCCACCGATATTTGGATGAGTGCAAGTGATGCAACAACTGTAGTAAACAGCGGATGGGCAGGAAGATACTTGGATTATCAGTATCCCAATTTTCCAACAGGCTACCCCAATGCATCCATGAAAGATCCATTGGCCATACAAATAGGATCGGCCACCAGCCTTACTATGCAAGGGCCTGCAGTGAATATGGCCATGAGCATCAGCAATACCAGTAATTTCTACAACCTTATTAACGGTGTGCAAGATCCAGCACCCGCCACACCTGCAGGAAAAGAGTTAACTTATATAAGACAAATCACCCAACAAACGCAGCAGTATGCAACGGTTATTAAAGATGCAGCTGCAAAAGTTCCTACACAATCAACCTATCCAGCCAATAATTCTTTGGGTGATCAATTAAAAATTGTTGCCAGATTAATCAAGGGTGGATTGCAAACAAGGGTGTACATGGTAAGCACCGGCGGATTTGATACACATGCATCACAAGTAAATGCTGGCGATACCACTACAGGAACCCATGCTACTCTATTAGGAAGAGTGAGTGATGCTATTAAAGCATTTCAAACCGACTTAGCATTTTTAGGCGTGGATGATAAAGTAGTGGGCATGACATTCTCCGAGTTTGGAAGACGCATCAAGAGCAATGCAAGTAGCGGCACCGATCACGGCGCAGCCGCACCCGTATTTGTTTTTGGCAAACAAGTGATAGGGGGCGTAACAGGAAATACACCCAATTTTGGATCAAGTGTAGGAGTAGGCGACAACGTACCATTTCAATATGATTTTAGGTCGGTGTATTCTACCCTATTGAGTAATTGGTTATGTGTAGATGATAACGATTTGCAACAAATCATGTTAAAGAATTACCAAAACCTTCCATTGGTAAGTGGAGCAGCATGTAAGAAGCCACAACCTTTGGCAACAGAGCAATTGGTGAGCAATTATCCTAATCCGTTTACTTCAAGCACCGTCATCACATTCAAAACAGCAGGCGGACATACCTTGGTACAAATTATTGATACCAGTGGTAGGGTGTTAGCCGTATTGACCGATAAGGAATACCCTGCCGGAACTTATACGGTAACATTCAATAGTGGATTTTTGCCCACCGGTGTATATTATGCCCGTTTCCAAAACCTTTCCGTACAGCAAGTAAGGCCTATGCTAAAAGTCAGGTAAAAACCACTCCTAAAAAATATTTGCAACAATGATGTAAAAATCAAATGCTTCTCTATATTTGCAACATAGTAGCAAAAAATAGAAGTGTATGAAATCAATTGTGTTGACTATGTTTTTTTTGGGTTGGATCACAGCCGCCTCTTTAGCCAATGGTTCATTAAAAGGAAAAGTGACTGATGCGCAAACACGGAAGCCGCTAGTAGGCGCATCCATTTATTTGCACGAACTAAAAACCGGCACCATCTCAGGAGCCGATGGAAGCTATGAAACAGCCCAAATCCCTTCAGGAAAATATTTGGTAGAAGTAAGTTTCATGGGATATGGCGCATTCTTAAAAACGATTGCGATTACACAATCCCAAGTTTTAGACATTGCATTAAAGCAATCAGTAGTAGAACATGAAGCTGTTACCGTAACAGGAGTTGCATCTGCAGTAAGAATTTCACAAAATCCACAAGCCATTTCAGTAGTAAGAAGAACAGATTTGATGCGTGGAAGCGCTACCAATATTATTGATGCGTTGAGTAAATTGGTGCCAGGTGTAGGTGCTTTAAGTACAGGGCCTGCAATCAGCAAACCAATTATCAGAGGATTGGGATACAATAGAGTGATTACCATTAATGATGGTGTAAGACAAGAAGGACAACAGTGGGGAGATGAACATGGTATTGAAATTGATGAAGCCAGTGTGCAAAGAGTAGAAGTATTGAAAGGACCCGCTTCATTATTATATGGATCAGATGGTATGGGCGGTGTGGTAAATATTATTACCAATGTACCAGTAGAACAGGGCCGCATCAGAGCCAATTACAATGTATCTACCAATAGCAACAACGGATTAATCAGCAATAATTTTAATACTGCAGGACATTTTAAAAATGGATTCAATTACAATATGTATGGTTCATTTAAAAGTGCCAAAGACTATCAAAATAAATACGATGGTCGTGTATTAGGCAGCAGATTTAATGAGCGAAATTTTGGTGGATATATTGGCATCAATAAAAGCTGGGGATACAGCCATTTGATGGTTAGTAATTTTAATCAAAACCTAGGTTTAGTAGAAGGAGACAGGGATGATGCAACAGGAAAATTTATTTTGTTTGCAGGATCACCACTAGAAAGAATTGCGTCTGATGCAGATTTGAATTCACGTCAATTGCAAACTCCATCACAAGGAATTAATCATTTTAAAATTGCTTTAGATAATAATATTGCATTGGGAACAGGAAGACTGCAATTGAATATTGGCTATCAAAGAAATCAAAGAAAAGAATTTGGAGACCCTGAAGCCCCTACCAGTGCTGAATTGTATTTTGATTTGCGTACCGTGAATTATAATCTACAATATCATTTTGCAGATAGGAGTGGCTGGAAGACCAGCATTGGTGTGAATGGAATGCAACAACAAAATCAAAATAAAGCAGATGAAGTGTTGATTCCTGAATACAAATTATTTGATGCAGGGGTATTTTTATATACACGTAAAACATTCAATGAAAAATTAACATTGAGTGGAGGTATCAGAAGCGATTATAGAAAATTAAATAGTGAAGAATTTACTGAAGGAACAGAAGTGAAGTTTAATACATTCAGTAAAACCTTTAGCAATATCAGTGGATCAGTTGGATTAAGTTACAACGCATCTGAAGCAGTTACGCTGAAAGCGAATTTATCAAGAGGGTATAGAGCGCCTTCTGTATCTGAGTTAGCGAGCAATGGAACACATGAGGGAACCAATCGGTATGAACATGGGGATCAAAATTTGAAGAACGAAACTTCTATACAAGCAGATGCAGGTATTGAAGTAAATACCCAGCACTTTAGTTTTCAAGTAACCGCGTTTTACAATAGCATCAGTAATTATATTTTCTATTCTAAGTTAAATAGTGTGTTTGGCGGAGACTCATTGGTGAATGTAGATGGAGAAGATATGATGGCATTCCAGTTTAGACAAAACAATGCAAGATTATACGGCTTTGAAACCAAGATAGATATACATCCGCATCCACTAGATTGGTTGCACTTGGCTAGCACTTTCTCTTATGTAGCAGGTAAATTCAATACACCATACGAAGGAAACAATCGTTTGCCATTTATTCCACCAGCAAGATGGACCACAGAATTAAGAGGCGATTTTGCAAAAGCAGCCAATGGCTCATTAAAGAATTTTTATGTGAAGCTAGAGTTGGATAATATGTTTACCCAAAACAGAGTGTTCACTACTTACAATACAGAAAATGCTACACAAGGATTCTCCTTGCTCAATTTTGGAATTGGTGCAGATATCCAAAGTAAGGGAAGAACATTTGCTACCATCAATTTAGCAGCGAATAATATTACTGATGTAGCTTATCAAAATCACTTGAGCCGCCTCAAATACACAGCAGACAATTTAGTAACAGGCCGTGCAGGTGTTTTTAATATGGGCCGCAACTTTACTCTACGATTGAATATTCCATTAGAGTGGAAATTGAAATAGTTTTTTTTGTTGGTTTGGTTTTACAAAGATGAAAGAGTGTCCTTCGAGAGAAGGACACTCTTGTTTATTATCGTCCTATTACGTGGTAGGATATATTGTATGTTCTTCCAGGTGTTAATGCTGAGTTAGAGGTTATTTTAAATAAGTTTGTTGTAGTTTCTGAATGTAAACAAAACATTTCAGTCATTAATCTAGTATTTGCAGTTGATGACCCTATTTCAATAGCATTAATTAATACTACTGGAGTATTCTCAAATGGAGTACCGAATGTAATTGTTATAAAATTTCCAACTGAAATCGCACTAGTTGTTGTAAAACTAATTGTTCCCGCTGCATCATTGCCTGAAAATGTAACCCCTGTTGTGCTAGCGTCTATACTAGTTAAGGTTGTTGAAAGTGTTCCATTTTTTCCTACAAATTTCGTTGCATTCATTGAGCCCGATGTGTTTACTTTAGTGATTGAAGTATTTCCTAATTGCATTGTATTATTACCATTACCTACAGCATTATATCCAATTACAATTTCATTTGTACTAATATTTGCAAAAGCTCTTGAATTACTACCAATAAATACACTTTGTGATAATGTGGTTACTACGTTGCCATCAATAAATGTGTTGCCATAATTTCTTCCTGCAATATATCCTAATACAGTAGCATCTTCACCGTCAGTAACACTTTCAATTGCAGCTCTACCAATTGCAGTATTTCTATTACCTGCTGTATGTAACCTAATTGCAGCTTGGCCAACTGCAGTATTACTGGTACCTAAATTTACATTTAATGCACCCTGACCAACCGCAGTATTATTATCTCCAGCTTGATTAGAAGAAAGCGTCCCTTGTCCAATGCTTGTATTGTCTTTACCAGTTGTTATTGAAAATAATGATCCTGCTCCAAAAGCAGAGTTATTCTGAGCACCAGTATTTGAGAAAATTGATGTTCCTAATCC
>ERZ795056.3269-NODE-3269-length-17506-cov-6.889863_pt1 | contig 17506 bp, 9 predicted proteins | sample MGYA00375140_ERZ795056 | MGnify/ENA primary metagenome ERZ795056 (study PRJEB30185, sample SAMN05720227) | activated sludge metagenome | isolation source: Anaerobic digester | place: USA | collected 2015-03-09 ... | reverse complement strand
GCCTGCCGTAACGAGTATGTCTTTGATAGAGGGCATGACTGACATGGTGACCCCGACACCTGCCGGCGACACGCGTTTAACCACACATGTCCCCTTTTTCGAAAAGTGATCGCTCCCGAGTATGATGGAAGATGCACGCAAAGAACAAGAAGAAATCAGCATATGGGCGCATGGCCGTTTTTCCGGCACCGTTGATTTTTAATTGGATTGAACCGATATTCGCTTGGTGCTATCTATTTAACACTCTTATCGGGTTGTTTCTTGTTGAAGAATGAAAGGTTAAGGTCGCGGTATGGAAAAGAAGATGTCTTCAAGGAATCGCTGTTTCTGTGTTGTTGCGGGCTTTGTTTTTTTTGCGCTGACTTCGGGTGCGGCCACGGTGATCACGGAGAGCCAAAGCACGGCCTACACCGTGGCGACCGGCGATCTGCTGCAAACGCATCGGAGCGATACGGAATTCATGGTCAATCTGTATCAGGGCGGGGGAAACTCGCTGGTTGTCGACGTGCTGACGGACGGCACGTTCGGCGCCGCCAATTCGACCGGCACCTATACCATCGCCAACGGCACGGTGACATATACGCTGGACACCACCTATCAACCGGAGGGGCACGCCGTTTCCACGGTCAACACCTATACCGGCTGGAATGACACGGGACGCGTCAACCAGAAATATACCGTCAGCTTTCGTAAAGTCGGCACCGATGTTTTCTCGGATGCTGTGACGGTCGATTATGTCGGCACCGCTTCGCAGACATTCGTCAGCATTGCCGATCTGAATCTGACCGGCGTGGACGCCGTGCGTTTTACCTTTCCCCAGCAGCAAAACGGAGGGGTCGGGTATAAGGAGATCGATGTGATCGGCCCGGCCCCGACGCTGTCCTATACGTTGACCGGAGAGAACAACGGGACCGGCTGGCCGGTTTCGAACAGCGACCTGCTGCAAGCCCGCCTGGCCTCTACAGACAACACGATTGTCCTGCATACTGAGAGCAATTACACAAACGAAGGGGTGCCGGCGCTGACCAACGGCGTGTATGGCACACCCGCCGTTGGCAAAAGCGGCACCTGCGGCATCCGCTCGGGAACGCTGACGTATAACCTCGATTTGGACGCCCATCCCGCAGGATACAGCATCACCGACATCGACACCTACGCCGGCTGGCAGGACCCCGGACGCGACAACCAGAATTATACGGTCAGCTTCCGCAGGGCAGGTTCGGAAGCATTTGTCGGTGCCATTTCCGCCTTGCAGGAAGGCACGATCAGCCAGACGCACATCAAGCTCGCTGATCTGGGGCTCACCGGGGTGGCAGCCATCCGCTTCAGTTTCCCCTGGCAGGAAAACGGCGGTGTCGGTTACCGGGAAATCGACGTGGCCGGCGAAGCGCCCGACTACTTTGATGTCTCCCGGCTTGATTCCGGGCGCAAGGTCATCACGAATGACGCGGCGGCGGTCGTGCGCATTGTCGAAGGAACGGGCACGCCCGGGGATATCACGCTTGAGGCGCAGACGAATATGATCCGCACGCTTTGCCAGGAGGCGGCAACCGGCGCGGCGGTCATCGCCCCGGAAGGCCGGGCGCTGGCTCTGGACGGCATTGTTCTGCCGGCGGGCGCCGGCGGTCTGACCATCGGTGCCGGCACGCTGATCCCCCAGCAGGTGAATCTGTCCTTGGCCAACACCAGCAGCGGCGCCTTAGTGATCGATGCCGCCATCGTGAACGGACGGGGCAACGCGAGTTATTTGACAAAGACAGGGAGCGGCACGGTCATCCTGAACGGCACGAACAGTTATGGCGGGACGACCCTCTTCTCCGGCGGTGTGCTCGAAGTCGGCAGCCTGTCCAACTACGGCGTGGATGGCGGGCTGGGCAACCGCGCGCGGGACTGCCCCCGCAATGTGGGGCTTCTATTCCGCGGCGGCACGCTGCGCTACGCAGGCAGCACCCCGCAGAGTACGGACCGTTCGGTTCGCATCAATGCGGACTGGGGCGGGGGCCGGCCGGGCAGTGCGGTGATCGATGCGTCCGGCAGCGTCCCGTCCGCCACGCTGAGCTTCACGGCCACAACTTCAGCGGATTTCTTCGAGAATTCGGGGACCCGGTCGTTGACCCTGACGGGCAGCAACACCGGCAACAATCTCTTCGGCATCGCGTTGAGCGAAGCGGGCGGCGCGACCACGCTGATCAAGAGCGGGAGCGGCACTTGGGCGACGACCGGAGCGAATGCCTACAACGGCGGGACCCTCATTCGAGAGGGCACGCTGAAAAGTAACGCGGTCGGTTCGGGGCCGGTGCAAATCGCGGCGGACGCAACGTGGGACGCGGGTGTGGCCAATCATACGGTGGCCGGACTCTCCGGCTCCGGAAATGTCGTCCGCACCTGGGGTCAGGTGACCATGGGAAGCAACGGCGAGGCGCTGATCTCGCCCGCGAAAAGTTACGTGCACCTGCTTGATTTCGGCAGCGGCTCCGGCGCGACTGTCAACGGCGTGACGTTTGCCGGCATCGACTCAACGAGCGGGACGGGCTGGTCGTTAAACGGGACTCCCGGCCTGTACAACGAGTCGTCCGGCACCAGCGGCTATGCGCAGTTGGTCTCCGATTTCCGCTACAACGGGACTCCCGGCGTGCTGACCTTCAGCGATCTCGCGGTCGGGCAGCTTTACACGATCGTGCTCTATACGCAGGTGGGCATTTGGGGGACGCGTCCGCAGAATGCGACGTTTGTCAACGGCACGGATGAACATCACCTGTTCAACACGGAACCCGGCAACTACGGGTATTACTCGTTCCGCTTCGTGGCCAAGAGCGCGACCGCCAGTGTCGCGATGCAACCGCTGAAACCGGACTCGTTCCACTGGTTCGCGGCTTCTCTGGAAACCGAAGGCCCGGTCCCTCTCACGGTCGGTGATGGCGGCGACCACCTGTTTGCCGGCGTGATCAGCGGGCCGACAACCCTGATCAAACAGGGGAGCGGCAGACTGACCCTCTCGGGCGCAAACACGTACGGCGGCCATACAGCGGTCAACGCCGGAACACTGGAAATCACTAAGGACGACGCCTTGCCGGCCGGCACGTCGGTGGCCATAGCCTCAGGCGCCGGCATGATGCTGAACAACCCCGGGACGCAGATCGTGACCGCATTGGCCCTCGGCGGGGAACCAGCCTACACAGGCACCTGGGGCGCTCCCGGCAGTCACGCCGAGCACAAAAGCGCCGTGTTCGAGGGGACGGGTGTCCTGAAGGTTTTGACCGGACCTGCGACGCCGGGAACGATCATGCTTCTCCGGTAGAACGCCTGTTGTTCCCGTTCAGGGGGCCGTCACAAGGTTACTGAAATCCGGCGCGTCGAAGAACGCGACCGGCGGACGCGCGTCCGGATGCACGCTCTCGAATGAGGCGTTCTTCAACGTGACTCCTTGTGCGTGGCGCACGAAAAGACCATACGCCGGCAGCGGCCCGAAATTCCCGCCGTGCGGATACGCGTCGGGGCGTTCCGGCAGGGTCGCGGCATCCGGCACGCTCTGCGCGCCGCCCGGCACCCGCACCTTGAAGCCGTCGATCACAACCTTCTCTACCCGATGCCCCGGCAGGCCGGAGATGCAACTGTCATACGGCGCTTCGGGCATACCCGTTGCCCACTCCGCGTCAGGGATGCCGTGATCCAGCAACACCTCGCGCCAGGAACGCGTCCCGATCTCGACGGCCACGTCGCGGATGCGGATGTCGCGCAGCACGCCGGTTTGCGGCGTCAGGCCTTTCGCCCAATAGGAGGGCCGCAAACGCGCGCCAAGCCGGATGTTGAGCGCGATCAGCGCATCATAGGCGCGCACGTTTTCGACCGTGACCCGTTCAATCTCCGAACCGTCCACCGAGTAGAGTTCCAGGGCTTTCGCCCCGTAACAGGTCAGCCCGCGACAGGTCAGATCCTGGTAAACGCCGCGCGTTTCAGTCCCCAGTTTGAAGGCGCCCCGGTAGGTGTGGCAGACGTTGTTGACGACCTCGATGTCGCGGTTCACACGGTCCGCCGACTGGCTCTTGATGACGATCGCGTCATCATCGGAGATCACGGTGCAGCCTTCGATGCGCACCTGCTCGCAGCCGGAAAGGTCGATGCCGTCGTTGTTGCGCCCAGGCCGCAGGCTGCGCACGGTGACGTTCTTGATCGTCAAGCCGACGCAGCGGATGTAATGCTCGGTCCACGCGCCGGCATTGACCGTACTGATGCCTTCGATCCGCACGTTGCGGCACCCCTCCATCAGGATCACGTTGTGCCGCCAGTCGCGCGCGCCGGTGACGTGGCCCTGTCCATCAAGCACGCCCTCGCCGGTGATCGCGATGTCACGCGCGTTTTTCGCGAAAATGAGCGCCCGCTCCGTCAGATGCTGCCGGTTGGGGGCGGCAAGCAGGGTCGCCCCTTTCTCCAGGTGCATCGTAACACCGTCGCGCAATACGAGCGAGCCGGTCAGATAGACGCCCGGCGGCAGACGGACCGTGCCGCCCCCCCGCCGCGAGCAGGCGTCGATCGCCGCCTGCAGCGCCGCTTGGTCGAGCGTGATCCCGTCGCCTGCCACGCCGGCGGGCCGCTGTCCCGCCGCGCGCGAAACCGGTGCGGGAACAGGCGCGGCGGCGCGTGTCGCGCGCCGCCCTTGCTCGTCATCAAACGGCGCCAGACGCACGGCCACCGTGCTGTCGGCCACGTTGCCGTCGCCGAGCTGCCCGAAGCCGTTGTGGCCCCATGCCCAGAGCGCACCGTCGCGGTCGCGGGCCAGCGCATGATGCAGACCGGCCGCGAGCGACACGATGCCGCCCAGCGGCGGCAGCGCGCCGCCGGCGCGCGTGTCGGCCACGAGCGGCAGATCGACCGTCTCGCCGGTCGTGCCCTGCGTCAGACGCAGCCGCACCGCCGTCGCGAAATCGTTGTCGCCCGAGTGGGAGCCGAACATCAGCCGCGCGAGCCGCATCGCGACCGGCCGGCCGGGTGCCGCTTGCGCCGGATACTCCAGCGCTGCCTGCGTCTCGACCTGGCCAGCGTTGCGCGCGACGCGCGCCGTCACCGTGGCGACAGCCGGTGACGGCTTCACGATCAGCGGAGGGCCTGTGAAAGGGTCCACGACCTCCAGATCCTTGACGCCTTTGTCGAGATGCGCGAGATCGGTATAACGATAGACCAGAGCGGGGTGCCATTCGCCGGCGGACGGCGATGGCCACACGACGGTGCAGCCGATTGTGACGGGGCCCAGGGTGTCGCGGTTGCCTCCGGACGTGCCGCTCCCCAACTCGCCGTATTGCGCCCAACCCGCGGCGAGGACATGGCCCGACTCTGCCGTGAGCGCGTAGGTGGATTCATATCCGGCGGCCACCGCCGCGCAGGCGGGCAGCGACTGCTTTCCGGAAGGCATAGCCTGAGCCGGCCGCGCGACATTGCGCGCCCCGCCATCGCCCCAGAAGCTGCCGCGCCCGCCGACCGGGATCTGTCCCGAGCCGTTGTATCCCCAGGCGAGACACCGGCCGTCGCGCGTGACCGCCGCGCTGTGCAGCGCGCCGGCCGCGATCGCCACCGCGTTCGTAAGAATGTCTTTACCGCGTTCCCCGATCACCGGCCGTGGCACGGCACTGTGCGAACCGTCCTTGTGCGAGCCGTTCCCGAGTTGGCCGTTCCAGTTGCTGCCCCAGGCCAAGACCGTGCCGTCCCTGCGCAACGCGAGGCTGTGTTGGCCGCCCGCCGCAATCGCGATGATTTCCGAGAGACCCGGCACGGGCTGCGGCACCGCCGCCGGCTTTCCTGTTTGGCGCACGCCATCGCCAAGCTGACCGTGTGAACGGTCGCCCCATGCATAGACCTCGCCGTCGCGCGTCAGCGCCAGACTGTGATCCCAGCCCGCCGCGACCGCCGCGACAGGCGGAAGCCCGTCCACATACGCCGGCACGCGCTCCTGCGCCGCGAACCCGAAACGGCCGTTGCCAAGTTGGCCACCGTCATTGCGTCCCCATGCGAAGACATGACCGTCCGCCGTCACCGCCAGCGTGTGCCAAGACGCGGCGACCGCCTTCACGTCTTTCACGCCCTCGACCCGGCGCGGCCGTCGTACACGCCCGGCCTCCGGCAGACCGAGCTGGCCGCAAGCGTTGTCGCCCCACGTCCAGACGCATCCGTCCTGCACCGCCACCGAATGCGTCCAGCCCGCCGCGATCTCCGCCGCCGAGACCGCAGTGGCGACACCTGCGGATGACAGCAGACACGCACCCGCGACATTTCTAAAAGATCCTGTTTTGAATCGCATCCCTGAACCGCCTTTTTTTCGTTTTGTTCAGCTTGCGGCCCCGAGCCCCACGCCGCTCGATTGGCGTTGATTATTGAGCCTCCGGCGAAGCTCGTCAATGCTGATCCGAGGGCGAAGGGTGACCGAGGGCGCATGGCCGTTCTGTTGGGGAGAACTTTTCGTAATCGTAATCGTAATCGCAATCGGATAACCTTGTCCATGTAACACCCTGTTGGCCGGAAGACCGTACACGTTCACAGCGAAACGGTACACGTTCACGTACTCGAGGATGCGGATGGGATTCGCCCCCATTCCGAATGATCGAGCGTGGAAACCACATTCGTAAAGACGACACCGTGTACGGGTACGTGAACGAGAACGAGAACGGGAACGCGGGGCACTCGGCCCCATGTCAAGCGGAGGAGGGGAAATGCGTCATCTGATGATGCGGCGTATGACGGCGGCACTCATCCTGTTCGGCTGCGCCCTGTCGGCATATCCGGCGCAGGTGAACCTCGACGGCGGCGGTTATCGGGTGATCCTGTGGTGCGGCGACACGGTGGCGCGCAACCGCGGCAGCACCCAAGAACTCGCCCGGGCCTGCCGCGAACTGGGCGTGACCGCGCTGATGACCGGTCCGGCGGGCGACCCCGCGCCGTGGCGCGCGCTGGGCTTCGATTACTACGTGGAGAACATCGTCAGTCCCGGACTCTGCCTGAAGTTCCGGTCGTCCGTGACCGACTGGAACGCCTTCATCACGCAGTGGATGAAGACGCGCAGCCCCGATGCGTTCACGCGCGACGTGTGCCTGTCAGATCCGGTGTGGCGCGCCCAAGCCCGCGACGACATGCGTCGCGCCGCCACGCGCCACGCGACATGGAATCCGCTGCTGTACGACATCCGCGACGAACTCTCCGTCACGGTCTCCGCCAATCCTTTCGATTATGATTTCGCGCCGGCCAGTCTCGCCGCCCTGCGGCTGCGGCTGCGGCAGCATTACCCCTCGCTGGACGCCCTGAACGCGGCCTGGTTGACCCGGTTCAACGCATGGGAGGCGGTGCGTCCCTTCTCGACCGACGAGATCAAGGCGCGCTTGGCCGGCCGCATCGAGGCCCTCGATCAGCAGCCGGACTGGGCCGCGCTGCGCGCCATGCGTTACACGCCGCAGCGCGTGCGCGCACAGCCCGAGCGCTGGCACCTCGCGCCGTGGTGCGACTTCCGCACCTTCATGGATGACACGCTCGCCGAGACCTTGGCCGACCTACGCGACGGCGCGCGCGAGGCGGCCCCCGCCGCGCCGGTCGGCATCGAAGGCACCCAGATGCCCAGCGCCTGGGGCGGATATGACCTCTGGAAATTATCGCGCGTGCTGGACTGGGTGGAGCCCTATGATATCACCGCCGCGCGCGCGATCTTCGGGTCGTTCATGCGCGGCAAGCCGCTGTTCGCCACATACGGCGAACGTGATCCGGTGGCGGTCTCGCGCCGTCTCTGGCACCTGTTGCTGGAAGGCGACTGCGGCGCGATTCTCTGGTGGAGCGAAGATCTGCTCGAAGGCGAAGGCCCCGCGCTGCGGCTCAGCGCCAAAGGGCGCGCGCTGGCGCCGGTTGTGCGCGAGATGCACACGCCGCTGGCCCGCCGGCTGCTGCGTGCCGAACGGCTGTACGACCCGGTGGCCATCCATTACTCCCACGCCTCGATCCAGCTCGCCTGGCTGTTTGAATCCTTTGAGGACGGAGCGACTTGGCCGCGGCGGTTCTCAAGCTACGAAGCGCGCCACAACCGGCATGCCTCGCTGCGAACCGACCTGCTGCGGGCGCTGCGCGAGGCCGGCTGGTCACCGCATTTCGTCTCCTACGCGGAGGTCGAAGCCGGCAAGCTTGAAACGGACGGGTTTCACACCTGCCTGCTGCCCGACGCCTTTGCGCTCTCCGACCGCGAGACGCGCGCCCTGCTCGCCTTCGCGCGGAAACCCGGCAACCGCCTGCTCTACACTGGCGAGCCGGGCATCTTCCACGCCAACGGCACGCCGCGCGCGCAGCCGCTCTTCACCGCGAGCACGCAGACAATCGAGCAACTCGTCGCCGCACTGCCTGCGCCTGCCGTCCGCCTCACCACGCCCGGCAACGGCGTCTGCATCTACCGGTTTCGCGAGGGGCCGGCCCGGCTCTTCGCGCTGGAACAGCGGCAGCAGGGACAGCTCAGCGACGATGTCACGGCGCACGATTTGCCGGCACGGCGCGACGCGGTGCGCGTGACCTTCGCATACGGCGAGCGCCGGCCGCTCTTTGATCTCCGCACCGGCGCGCAAGTCGGGACGGAGGGCGCCGCCGAAATCGATGTACCGTTCGAGCGTCCCGCGCTTCTCGGGTTTGCCGAAGCGTTGCAGCCGCAGTAATGTCAGCGGGCATCGCGCGCACCGCTGACACGCCGCCGGCCGCTCGGCAGCCGTTCTTTGTCAGGCGCCGGCAGGCGGCAGGCGTTCCAATTCGCGGACTGCCGGCAGGAGGCGGTCATACACGGCGGCATTCGCGGCGCGCGGCAGGCACACGTCGGCTACGGGCGAAAAATGCGCGGTCATTTCCGCAAGCGAGACGCCATCCGCATGCGCCGCCAGCATGGCGCTGCCCAACGCGGCAGAATCCGCCACCGCGATGCTCTCGACCCGCGCCTGGAAAACATCCGCCAGCGTCTGCCGGATGCCGGGGCTGCGTGACGCCCCGCCCGTCACCCGCAACGTGTCGAAACGCCCGATCCACTCGGCATGGGCGCGCAGCGCCAAGGCCTGCGCCTCAACCACCGCGCGGACCCGCACCTCCGGCGCGGCTTGCGCAAAATCAAAACAGGCGCGCACGCCGGACGTCAGCACCGGCGGCGTGATCTCGGGAACAAACCAGGGCAGCGCCAGCCGCCCTTCATTGCCGGGGGGCGTGCGTTCAAACGCCGTGCGGTCGAAAAAGGTCCAGTCCACACCCGCCTCCTGACGCACGCGGTCGCGCGCCAGCGAGCCGTTCTTGAAACAGGCCAAGCTCATAAAGCCTCCGGCCGGATTGCCGAACACATGGCCGCATCCGGCGGGGTCGGTCCGGAAAGCGTCCAGGGCTGCAAAAAACGTATCGCTCGTGCCGAGGCTCACCACCGCCACGCCCGTCCCCCACGCCCCGGTGCCGACCAAGCTCGCGGGATTGTCGCCGGTCCAGACCGCCACAGGAATGCCGGGGCGAAGTCCGTATTTCGCGAAATACCGATGCAGGCCGCCGGCTGCGCCGCACCCGACCGGCGGCAGTTTGTCCATCAGCCCGGGCGCCGTAAACGACGCGATCGCCTCGTCCCACGCCAGCGTGCGCAGATTGAGCAGATTCATGCCGGCGCCGTCCCCCGAATCGATCGGCGCATCGCGTCCGATCAACACCGAGCAGAGAAACGAACTGACCAAATGGATGCGGGCGGTCTGCGCGTACCGCTCCGGCTCTGCCTTCGCGAATTTGCGGATCTGCGGTCCGGCAAACCGCTCGATCGCCGGCGAGCCGGTCTCCGCCTGCAGCCGCGCGCCGAAGCGAGCCTCGAGTTCGCGGCATTCGCACGAGGTTGAGCTGTCCATCCAAATCGGGCTTGACGGCCGTGCCAGCGCCGGCGCGATCTGATCTGGCAGCGCACGTTCGGGGTCCAGCGAGGCCAGCACCGCTTCGAACCGGCTGTTCAGATAAACAGACCCGTGCTGCTGACCGTCGCCGCCGACGGCAGCGATGCGCCCCATGTCCACGCCAGACTTCAGCAGCCGTTCCAACACCTTGTCCAACGCCGCCAGCCACATCAGGGGATCCGCATGCTTCACCAAGGGGTCCGCATGGGCCAGCACCCCGTCAGGGCAACGGTACTGCGGCAAATCTGTGCCGAACGTGACATTGGCACCGCCCGCGACGCAGCCGGTCTCAGGGTCGATCACCACGGCCTTCATGCTTTGCGTGCTGCTGTCCAGACCCAGATAATATGCCATCGCTGACCTCGTTGCTACGCGTGAAGGAGCTTGCCCGTAACCGATGCGCTCCCGAGTGTTGGTCAGCGTATCACACACGGTCCGTCTGTTCAAGCCATGCCCACCTGTGGTATTCTTCATGAATCACATCCTAACTTTTCAGTTCTAACACCCAACCCCTGATGTCCCGCGATGCTCGTTCAGTTGTCCGTCAAAAATCTGGCCATCGTCGAATCGGCTGAGGTCACGTTCGGCGCCGGCCTCAACATCATCACCGGCGAAACCGGCGCGGGCAAATCGGTGCTCATGGGCGCCTTGGATCTGGTGCTCGGCGGGCGCGCCGACAAATCGGCCATCCGCGAGGGAGCCTCCGAGGCCTGGGTGGAGGCCGCCTTCAGTCTCGCCGACAGCCGCGCAGCCGACCGCCTGCTTGATGACGCCGGTCTGCCGGCGTGCGAAGAGGGCGCGCTGCTGGTGCGACGCTCGATCGCCGCCGCAGGCGCGGGCCGCTGCCTGGTCAACGACACGCCGGCCACAGTTCAGACGCTGCGCCGCTTGGGTAGCCTGCTGGTCGACATCCATGGCCCCTATGACCATCAGTCGCTGCTCGACGCGGATTTCCAGCGTGACGTGCTTGATGCTTACGGCCACTGCGCCTCCGTGCGCGACGCCTACGGCGAGTCGTGGCGCGGGCTTCAGGCCCTGCGCGCGCGCCTGGACGACCTGCAGGGCGATTCCGCTGACATCGCGTCCGAGATCGACCGCCTGCAGTTCATGGTCGATGAAATCGCGCAGGCTGAATTGAGCGAGGCCGACGAAGAGCCCTTGCTCGCCCAACACGCCGAGGCCGCCAACGCCGAGCAAATCCTCGCGCTGGGCACAGAAATCTGCAACGGGCTGACCGACGGCGAGCGCTCGGCCTTCGACCTGTTGGCCGAGATTCAGACGCAGCTCGCCGAGCTGGCGCGCATCCTCCCGGAAGCTGCCGCCTGGCGCGCCGATGCGCAAACCGCCGCCGTCCAACTCCAGGAACTGGGGCGCGCCGTCAGCGACCGGCTCAGCCGGGTTGAGGCCGACCCCGACCGCCTCCAGCAGCTCGAGGCGCGCATGGCCTTGGTCCAACGGCTGAAGCGCAAATACGGGCACACCGTCGGCGAGGTTCTGGCCACGCTCGCCCGGCATCAGGCACGCCTGTACGACCTCGCGACACGCACCGAGCAGGTCGAGCGGTTGCAGGCCGAGATCGCGGAGGCTGCGGATGCCCTCACCCGTAAGGCCGCCGCACTCACCAAGAGCCGCGCGCAGGCCGCCGGCAGACTAGCCCGCGCGATCACCGGCGAGCTGCACGACCTGGGGTTTCTCAAATCCGGCTTCTCGGTCGACCTCGCGGCCTGCGCTCCGGGACCGCACGGCGCGGACCTCGTCACGTTCGGCTTTGCCCCGAACCCCGGCGAGCCGATGCGGCCGCTGAAAGCCATCGCCTCCAGCGGCGAAATCGCGCGCGTGATGCTCGCCGTCAAAGCGGTGCTCGCCGCGCACGACAGCATCCCCGTGCTGGTGTTCGACGAGATCGACGCCAACATCGGCGGCGAGGTCGGGCGTGTCGTGGGCCAGAAGCTGCGTCATGTGGCGGCGACCCATCAGGTCATCTCTATCACGCACCTGCCGCAGTCCGCCGTCTACGGCCACCAGCACTATGTGGTTTCGAAAGAGGTGGCCAAAGGCCGTACGCGCATGCGGATCGAGGCCCTCGACGACGCGCGCCGCGTCGATGAGATCGCGCGCATGCTGGGCGGCAAAGGGCTCACCAGCGTGATCGAGAGCCACGCCCGCGAACTGCTCGCCTCGGCGAGCGGGCCGCAAGCCGGCCAATGAGAGGAGACTGACTATGACACGACAGTGGGCGGCAGGAATCATGGCGGCGGGCATCTTTACGGCGTGCGCCGCGTACGGCGCGGAGACGCCGCTTCCGGACGAGGCGGGCAAAAAAGCCCCGCTGGGATGCGAGCCGTTCCCCAGCCGGCTGCACCAGTTCGTGTGGCGCAACTGGAGCGTGGTGCCGCAGGCACGACTGGCCACGGTCCTCGCCACGACACCCGAAAACGTGGCGCAGGTCGCGGCTTCCATGGGGCTGCCGCCGCAAGGCGCGATCCTGCCGGCGTGGCAGGACAAGGGCGATATCACGGTGGTGCGGCGCAACTGGCACCTGCTGCCCTACGACCAGCTTCTGACCCTCACCGGCCTCACGCGCGAGCGGCTGCGTTACGCCTTGATGGAGGATGATTTCCTCTTCATCAAGCTCGGCAGCGTCAAGCCTGCCTGCCCGCCGCTGCGCTACGCGCCGCCTTCTGAAGCGGAACGCGCGGCAGCCGAACAGCTCGCCGCCTGGCTGCGCGAGGAGGGCGTCGCGGCGAGCCTGCGCGAACCCGAAGAACCACGCTTCGCTTTTATCGATCGGCTCTCGCGGCCTGATCCCGCACTCGCCGCCGCGCCGCCGTCGGACAACTCCCCCTTCGGCCTGCGTTTTATTTTCTCGTACTTTGCTGAGTACGGCGATCCGCTCTTTGATCCGGAAGTCGCCTCGTATCCCGAGGGGCTGCTGCAGCGCCTCGCGGCGTCCGGTGTGAACGGCGTGTGGGTCCACACGGTGCTGCGCACGCTGGCGAAAGATCCCGCCTTCCCGGAGTTCGGCGAAGGCTGCGAGCGGCGGATCGAGGGACTGCGCACGCTGGTGGCGCGCGCCGGCAAGTACGGCCTGAACGTTTATCTCTATCTGAACGAACCGCGCACGATGCACCATGCGTTCTTTGAGGCCAGGCCGGAACGTGCCGCCCTGCGCGGGGTCGCGGCCGCCGGCGACACCGCGCGGCTCTGCACGTCGCATCCGGAGGTGCGGCGCTGGATGTCCGACGCGCTGGCCACCGTGTTCACCCAGGTGCCGGGGCTTGGCGGCGTCTTCTCCATCACCGCCTCCGAGAACCCCACCAGTTGCGCGTCGCACCGGCAGCAGGCGCAGTGCGAGCGGTGCAAGCAGCGTTCGTATGCCGAGATCATCGCCGAAGTGAACGCGACGATCGCGCAGGGCGTGGCGCGCGGCAATCCCGAGGCCAAGGTTCTGGCTTGGGATTGGGGCTGGGACGACACCCAGGCCGCCGAGATCATCGCGCGCCTGCCCAAGAACTGCTGGGTGCAGTCGGTCAGCGAATGGTCGCTGCCGATCACCCGCGGCGGCATCGCTTCCGCAGTCGGCGAATATTCGATCTCCGCTGTCGGCCCCGGTCCGCGAGCAGCGAAGCATTGGTCGCTGGCGCGCGCCGCAGGCCTCAAGACCTCGGCGAAAGTGCAGGTCGGCGCGACCTGGGAGTTCTGCGCCATCCCCTACCTGCCGACACTCGATTTAGTGGCCGAGCACGCGCGCAACCTGGCCTCGGCCGGCGTGGATGGCGTCATGCTGAGCTGGAGCCTCGGCTGTTACCCCTCGCCCAATCTGGAGGTGTTCCAAGCGTTCACCAAGGGCGCGAACGAGACGGGGCCGGTACTGGACCGCGTGGCCGCACGACGGTATGGCGCGGCTGCGGCGCCGCGCGTGCGAGAGGCCTGGACCGCATTCTCCGACGGCTTCCGTGAATACCCCTATCACATCGGCACACTCTACAACGGGCCGCAGCACATGGGACCGGCCAATCCGCTCTATCTGCACCCGACCGGCTATCGGGCCACCATGGTGGGCATCCCGTATGACGACCTCGCGCGCTGGCGGTCGGTCTATCCGGCCGAAGTCTGGATCACACAGATGGAAAAGGTGCGCGCTGGTTTTGCGCGCGGGTGCGGCCTCTGGGGCAGCCTGCTGCCTGCCGTTCAGGAATCGGCCCGCGCTGAAGCCGGGCGCGAGCTGGGTCTGTTCCGCGCCGCGGAGCTGCATTTCGCCGCCTGCGCCAATCAGGCGCGCTTCGTCGCCGCGCGTGACCGCCTGCAGGCGGCGGCGACCGATCCCGAACGCGCACTGTGCCGGAGCGAACTGCGGGCCGCCGCGCGCGCCGAACTGGCGGCCGCCAAACAGCTCCTGCCGTTCGCCAAAGCCGACTCGCGGATCGGATACGAGTCATCGAACCACTACTTCTACATCCCGCAGGACCTGCTGGAGAAAGTGCTCTGCTGCCGCCAGGTGCTACGCGATCTGAAATAACGCTCACGGCAGCCGACCTTGTCCGGCCGGGCGTTTTATGATATGTTCACGGACATCAAGGAGGAACCCAATCATGGCATCCATCAAGGGAACAAAGACTGAAAAAAATGTTCTGACCGCGTTTACCGGCGAGTCGGCGGCGCGTAACCGCTACACGTATTGGGCGGCTCAGGCCAAGAAAGACGGATTCGTGCAGATCGAGTCCATCTTCGAAGAGACCGCCAATCAGGAGAAGGAGCACGCCAAGCGCCTCTTCAAGTTTCTGGAAGGCGGCGAGGTGCAGATCGAGATCGGCCTGCCGGCCGGCGTGATCGGCAAGACCATGGACAATCTGAACGCGGCGGCCGAGGGCGAGGAGTACGAGTGGCAGCACATGTACCCCGACTTCGCCAAGGTGGCGCGCGCAGAGGGCTTCGAGGAGATCGCGAAAACGATGGAGTCGATCGCGGTGGCCGAGAAGTTCCACGGCGAGCGCTACCGCAAGCTGGCGGCCAACATCCAGAAGGGCATCGTCTTCCTGCGCGAAGACCCCAACACCATGTGGCGCTGCCGCAACTGCGGGTACATCCACATCGGCAAGGAAGCGCTGGACGTCTGCCCGGCGTGCGCGCATCCGAAAGCGCACTTCGAGCTGGTTCCCGGCAACTGGTGATCCGCTCCCCCCGCCGCCGAGGCATGGGCGCTGCGTGACATGAAGGTCTGTGTTTTCGGTGCTTCGCGCACAGAAGACACAGATCTTTTTTTCAGTGCAAGACCGTGTGACGCCACAGCGTCTTCACACCCACATCAGCCGGTCGAGCGAGCGGTACTGGATCGCTTCGGAGATGTGGACGGCGCCGATCGACGCCGCGCCGCCCATATCGGCAATGGTGCGCGCCACTTTGACGATGCGGTCATAGGCCCGCGCGCTGAAGTTGAGCTCGCTCATCGCCATTTTCAGCAGATCGGCGGCATCGCTGTCGAGCCGGCAGAACGTCTGCACATCGCGCGCCGACATCGCGGCGTTGCAGGCGACGTGCGGCGTGCGTGCGAACCGCTCGCGCTGCACCGCGCGGCAGGACGCCACGCGCGCGCGGATGGTCTCGGAGGATTCGCCGTGCGCCAGCGCGCTGAGGTCATGATAGCGCACCGGCGGCACCTCGATGTGAATGTCGATCCGGTCAAGCAGTGGCCCTGAAATCTTATTGCGGTAGGCTTGTATCTTCTGCGAATTGCACCGGCACTCGCGCTTGGGATCGCCTGCGTATCCGCACGGGCAGGGGTTCATCGCCGCGACCAGAATGAACTGCGAGGGGAAATCGAGCGTGGCGGCGGCGCGCGAAATGGTGACGTGGCCGTCCTCGAGCGGCTGGCGCAGCACCTCCAGCACATTGCGGTGGAACTCCGGCAGTTCGTCGAGAAAGAGCACCCCGCGGTGCGCGAGGCTGACCTCGCCCGGCAGCGGATGCGCGCCGCCGCCCAGCAGCCCCGCGTCAGAGATGGTATGATGCGGCGCGCGGAAGGGCCGGTGAAGCACCAGCGCCTGATGGCTCTTGAGCGTTCCGGCCACACTGTGGATGCGCGTCGCCTCAAGTGCCTCCTCCAGCGTCATCTCCGGCAGGATCGAAGCGATGCGGCGCGCGAGCATCGTCTTTCCGGCGCCGGGCGACCCGATCATGAGAATATTGTGCCCGCCGCTGACGGCCACTTCGATCGCGCGCTTGGCGGTCTCCTGCCCCTTCACATCCGCAAAATCATCGACATGCCGCCGCTCGCGTTCCATCAGATCGGCGAGATCGACGCGGCAGGGCTCCAGCTTGAGCGTCCCGGCGAGGAAGTCGACCGCTTCGCGCAGATGGCGCACCGGATACACGTCGATCCCTTCGGCGACCGCGGCCTCTTCGGCATTGTCGGCCGGGACGAGAATGCCGCGCTTGCCCTGACGGCGCATTTCCAGCGTCACCGGCAGCACGCCGCGCACGCGGCGCACCTCGCCGCTCAACGCCAGCTCGCCGATCAGCGCATAGCGGTCGAGCTCGGGCATCTCCGCCTGCCCGGTGGCCGCGATCAATCCCGCCGCAATCGGCAGATCGTAGACAGGCCCTTCCTTCTTGATGTCGGCCGGCGCGAGGTTGATCGTGTTGCGGCCGGGGTCAGGCCTGAACCCGGCGTTATGAATCGCGGTCCAAACGCGGTCCTTGCTCTCGCGCACGGCGGCGTCCGGCAGCCCGACGATCACAAACTGCGGCTCGCCTCGCCCCGCGTTGACCTCGATCTCCACGGCATAAGCATTGACCCCGTAGACAGCACCTGAATAGACACGTGAAAGCATGAAATACCCTTAATCTTGTCGCACGTTTCTTTCGCCGTCCGGGGTAGTCAAACACCAGGGGATGGCCGTCACGCCTCGGGCTTTGAGGATAGGTGCGGCGATCTTCTGCAATTCGACCACGATCCGTACCTTCTCTGGGTAAGGCAAATCGGCCAGCCAGCGGCGGTGCGCCGCCTTGCCTCGCGCATACTCGGTTTCCACGCTCATGATTGCGTCCATGATTTCCACCTTTCGAGCAAGGCATAACGTTCAAGAATGTCCGTCAACCCCTGTTGCCACCTTACCTTGCGCGCAAAACTCAAAAATGCATCTTGCCTTTCACGCCAATGAATATACGCCGCCGTAGTTTACGTGTAAACCTCCGAGTGGGCGTTGAGGGAGAAAACGCTCGTCGATGAAGTCGTTGACTGGCTCACTGGTAAAGGCAATTACGATCATGACGAGTATGTCACACAGCCGCCTGAGAACTGTGTTTTGAATGTGGCTGGCAGCAGGGAGCCCAAGGCCGACGGGATTCAGGATCTTGTCATGGCCATCATGGTCGATGTTCTTGTCCGGGGGAATCCTGAGTGCGGGAAGTATTATCCGTTGGCGTAGGAGGCGGAGGAAGGCAAAACTGAAGTAACCTATGGTGCAAAATAAAGCCAACGCTCAGTAAACCTGATGTAGTCACGATTGTCCAAAAGCTTTCAGCTGTCTTTGACTCTTATGGCACCTCGGGAGAATCTGTGGGTGACGGTTGATTAAAAGGGGCGCATCCGGGTA
>ERZ795056.3262-NODE-3262-length-17530-cov-8.451617_pt1 | contig 17530 bp, 17 predicted proteins | sample MGYA00375140_ERZ795056 | MGnify/ENA primary metagenome ERZ795056 (study PRJEB30185, sample SAMN05720227) | activated sludge metagenome | isolation source: Anaerobic digester | place: USA | collected 2015-03-09 ... | reverse complement strand
TCAAAAAAGGAGCTGCTTTAAATGGTTATATGATGTACCTGCTGGATGAGATCAACAAACAACAGCCAGATAAGATCATTGAGATCATTACACCACGCAATGAATCAGAAAAAGGTTGCCAGGTATCGATGCTGATGTTGAAAGATGGTAAGAAAATTTTTGACGCTTTAATACGGGCAGGCGTAATCGCAGACTGGCGTGAACCCAATGTGATCCGCGTGGCTCCTGTTCCGCTTTACAACAGCTTTTCAGATGTTTACCGTTTTGGAGAGATCATCTCAGCTGTGATAAGTTAACCAGGTTTTAAATCCATCATAACGAATATTAATAAAAAGAACATGTCAAAGAAAATAACCATCATCGGGGCCGGGCTGGTAGGTTCCCTGCTTTCGATATATCTTTCAAAAAGAGGCTACCGGGTATCCATATACGAACGCAGACCCGATATGCGAAAAGCTTCCATCAGTGCCGGACGATCCATTAACCTTGCTTTAAGTGACCGGGGCATTAAAGCCCTGGAAGAAGTAGGCATCATGGATGATATCAGGAAAATAGCCATACCCATGCATGGCAGGCAAATGCACAATGCCGATGGAAGCAGTGCGTACCAGGCTTATGGCAAGGATGGACAATACATTAATTCTGTGTCGAGAGGAGAGTTGAACAGGAAGCTGATGGACCTCGCAGAAGCAAATAATGTAGACATTTTCTTTAACCAGAAATGCGAATATATCAACTGGCAGAACAACGAAATACATTTTTCAAATATGAACGACAGAAGCACGCTTTCCGTGGTGCCTGATCTCATATTTGGCAGTGATGGTGCATATTCCGCCGCCCGGCTTACGCACCAGTTACACCATGACCGTTTTCAATATCAACAATATTATATCGATTTTGGTTATAAAGAATTAACCATACCTGCTGGTGAAAATGGCGAATTTTTACTCGAAAAAAATGCACTGCACATCTGGCCAAGAGGAAATTACATGCTTATTGCTTTACCCAATTTAGATGGCAGTTTTACATGCACATTATTTTTTCCTTTCGAAGGCGAACCTTCTTTTCAGTCGCTCGACAATACAGAAAAAGTCAGGAATTTTTTCAACAATACTTTTGCAGATGCATCCCGTCTGATGCCAACATTAGAAACCGATTTTTTCCAAAATGCAACATCGTCTCTTGTAACAGTAAAGTGTTATCCATGGATTCGCGAAGATAAATTCGCCCTTATAGGGGATGCGGCGCATGCCATTGTTCCTTTCTTCGGACAAGGCATGAATTGTGGTTTTGAAGATTGCTCTGTACTGAATGGTCTCATGCATAAACACAAGGACAATTGGGAAAAAATTCTTGCAGAATACCAGGCCTTACGCAAACCTGATGGCGATGCCATTGCAGATCTTGCATTAAACAATTTCGTAGAAATGCGTGACAAAGTAGCCGATCCGAAATTTCTATTACAGAAGAAAATTGAAGCTGCTTTCAGTAAGAAATACCCGGATAAATGGATCCCTGCCTATTCACAAGTCACCTTCAGTCCGCATATCCGTTACAGTGATGCTTTGAAAAACGGCAAACGCCAGGAAAGCATTATGCAACAGGTAATGGCAATGGCAGGCATAGAAGAAAAATGGGAAGATACTTCCATTGATGACCTTATCCTGCAACAGCTCAACCATTAACAACATGTATAAACTGCCCTATTTTACTGAAACTGACCACGAAAACATTATCGCTTTTATCCGCGAAAATCCATTTGCCATTGTAACAGGTTTTGGTGAAAAATACCCGGTAGCATCTCATCTTCCATTACAATTGCATATAAAGGAGGATGGTAAAATGTTTTTCTCCGGACACTTAATGAAAAACACGGATCATCACAAAGCCTTTGAAAAAAATGAGCATATATTATTAATATTCAACGGGCCACATTCGTATGTTAGTGCATCCTGGTATACCGAAAAAAATGTTGCCAGTACCTGGAACTATATAACGGTTCATGCCAAAGGAAAGATCCGGTTCACCGATGAAGAAGGCACCTACAATGCCATCAAAGCCATTACAGATCAATACGAGGGAGCTGATTCCCCTGCTTCCTTCGAAAATTTATCTGCAGAATACGTGAACCGTCTCATAAAAGCCATTATTGGATTTGAAATTGAAGTAACGGAGATGGATAACGTTTTTAAGTTAAGCCAGAATCATACCGCAGAAACCAGGAAAAGTATAGTGGATCATTTACGTGAAGCAAGCGATTCAAATGCACATACGATCGCATCGGAAGTTGATAAACGAATAGACTAAAACAATAAACATGCACCGGAATATACTAGTAGAGCAGATCAGGCAGAAAAGAAATTATCTCTGTGTTGGATTAGATACCGACCTATCCAGGATACCGCCACACCTGCAGCAACATCCCAAAGCTGTTTTTGAATTCAATAAGCAGATCATTGATGCAACGAAAGATCTTTGTGTGAGCTATAAGATCAATACCGCTTTTTATGAAGCCATGGGCGCCAAAGGCTGGGATATCATGGAACAAACCATAAACTATATTCCTGCCACTCACCTGAAAATCGCAGATGCGAAAAGAGCCGACATTGGCAACACTTCATCCTATTATGCCAAAGCTTTTTTTGAAACCCTCCCCTTCGATGCCATTACCGTTGCGCCTTACATGGGAGAAGACAGTGTAAGACCTTTCCTGGAATACGAAAACAAATGGACCATCGTACTTGGCCTTACCAGTAACAAAGGCGCTGCTGATTTTGAAATGCTGAATGTACAGGGAAAAGCCGGTTACTTATATGAACAGGTATTGCTCACCGTTAGTAAATGGGGAACGCCCAACAACCTGATGTTTGTGGTAGGCGCAACCCAGGCAAAGCAACTGGCGGATATCAGGAAGATCATACCCGAACATTTCTTATTGGTACCTGGCGTAGGTTTCCAGGGAGGCAGCCTCGAAGAAGTTTCGGAGTATGGAATGAATAGCGATTGCGGTTTACTGGTAAACGCATCCCGTGCCATTATTTATGCAGGCAACAATGAACAGTTTGCAACTGAAGCCCGTAGCATTGCCCAACAATATCAAAGTGAAATGAATTCCTATCTACCAATATAAAATCATACATATGAAACACCTCATGAAAACGATTGTAATTATATTGATATGCTTGTCTGGCAGTTTTTACAGCTATGCTCAAACAGCACCTGCATCGGGAAAGATCCTTGCGGCCGCTTACCAAAAAGCAACAAGGGAAAAAAAGAAAGTGTTCCTGATGTTTCATGCAAGCTGGTGCGGCTGGTGTCATAAGATGGATGATGCCATGAATGACCCTTCCTGTAAACAACTTTTCGAGAGTCAATACGTAATAGCACATCTCGATATTGATGAAACAGGTGAACAGAAAAAACTGGAGAATAAAGGTGCCGATCTCGTTAGAAAAAGATACCATGGCGAAAAGGCTGGATTACCATTCTGGCTCGTATTGGATAAGAACGGGAAATTATTGGGCGATTCTTTTATCCGTAAAGAAGGTCAATCTTTGGATACACCCGGAGAAAACATCGGTTGCCCGGCTGAAGAAAATGAAATAACTGCATTTATACAAGTACTCAAAAAAACTTCCACGCTGAATGATGATGAGCTCCAGGTCATTGCCGAAAGGTTTCGGAAGAATAAGTAACTGAATTATGATATCCTGCTCTGAATAGCCTTTGCCAGTTGAGCCGCCCATTTCGCATACTCCTTACCGGAAGGATGCAAACCATCTCCCGCCACAAAACCTTCTTTGTGGCCATCAATCCGCTGTGACTGAGTAATATCGATAAAATCAACCGCATGCAATGATGCAATGCGCTTACATGCCTCGTTATAACCATCAATCTCTACAGCTATCTTTTCCAGATCCCTTCCGGCAGCAAAAGGCGTAATGCCCCAGTCGGGAATACTTATGACGAATACATTCTTTGGCTGATTACCTGAAAACCGGATGGCAAGTTGCAGCAACTGCCCGAACTCAATTACAAAATTTTCTACCGATCTGCCCCGGTATTGATTGTTAACCCCAATCAGCAGGGTCACAAAATCATAGGTTGGTAAAAATGCTGTGCGATCAATGGCAGCAAGAAGTTCATCGGTTGTCCAGCCGGTAGTGGCAACTATTTCAGGTGCGGTAAAAGAACGTTCGGGCCGACTATCCTTATCAATTTCATTTCGGATAAGCTGTACCGTTTGACAAGGAAAACTATCGGCCAGGGGAACCTGTTCTCCAATGGTATAACTATCGCCCAGGGCCAGGTATGTATATGGGGTCATAAAATTTTTATTTAACCGGTGCTTGCGTTTAAACAAAGTCACTTTTATCATCAGGGCTTTTTGGGAACCCCATGTTCAAAACTACCAACGGCTTCACTATACCAGGGTACAATATCATAAATAAAAATCCCTGCAGACACAGCAGGATCTGTAGATACATACTTTTCAGCTTCTTCTTTGGTCTTACAATCGAAAATAAATAATCCACGCCAGGTAAAATCATTTTTGCCAAATGGCCCGGCTGCTTTCAATATCCCTGCCTCGTACAACCTTTTCATATTGGACATATGCCCTTCGAATAAACCTGTTCGGGTTACAGAATCCAGATCCTTTGCAGGACCGGTTTTGAGGATCACCAGCCAGAATTTTTCAATTTTTTCGCCCGGACTCTTTTCCTTTGGCTTAACTTCTTTGCCGGTTTCCTTTTGTTCTGTTTGTTGAGCTGATGAAAGGGAGATCATGATAACCGACACAATCATAAGCATACTTAAAACCCGAATCGATTTTTTCATATCATTCATTTTTCTAAAAATACAAAAGACCTGTAATATTTACAGGCCTTTATGCATATCTCAATAAAGAATATTTAGATATCAGCCGTTTTTGACTTCGATTTTGATTTATGTTTTTCTTTCATGTCATCATCTGTTGCTACACCAAGGATGATGTTACTGAAACTGCTTTTTACTTTTATGGGTATACTGCCACTTCCCGATTTTCCGCTGTATTCATGATCAAACTTTGGTCCATGATCATCATCATCTCCATCATCATCACTATTGAATTTGACCTGTGTTTTATTTTTAAATGAACCAAAACTGGTAGAAATGGTATAGGAAGCCGACAGCTCGCCGATGGGCTTAAGATTTACTGAAGAATATGATGCTTTCACATCCAGGCTGTTTAAACTGTTATCCATATTCAGGATGATCTTACTCGAAAATTCAATATTCAGTTTTACATGGCCCGATATTTTTGCAATGGATGCCTTAGAATATTTAATTGACAAAGAACCGCCAGGGATGTTACCCAGCTTGGCTTTTCCAAATTCAACTCCAATGCTTTTTACAGCCGCCAGGTTACCTGTTGTTAATGTTCCAAACTTGCTGCTGAGATCAACTTCTCCTTTGAAATCGGGAATGGTGGTTGTACCAAATTCGTTGCTGATGAACAAAGGATTTGATTCGGGCATATATACATTGTAATTGATGGTCATGCTTGAACTCCCCGATTTGCGTTTCATTTCCTCCTTAATCGTTGTTTTAAAAGAGATATCTTTCCCGCTTTGATTGTCGCTTACCTGGATGCGATCGAGGATATCCTGTGCTACGTTTTCTTTGTCGGAAGAAGCTTCGATCTCCACATCTACTTTGATCTCGTTCTTGTTCCAGGTATGTATTTCTACTGTTCCAAATGAATTCCGGATGTTCAATTTATCAGCACTGCTTACATTGTATGTTTTATTTACTGCCTTCTTTTTTACATAGGCATAGGTTCTTTTCTGATGATTGTCATTATCGTTTTCATTGTCGTCCTGCGCAAACAAAGCGGTGCTGTGCAACACGAATAACATGCATAGTGAAAGACTAAATAGTCTGCTTATTTTTTTCATGGTCCTCATTTTTTGATGATTTGATTTGTTGAATGATGTGTAACTGCTGGTTCAAAACATTCAGCTGCAGCTGCAGGTTTTGAATCATGGCTTCGATCAGCATCTCACGGTTAGGCGTAACGTCGATCTGGGTTTTAAGGCTATTGTATGTACTATCCAGCTGGAGGATATCCTTTGTGAATTTTCGGTAAAGTTCGGGTTGATCGGTTGAAAACTGTTTCAATTCCTGCTGTTTCATCACGATCAATTTGGCAAATTCATTCACCATGGCTGAACCCTGCACATCCGTTTGCTCAACAGGCCCCGACAGCTGCGGTTTTGGATTCAAAGGCTTATTCATCGTGAAATAAATACCCAGCACCAATATTGTCAATATCGCAGCAGCCACGCCCCAGTACAATAGAGGCTTTCTTTTCAAGGGAATGCTTTTCGGGTTGCTCATATTCTTCTCAACCTGTTCCCAGATTCTTTTCCCCGGAATCTCATTGTCGAAATCCTCCCTGTTCTCCGCGATGAACCTCTCCAGCTTTTTGCTCATGATCCTTATTTTAATAATTGCAGTAATTTTTGTTTGGCCCTGATGTATTGTGTACGGGATGTAGAGCCTGAAACCTGGAGGATCTCGGCAATTTCTTCATGATCATATCCTTCCAGTAAATATAAACTCAACACGGCCCGGTAACCATCTGGCAGTTGCTGAATCGCCTGCTTCACTTTTTCAACCCGAAACTGAATGTCATGCTCATCTGGTTCAACAACATGAACTATTTCAGAATGGGTTGCCAATTCAATATCCACCCAGGTAACTTTTCTTTTTTTCAGTTGGTTAATGCTCCTGTTGATACAGATCTGTTTGATCCAACTGCCAAAACCCGAACGATACTCAAAGCTGTGAATGTTGCGGAACGCCTCTGAGAAACTTTCCTGTAATACATCCTCCGCCTCCGATGCATTATTAAGGATACGGAGACAGGTATTATACATGGCCTTTACATACCGCAGGTAGAGTTCCTTAAAGGCCATTGCCTCCCCGCGTTTGCAGCGGTCGACCAGTTCATCCCGTGTTGCCGTTACCGTACTTTCCAAATGCTGATTATTTAATAATGAGTGACAAGGCTTTTAAACCAATGTTGCATCTCCCCGAAAAAAACGCCGTATTTTCCATTTTTAAGGAAATCACCAGCAATTCCGTCATTTTTAAGCCAAAAAATGCCCAATCACCGAATAAAACAAAAAATTATTGTCTGATTTAAGGTAATTATATTTGCGGTTCAGAAAGCGGTTCCGATGGCAGGAAAGCGGCACTATCTCAACATCAGCCCTTTACCAATCAATGTTTCCGCCGGTTTTGATCCTGGCTTTTTGCCAGGTGCAGACGAATAAAAATTAACGATAAAACAATTACAATGGCTGCTAAAACAGACAATTTTCAATCCCCTGATTATTTTAATGTAGATGAACTGCTGACCGAAGAACATAAACTCATCCGGGAAAGCGTTCGTAGTTATGTAAAAAAAGAAATTTCTCCCATTATAGAAGATTTTGCGCAACGTGCAGAATTTCCCCAGCATATTGTAAAGCAATTGGGTGACCTGGGTTGCTTTGGACCTACCGTTCCGGAGCAATATGGCGGCGGCGGACTGGATTATATTTCCTATGGCCTTATGATGCAGGAACTGGAGCGTGGTGATAGTGGCGTACGGTCAACTGCATCGGTGCAGGGTAGCCTGGTGATGTTCCCCATTTATCAATATGGCAATGAAGATCAGCGCAACAAATATTTGCCAAAACTGGCCAGTGGCGAATGGCTTGGATGTTTTGGCTTAACCGAACCCAATCATGGAAGCGATCCTGCCGGCATGCTAACCAATTATAAAGATGCAGGTGATCATGTTATTTTAAATGGTGCTAAAATGTGGATCAGCAATGCACCTTTTTCACAGGTTGCTGTTGTTTGGGCAAAAGATGAAGCAGGTGATATCCGTGGATTGATCGTAGAAAGAGGCATGGAAGGATTTACCACACCTACTACACACGGTAAATGGAGCTTGCGGGCAAGCGCAACCGGTGAACTGGTTTTTGATAATGTAAAAGTTCCTAAAGAAAATATTTTACCCAATGTGAAAGGATTAAAAGGTCCGTTAGGTTGTTTGACCAAGGCCCGCTACGGCATTGCCTGGGGAGCCATCGGCGCAGCTATGGATTGCTATCACATCGCATTGGAATATAGTAAAGAGAGAATCCAATTTGGTAAACCCATTGCAGGATTTCAGCTTCAGCAGAAAAAACTTGCTGAAATGGTTACCGAGATCACCAAGGCACAATTGCTGAACTGGCGTTTAGGAACATTAATGAATGAAGGAAAAGTGACCCCGCAACAGGTGAGCATGGCCAAACGAAATGCCTGCGAAATTGCTACGAACATTTGCCGTGATGCACGCCAGATGCTGGGTGGCATGGGTATCACCGGCGAATACCCTGTGATGCGCCATATGATGAACCTTGAAAGTGTGATCACTTATGAAGGCACCCATGATATTCACCTGCTGATTACAGGTATGGATGTTACTGGCATCAATGCTTTTAAATAATCATCATAATCAAATAGCATGAAAACTAAATCCTGGTTACTCGCTGTCGTTACCGGTATTATCCTGCTTGCGGGCATACAATCCTGTAAAAAAGACATGGCTGAACCCATCGTTGAGCCCATTCCTTCCGGTCCATTTACGGTAACCCTACCCAACAACCCTGTTGTATTATCTGTTGCCGGTAAGGTGACCGATGAAAACAACAACCCGGTGGTAGGTGCAACGGTTACGGGTGGGGGCAAATCGGTAACAACAAATGCACAGGGTTTCTTTAAGATCTCACAAGGCAATTTCAATGGGAATTACGGCACCATCAGGATCGAAAAAGTAAATTATTTCACCCTGGTAAAAACCATCCAGTCAAAATCCGGCGCAACGCAATACATTATCGGAAAATTATCGCCTAAAACTTTGATCGGTAAAGTGGGCACAGCAGGTGGCACCATCAATTTCGCAGGTGGAATGGCTTCGGTGAGTTTCCCGGAAAACGCATTTTTGAACAGTGCCGGAAATGCCATTACAGATTCCGTAAATATATATGCTACTTACCTTGATCCTACGGCTGCCGATATCAATCAACGCATGCCGGGAAACCTGGCGGGTGTAGAAGCACCATCCACGGCTTACCAACTGCAATCTTACGGCATGCTGGCAGTTGAGTTAAAAGATGCCGGCAACCAAACCGTTAAACTGGCTCCCGGGAAAAAAGCAACGATCAATGCAAACATACCTGCATCATTAACTGCTTCGGCTCCTGCAAGCATACCACTTTGGTATTTTGATGAATCTGCCGGTGTTTGGGTAAAGGAAGGCAGTGCAACCAAAAATGGAAACAGCTATTCCGGGGAAGTAAGTCATTTTACTTTTTGGAATATGGATATCTACAATACCTTTTGCTGGTTTGAAGCACGTTATAAAAACAGGAGCGACAGCAGTATTCTTTCTTATGCCCACATATCTTTTAATGGGGTAGGCTCCAATGTAGTGTATCATGAAACTACCGATGCCAATGGATATACTTACGGTATGATCCCTGTAAATGTTCCTTTGCAAATGAGGTTTTATAATACAAACGGAGCGGTTTTACTTGATACTATCATTGGACCCTTTGCAGCCTCAACCAATATCGGTAATGTATACATCAATTTCCCACCAACAACACCTACCATCAATGGAACGATGGTTAATTGCAATGGTATACCTGTAACCAGCGGAAGCATCACGGTTATGATCGATAGCCTCGATTATCATGCAGATGTTGCACAGGATGGAAGTTTCCATATACCTGTTATGGCTACGATGGCTTTAAATACCGTGATCACCGTTACCGGTATCGATAGTACTACCAGTGCATCAGTACCTACCCTAACGTTCACGTATACCGGCAATAATACCATCAATGCAGGTTACGTATTTGCCTGTGCCACAGGCGGACCATCGGAATTCATTTCTTATAATTTTGATGGAACAGATCATATGTTTATCCGTAACCTTGATTCTGCATTCTGTAGAAGGACATTTGCCTTCAACCGAACCGAAATTGCCTGCAGGAGGGCAAACGGGTCGCCGATGATAGAAGGTTATGTAGCCTTCATAACCGGGCCCACCACAACAGGGGGAACAGATACAAGTTCTATTTTAACCCTCCATCAATACTCTACCGCATCAACACCAAAATCACTTAACATTATATCATTTACGGAAAGTTACACAGCCTATCCCCCGGCACAGGGAGTGGAAGGCTGGGTGATCGGGCAATTTAACTGTTCGTTCAGGGATTCGGGCACAACTATTCACAACATTTCTTCCAACTTCAAAATGTGGCGAAGAAATTAATCGCTATTCATTCATCAAACTAACATGAACGAATAGGAGCAATTAAAATTTAGTATTTATGATACAAAATGTTTCTGTAATCGGCGCCGGCACCATGGGAAATGGCATCGCCCATGTATTTGCACAATCGGGTTTTACCGTCACTCTTATTGATGTGAATCCATCCCAGTTACAAAGAGCCATGGCCACCATTACAAAAAATCTCGACAGGCAGGTTACCAAAGGCAGCATTACAGAAGACCAGAAAAAAACAACACTGACAAATATTACCACAATTCCCGACATAGGCGAAGGACTTAAACAAGCCGACCTGGTTGTAGAAGCGGCCACTGAGAATATCAACCTGAAACTGGAAATATTCAAACAGATGGATCTGCTGGCACCGGCTGGCTGTATCCTGGCCACCAATACCTCATCTATATCAATAACTAAAATTGCCGCTACTACTAAAAGGCCCGATAAAGTGATCGGTATGCATTTCATGAACCCGGTTCCGGTAATGAAACTGGTGGAGATCATCAATGGCTATGCTACCAGCAAAGAAGTTACCCAACAGATCATTGATCTGAGTAAGCAACTAGGCAAGATCCCCTGTTCAGTGAATGATTATCCTGGATTTATTGCAAACAGGATATTAATGCCAATGATCAATGAAGCCATCTATAGCTTGTATGAAGGCGTTGCGGGCGTGGAAGAAATTGACACGGTTATGAAACTGGGTATGGCGCATCCCATGGGGCCATTACAATTGGCCGATTTCATCGGGCTCGACGTTTGTTACAGTATCCTGAAAGTATTGCAGGATGGTTTTGGAAATCCAAAATATGCACCGTGCCCCTTATTGGTTAATATGGTAACAGCCGGCAACCTGGGCGTCAAAAGCGGGGAAGGATTTTATGTATACGAAGCAGGCAGCAAAGATTTAAAAGTGAGTAAGAACTTCTGAATTAATAACCAGTAAAGAATATTAGCCGGGAAATCTTCCTGGCTTTTTTTTGCCACTCAACAAAATAAATCGCTCATCCCTGCAAAAAACTTTTACATTAGTCTCTTCATTTTAATGTGCAAACATCATGGGAAAGAAAATAAAAGAAATTGATGCCTACATTTCAAAATCGGCTGATTTCGCCAAACCCATTTTAAAACATATCCGTGAACTGGTGCATAAAGCCTGTCCTGATGTAGAAGAAAAAATAAAATGGGGCTTCCCGCATTTCGATTATCATAATGGCCCTATGTGTCACATGGCCGCATTCAAACAACATAGCGCCCTGGGATTCTGGAAAGCAACGTTGATGAAAGATGGCAGCCTGGTTGAAAATGCCAAAACAGAAACCGCCATGGGTCACCTGGGAAAAATAACTTCATTACAAGATCTGCCTGCTGATAAAAAGCTCACGGCATGGATCAAAGAAGCGATGAAACTCAATGAGCAAGGCATCAAACTGGTACCCAAAAAAACTGCCGATAAAAAAGAACTGATCGTGCCTGACTATTTTTCGAAAGCCTTATCAAAAAACAAACAGGCACTGAAAAATTTTACCGAATTTTCCTACTCTCATAAAAAGGACTACCTGCAATGGATAACCGAAGCCAAAACAGAGGAAACCCGGGTTAAAAGAATGACCACAGCCATCGAATGGCTGGCTGAAGGCAAAAGCAGGAACTGGAAATATGAAGTGAAAAAATAAGCTGCCTACTTCTTACGGGATTTCTTTTTTACGAGGTTATAAGAATCTGTGAGCATCTCCTGCAATAGTTTTTTTGGCAACGATCCATCCACGATTACCGTGTTCCAATGACGCTTATTCATGTGGAATCCCGGCAGGATCACATCCGGGTACAATTCTCTCAACTCAATGGCCTTATCAGGATCGCATTTTACATTAAACTGAAGTGGCTGGCTGCTCAGTGGGAGCAACAGGAAAATCTTATCATGAACCTTGAAAACCAGTACTTCTTCACCAAAGGGAAAGCCTTCGGTCACGTCTTCAAAACGCAATACGTAATCACGTAGTTCTTCAATATGCATATATACGTTCCTGTTAGTTTATTAATAAATAAACAAAGCCTCCTGTATACATAGGAGGCTTTGAAAATATAAAATGGTTACTGATTACCTTAAAATGGTCACATCAGATTTAATGGTAACTTTTTTACCTGAAGGCAGGATGAAATCAACCACGCCATAATAGGTTCCGATCGGCAGTGATTTGCCTTTATAGCGGCCATCCCAGTTATTCTTGTAATCTTTTGATTCGTATACTTTTGAACCGTAACGGTTAAATACATTTACGGTTACATTTTTAAAACAAGCGTAGTTATCATAAACAGTCCAGAATTCATTGATACCATCACCGTTAGGCGTAAACGCATTGCTTACTTTGATACAAACTGCTTTTACTTCAACAAATACACTGTCTTTACCCGTACAGCCTGCCGCATTGGTAGCTGTTAAGATGTAGGTGATATTGCTGGTTGGTGAGGCAACGGGACTCAAAACATCAGTTGCACTTAAACCTGCAGCGCCCGGAGGATCTGAAGTCCACAAGTAAGTTGTTGCTCCCGTAGCCTGCGCAGGGATCTGGATTTGTTCACCAATGAATATTGAAAGATCAGACCCTGTATTTACACTTACCTGGTTGTCGGAAATAACCACAACCGTATCCAGCAAGCTACATTGTCCAAGGGTTACTTTTACAATATATTCATTTCTTCCAGGTGCGGTAGGCGTTGCGGTTGGACTAGCAACTGTACTGCTGCTTAAACCGGTACCAGTACCACCATTGCCATCCCAGTTATAAGTATCTCCGTTTGTGGTTGTATTTAATACCACTGATGCACCAAGGCACAAAGTAGTATCTGAACGGCCTGTTAAAGTTAGATCGAAATTCAAAGGAACTACTTCCTGCGAAGTTGCAGTAACACAACCGTTATCATCTTTAGTTACCATGCTGTACGTTCCGTTGGTGAGGGTGAATACATTTGATGTTTGGTAAGTAACACCACCATCTGAACTATAACTGTATCCTGGTGTACCGCCATTAGCCGTAACCGTGATAGAACCATTTGGTGTAGCAGAGCAGCTGGCAGTTGATGTAACAGAAGAAGCAGTTAAAGGAGCAGTTGGCTCGGTAATATTGATCACAGTATCCCTTAAACAACCGACGTTATCCCTGATGCGGACGTTGTAAGTTCCAGCAGGCAGGTTACTAAAAGTACCCGATGGTTGGTAACTGGTTCCGCCATTTATTGAATATTCATAACCGGGAGTTCCGTTAAATGCACTAACAACAATTGAACCGGTAGTTCCACCATTACAAAGTACATTATCCGCAGTATAGGTTCCGCTTACCAGGCCAGGATCAGCCCCAATGGTTATGATTTCTGAACCACCACAAAGATTTCCAACTATACGATATAATACGGTGTATGTTCCCGGAGGCAGGTTAAATGTGCTGGACGACTGCCAGTTAACGCCATCCACTGAATATTCATAAGGTCCGCCGGCTGAACCTATAACATTTACATTTAGGGTACCAAGACCATTAGAAGTACAGGTAGCATTAGAATTAGTAGATGTAGAAGTCAATGGATTTGCAAAGAAAATATTTACGGTATCTCTTCCCAACTCAAATGTGCCGGGAACAGTAGCTGATTCATACGTTGACTGAATTACATAAGATGTAGGACCTGTTGGACAAACACTTGGAAATACAACTTCAAACTTACCATTACCAATGCTGGTCGTATCCCCGGTAGCAACCAGGTTGCCGGCAAAATCGAATAATTCTACTTTACGATATAAGGTTGGGCCTGAAGCCGGAACAAAACGCCAGCTTTCATTCATGTTGATCGATCCCCATGGTGAATTGGATGCAGCCCTTCCTGGTGCCATGATACCACGATCCCTGTTGTAATTCTGCATTCCGATCATTGCCCTTCCGTTGTTCCAGCTGGAACAATTTTGAACACTGTATACAAACACTTCCACAATACCTGAACCTTCATATAAAACGATCTGGTGTGAATTTTCAATTAAAGAAGTACAATCGAAGAGTGGTACTTTATAATAACTTACCACCCATTTCCTGTGAGGAGCAACGCCCAAAGTATCATATTTGATCCTCCTGTTGGGAGAAGTATTGGTAGCGATGTTGATATCATGATAAGGCCCCATGATCAATGCACGGTCGTAACGGGTATTGGGCAGATCCTGTGGGGTACCACTGGTTGCACTTAAACCAGTACCGGTACTCAGGATTCCATAATGTGAAAATTGCCCTGCCCTGGTCATATCAAAAGAAACATATCCATTTCCACTGATTACAAGGGAATCATACAGAGTTCCGAAAAACGGGAAGGAAAAAGGTAATTTTATTTTGCTGGAATAAGTGTCATCCGTATTGATGGTTGTTGGCGCTCCAGGAATATCTGGTGCCACATAAGGTTGATAACATCCTACTGCCGCACCACCAATCGGGTTGATCACGTATGTGCTGGCAGCACTTCGGATATCAGGAATAGTGGATTTGATAACCAGGCAACCAGATGCACATCCAAAAATGGTGGTGTCTTTCGCACAATTAAATGAAAACGTCGTCTGAGCTTGTGTTTGATAAGTCATGGTTAACATGATAACCAGGACTATCGCGTAAAATTTTCTCATATCTGCTGTTGTGTATATTTGATAAAGGGAGAGAACAATATAATTACAATGGTTATAAAGATTATTTCTTCAGATCAAATTGAAGTCCTATTTCATGTGCCCCTGAACCGGCAGAGAAAATGCTGATCGGTGCAACATAATAATCATATGAATAGGTGGCACGAAGTCTTTGCAACACTTTCAATCCTGCCTGCACACTCCAGAACTGGTGTACCCTGAAGTTCAAAGCCCACCATATTTTATCCTGGTAATCTACTTTTACGCCAAAATCAAATTCAGCCGGGGCATGTTCTATCACCCTGGCCATAGCATTTGGAATCAGGTAAATATCATCACCAGTTTGTAAACGGTAATTAGCAGTGAAATTATAATGACGGTAAAGCTTACCGCCTTCTTTTGAATTGGGAACGTCGGCAAGTTCCAGCTTAGATTGGATTAACTGGCTTACAGCTGCACCAACACTCAGTTTACTATCTGTCCAGTAGATACCGGCGCCGGCATCAATTCCGAATTTATTTTCTGCACTTCCAATTACAGGATCATTTCCCAATGAAGTACTTAATTTGTTTTTATCAATGGCAAATTGGAGGGCCCTCAGCTCTAACCCGATACCAAGCTTCTGCTTCTCATTACGCATTTTAATATGGTAGGAATAAGCAAGTTGCAAACCGGTTCTGCTGGTCGGACCTGTTTCATCCCGGTAAACATACGCACCAATACCTGCGTTGAGTTTTTTCAAATAAGCATCGCCATACACCATGAAAGTACGTGGATTTCCAGGGAAGGATGACCACATGCTCCTGTAAGAAACACCGATCATATTCTTGTTCGAAATACCCGCTGCGGCAGGGTTGTACATAGCGTTGTGCTGGAGGTATTGACTGGTAAAATGTAATTGCTGGGCTTTTACAGTTACAATGGCACAAAATAAAACGAAAATCAGTATAATTTTTCTCATATCAGTTCAAATAAGTGGGTGCTAAAAGTATAAAAAAATGTTAACAATCAGCCAAAAAAACCATTTTTTTATTAAACGCTTACAATATTTTCCTGATTGTAACGTTGCGCAGATCAGTCAGCCTGTACAATACTTCATCCAGCCTGTTTTTGGGTATCCCCACTTTGATCAGGGAAAACAATTGCATTTCCTGTTCAATTACATTGCAATTAAACTGTTTGATGATCTGCATCACATCATTTACGCCTGTATAATCTACCTCTAATGAATAAGGTATCTCTACTTGTTTTTGTATGGCAGGAATGGTTTGTAACACCAGGGCGGCGGAAGTCTTATAGGCGTTGATCAACCCGGGTACCCCCAATAAACTTCCTCCAAAATACCTTACCACGATGATGGCAGTATCGGTAAGATTTTTACTGTCGATCTGCCCAAGAATAGGCTTGCCCGCTGTTCCCGAAGGTTCGCCATCGTCGCTTACCCGAAAAAGATCACCGGTAAGCCCAAGCCGATAAGCAAAACAATGATGAACAGCCTTTGGATGTTCTTTTTTAAGTAATTGTAGCTGCTTTTTAAATGTATCCGTGTCGTTTACCGGGAAGGCATGAGCTATAAACCGGCTGCCGCGGTCTTTGAATTCAGCGATTGAGGATTTATCGATGGTGAAATAATGATCCAATGATTAGGTTTAAATGAACTTGATTGAAATATTATTGATCGTTCCCGATTCGTTGGTAATGGTAAATATCATCTGTCCTGTTAGATTCTTTTTTCAACAGTTGAGCATTATTTAATACTGGTGCGGCGATTCCTTTTTGTAAATTCAACTCACTGTTTACGATCACCCTTGCTTCATCCCATGTTCCATTATCGATAAATGATTGAATCAACCTGGTGCCACCTTCTACGATGAGTGATGTGAGGTTCAGCTGGAACAAAAGATCACAGGTGGTTTTTACAAGGTCATCTCCATCCCGGTATCGATGAAAGATCCTTTTACCCGATGTTTCATCTTTTTTTGTATTCAGGATGATGGTAGTTTGGGAATCATCCAGCAGGTTTGCGGTGGCGGGTAAACGCAGTTCTTTATCAATCACAATCCGCACGGGATTCTTGCCAGGCCATAGCCTGTTGCTGAGCCTGGGATCATCGGATAAGGCCGTTTGGTAGCCCACCATGATTGCCGCTTCTTCACTTCGCCATTTATGCACCTCCCGGTTACTTAGTTCATTACTGATCGCCACCGGCTTAAACCCTTCTGCCGCTATAAATCCATCCTTGCTTTGCGCCCATTTTAAAATTATATAAGGCCTGTGCTGTTGGTGAAACGTAAAAAATCGACGGTTCAGAAATTGTGCTTCTTTCTCCAGGATACCAGTAAACACTTCTATGCCCGCTTTCTTTAACCGGGCAATGCCACTTCCGTTTACTTTTTCAAATGGATCGGTGCAGGCCACCACTACCCTGGGAATTTCATTTTCGATAATAAGTTCTGAACAGGGGGGCGTTTTACCGGTATGATTGCATGGTTCGAGCG
>ERZ795056.3255-NODE-3255-length-17560-cov-6.442102_pt1 | contig 17560 bp, 15 predicted proteins | sample MGYA00375140_ERZ795056 | MGnify/ENA primary metagenome ERZ795056 (study PRJEB30185, sample SAMN05720227) | activated sludge metagenome | isolation source: Anaerobic digester | place: USA | collected 2015-03-09 ... | reverse complement strand
TGTCTTGCCGACACCCGCCTCGCCCAGCAGGACCGGGTTATTCTTGGTGCGCCGGCAGAGAATCTGTGTCACACGCTCGATCTCACTCTGACGTCCAATGACGGGGTCGAGCTGATTCTTCGTGGCCAATTCCGTCAGGTCGCGACCAAACGTGCTGAGCGCAGGGGTCTTGGAGTCGCGCGGACCGCCCGCCGTCGCTGCCTGTTGCTTGGGTTCCGCCTCCATCGGCTCAGGCCCCATATCCATGTTGGGGTCGTAATTCGGATCCAGCTCCTTCATGACTTCGATCCGGGCCTTGTCCAGATCGATACCGAGATTCTTGAGGACCCGGGAGGCCACACCCTCGCCTTCGCGCAGCACGCCCAGCAGGATGTGCTCGGTGCCAACATAGGCATGATTGAGCGCCCGCGCCTCACTGCCGGCAAGAGCCAGGACCTTCTTCACGCGCGGGGTAAACGGCACATTGCCTACCGTCTTGGTCTCCGGTCCGACGCCCACAGCCTTCTCCACCTCAAGCCGGACCTGTTCAAGATTGACGCCCATGCGCTGCAGCACGTTGACGGCCACGCCCTGCCCGAGCGCGATCAGCCCCAGGAGGAGGTGCTCCGTGCCCACATAGCCGTGGTTGAAGCGGTCAGCCTCTTTGCGGGCCAACTGCAGAACCTGCTGCGCTCTTGGCGTAAAGTTGTTCATGGCATTACATCGACTTTGCGGCCCTGGCTATCTCCGACCGCACCAAACTGGCGCGCGCCTTGTCCCGATCTTTCGGCTTCAGCGCCTTGCCTTCCATCTTCTGCAGGTGTGCCGGCTGCGTCTTCAGCACCAGCTCATCGATCACCCGCCCGTTCATCGGCTTCAATATACCCAAATCTATGCCCAAACGCAATGCGGACAGCAAATCCAAGGCCTCTTTTGACGACAGGATATGCGCGTTCGTCAATATCCCGTATGCCCGGCCCACGTGGTCTCTCACCAGCGACTCACGTTTCTCCATCAGCCGCACACGCGCATTCTTTTCATGTTCGACCACTTCCAGGACGATCTGTTCGAGACTGGCGATAATCTGGTCTTCTCTCTCGCCCAGCCGAATCTGGTTCGAAATCTGAAACATGTTGCCGACGGCTTCCGTGCCCTCACCCCAAAGACCACGCACCGCCAGTCCGATCTTGCTCACGCCTTTGATGATCGGGTTGACCTCACCCATGAGCACGAGCCCCGGCACCTGCAGCATCACGCTCGCACGCATCCCGGTGCCGACATTGGATGGGCACGCCGTCAGATATCCGAGCCGCGGCGAGAAGGCGTAGCTGACCGACTTCTCAATCTCTGTATCGATGCCATCCAACATCCGCCAAGCCCCAACAATATCCAGTCCCGGCCGGATGCTTTGGAGCCGAAGGTGATCCTCCTCGTTGACCATGAAGGAGACGCTCTCGTCCGCGGCAACAACCAGCCCGCTGCCCTTACCCTTCTCCGCCTGCTCGCGGCTGATCAGATGCCGCTCAAAGAGAATCTGTTTGTCCAGCTCCTTCAACTCCGCCATGCCAAACGCGGAAAGCATCGAGCCCGCATGCACGGACAGCAACACGGGCTGAAGTTCCTTCCAAATGCGCTCGCACTCCTCCTCACCCGCCCAGCCCGGAAACGCGGCATCCTTGAGATTCCGCGCCAGCCGGATACGGCTGCTGATCACGGGCCCGTGGTCTGTGCCCGGTGCCAGCCAACTGCCGGACTGCTGAAGGAGGTCGTCGATCGTCATGAATCCTTGCCTCCGCCCTCAGCAGCCTTCGAGCGCGCCTTCTGAATCCGGTCACGAAGCTTGGCGGCTTCCTCGTAGTTCTCCGCCGCCACAGCGTCGTCGAGTTCCTTCTGTAACGACGCGATTTCCGCCGACATGCGCACCCGTACATCCTCCCGGGACGGCACCTTCCCCATGTGCTGCTCGCTGCGGTGCATCGCCTTGACCAAGGGCATCAACTCCGCCGTGAAGGTCTCGTAGCAGACAGGACAGCCAAGCCGGCCGGTCTTCTTGAAGTCGGCCCGCCGGAGATGACACCTTGGACACGAACGTTCCGCACCCGGCTGGTCCAGCGCGCCACCCATGCCCACGAGGATGTCGCTGATCGAGACCGGTCCGTGGAGATCGAAGCCGCTCTTGTTCGCACACTCCTCGCAGAGGTGGATCTTCTCGACGCTGCCGTCGACCACCTGGGTCAGGTGGACCGTGGCTTCCTTGTCATGGCAGGATTCACAAAGCATGGCACCTTTCCGCAATCAACGGATCGGCATGCCGTTGGATTCAGCAAATGCGTGGAACTCGCGACCAAGCTTTCGGGTGACCGGCCCCGGCTTCCCGTTGCCAATGACGCGTCGGTCGATGTTCACCACGCTGATGATTTCCGCCGCCGTGCCTGTGAGAAACACCTCATCCGCATTGTAGAGATCGTAGCGACTCAGGACCTGTTCCTTCGCCTTGAAGCCAAAGCGTGGCGCCAGCATCATGACCACATTACGCGTAACGCCCTCCAAGGCGCCGCACCAACACGGAGGCGTCAGCAGCGTATCGCCCTGGATCGCAAACACGTTATCGCCCGAGGCCTCGGCCACGTAGCCCTGAGGATTCAGCATGATGCACTCCATCACGCCCGCATTCAGCGCCTCGATCTTCGCGAGGATGTTGTTGAGGTAGTTCAGGCTCTTGATCCGCGGATTCACCGCCTCGGCCTGATTCCTCATCGTGCCGACCGTGATGATCTTCAGCCCGGTGTCATACAGCTTCTTCGGATAGAGCTGGATGCCCGCCGCGATAATGATCACTTCCGGCTTCTTGCAGGTGTACGGATTCAGTCCCAGCGTACCCATGCCGCGCGTCACGACCAGCCGGATGTAGCCGTCCCTGATGCCGTTGGCTTTGCAGGTCGCCACGACAGCCTTGGCCATCGCCTGCTTCGTCATCGGAATCGTCAGCGTGATGGTCTGTGCGGACTTGTACAGGCGGTCCAAGTGTTCCTCGAGCATGAATACGCGTCCGTTGTAGGCACGAATGCCCTCGAAAACACCATCACCGTACAGAAGTCCGTGATCGAAAACGGAAACCTTGGCATCCTTCTCGTTCACCAGCTTGCCGCTCATCCATATCTTCATCGAGTATGTCTCCAACTAATTGCCGGATAAAATGTTAGGACGACACCACGCATCCATCCCGCAACGAAAGCATCCGATCGCATCGCGACGCTACTTGTTCGTTGTGCGTCACCAAGACAAGGGTATGCCCTCTCTCTTTGGTCAGATCAAACAAATACTGCAAAACAAGGTCCCCGGTCTTCGAATCGAGATTTCCTGTCGGCTCATCGGCCAGCACGATCTCCGGATCGTTCATCAGCGCACGCGCCAGCGCCGCCCGTTGCTGTTCGCCGCCGGACAGTTCCGTCGGCCGATGCATCGCACGAGCTTCCAGCCCGACGCTCTTGAGCAGTTCCTCTGCCCGCGCGCGACTCCGGGCCATGGAGCGTAATGCTCCGCCACGACTCATCGCAGGCAGCATCACGTTCTCCAAGATGTCCAACTCCGGCAGCAGATGATAGGACTGGAATACGAATCCGATCTTCAGCGCGCGGATGTCCGCACGTTCCCGGTTGCCCATGTCGTACAACGACTGGCGGCGGAACAGTACCGTCCCCCGGCTCGGCTCGTCGAGACCACCCAGGATGTGCAACAGCGTGCTCTTGCCCGCGCCGCTTGCACCCACCACGGACACCGTCTCGCCCGCGCGTATGCCCACGGATACGCCCCGGAGGACCTCGATCGTGTTCGCGCCCATCTTGTACGTCTTCTGGACGTTGAGCGCCTCAACCAGGTACTCGTCTTGATGCTGTGAAGTCGTGTTACTCATAGCGCAGTGCGCTGACCGGATCCAACCGGGCAGCGCGATAAGCCGGCACAATGCCCGCCAACGTGCAGATCACCATCACCGATACGGCAATAACCCCGATGTCACCCCATGAAATCACAGCCGGGATCTCGCTCAGGTGATAGAGCTCCTTCGGGAACAGCTCCATGTTCAGCCGATCCGAGAGAAGCTGCATCAGGTCATTCCGGTAATGCAGCACCATCAGCCCAAACCCGATACCCGACAACGTCCCGATGAATCCCTCGATCCAGCCCTGCCAGAAGAAAACGCCCATGATGCTTTCGGACTGAAACCCGATCGCCTTCAACAAACCAATCTCCCGGGTCTTCTGCACGGTCACCGTGATCAGGGTGTTGGTGATACCGAACGCGGCCACGATGGTGATGAAGATCAGGAGGAAGAACATCATGTTCTTCTCGACGCGCAGCGCGGCGAAAAGCTGGCGGTTCTGCTGCATCCACGTCTGCACATCGTAGTCCGGCCCGATGACGTCGGATATCCGCGCGCTCACATCATCAAGATGGTACGGGTCGTCTGTCATTACCTGGATCGCATGCGCCCCCTCCTCCATCCCGTACAACTCGCGGGCGCGCTGGATGGAGGTGATGATGAAGCCCATGTCGAATTCCCACATGCCCACTTCGAAAATGCCGGATACGGTCAGCTCCTCGGGCAGATGCAGTTCATCGGGCTTCGCGAAATTCTGCGGCGAGTAGACCAGGAGCTTGTCCCCCACCCGCACGTCCAAACGATTGGCCAGGTCCCGACCGACCACGACCTCGTCCTCGTTCACAGAGAACTTGCCGTCCACCATGTTCTCCGGGATTTTGCTGACCGTCAGCTCGCGCTCAGGATCGACCCCGCGAACCACGGGCGTGAATACCCGGTCCCCGTGCTGCACAAACACCAGACCCTGAACGTACGGCGCGGCGCCGCTCACGCCCTTCACCCCGAGGATTCCGTCAACCAGTTCGTCCTCGTTCTCGATGATGCCGTACCCCGAGACGGTAATGTGCGCGTTGAAGCTGAGAATCTTGTCGCGCCACATCTCATCGAACCCGCTCATGACCGACAGCACGATGATGAGCACAGCGACACCCAGCAGAACCCCGAGGATGGAAATCACCGTCACCACGGAGAGAAACGTGCGCTTCGGCTTCAGGTACTTCAGCGCCAGGAATAATGAAAACGGAAGATTCATAGGATGTCGATTACAGGCAGGGCGCCATCTTGCTTCGGCGCCCTTCGCGTTCTTCCTGTTCAATCCTTGTTCTTGAGCTGCGGGAACAGCACCACATCGCGAATGGCATCCATACCTGTCAGGACCATCGCCAGCCGGTCAATGCCGATACCCATACCACCCGCAGGCGGCATACCATGCTCCATCGCCGTCAGAAACTCCTCATCCAACTTCTGCGCGTGGCCCTGCGCCTGCTCTTCGAACCGCTTACGCTGCTCAATCGGGTCATTCAACTCGCTGTACGCCGGCGCGACTTCCCACCCGCGGATCACCAGCTCGAAAACATCCACCAGCGACGGATCGTCCTCGCACCGCTTCGCCAACGGGATCAACTGCGCCGGGAACCGCGTCACGAATACCGGATTCTTGAACGTCTTCTCGATCAGCTTTTCGTAAATCTCGTGCGTGACCTCGACCGCCGACCACGCCGGGTCAATCGACAGGCCCATGCCCTGCGCCCTCTCGCGCATCTTCTCCAGCGGCAGCTCAAACCAATCGTCACCCGCCTTCTGCCGGATCGCATCGCGGTACGGCAACTGCGGCCACGGCGGCGTGAGATCCACCTCCGCCTCGCCCGCGCCAACCTTCAGCGTTCCGAAAACTTTTTGTGCCACCTGCACGATCAAATCCTGTACCAACGCAAGCATCGACCGGAGATCGCCGTAGGCTTCGTAGATTTCAAGCATGGTGAACTCGGGGTTATGCGAACGGTCCAGCCCCTCGTTTCGAAAATTGCGGTTCAGCTCGAAGACCTTGTCGAAACCGCCCACGAGCAGTCGCTTCAGGTAAAGCTCCGGCGCTATGCGCATATACATGTCCTGACTCAGGGCCTTGTAATGCGTCACAAACGGATTGGCCGCAGCGCCGCCGGCCGTCGCCTGCAGCATCGGCGTCTCGACTTCATAAAACCCGCGCGAGAAGAGGATGCTCCGGATCTCGCGGATCATCTCGACCCGCTTGTTGAAGAGTTCCCGCACTTCAGGGTTGGCGATCAGGTCGAGATAACGGTGACGATAGCGCGTCTCGACATCCTGCAGTCCGTGCCACTTCTCCGGGAGAGGCAGCAGGGCCTTGCTCAACAAGGTCCACTCGTTGACCTTGAGCGAACGCTCACCCGTCTTGGTGGTGAAAAGCTCTCCCGTAGCGCCGATGAAATCGCCGAGGTCGAGCAGTTCGAACGCAGCAAAGGCCTGTTCGCCTACCGCGTCCTTCTTCACATACACCTGGAACTTCGCCGCACCGTCCTGAAGATGCGCGAAGATGCTCTTGCCCATCTGGCGCCTGGAGACAATGCGACCCGCGATCTTCTCTTTTCCACCCTCGGCAAAGCGGTCGATGACCTCCTGCAGACGGCCCGAACGCTCAAAGGCCTGGCCGAAGGGCTTGTAGCCCATCCCAACCAGCTTTTCCATATTCGCCAGGCGCTGCTGACGAAACTCATTCTCGCGGGGACCCTGATCCATGAAAACCTCCAGAATAGCCTGCACAGAATAGGTGCGGCAAAGGGGCAAGTCAAGGAAGGCTGCCACCGCAGCATCGGCTCACTCAGGGCATATAGAGGCCGCCCGTACTCTCCAGCCAATCCGCGATCCGATCGCATGCCCGGGGCACGTCGCTTTCCGAGACGTCCAGATCCAACACCGGCAGCTTCGATTCGGCTGCAAGGCGGCGCAGCAACTCCTGCTCCTTCACGAAGACACTGAGATCGTCGTATTGCGATGGCTTCCCCGAGACCTTCAACCGGGCCTCGCGCGCAGTGACAAAGGACTCCGGCGAGCGCGTGCAAAGCACGATCCGAAAACCCAGGGGCTGCAGGCGATTTTCCAACCATTGGAAATCGTAGTTCACATCGCGCGTCATCAACTGGCACGCGCGCGTCGACAGATGAAATCGGTCCACGATCCACGAGTAATACGGCAGCAGCTCAAACAGCCGCGCCCACGTGGCGTAGGTCTCCATCGCCTGCGCTTCTTCCTCGCGGCTGAAGTTGATCGGCCCCCTGCCCCACGGGAAATTTGTGAACGCGCACCACTCCGCCGAAATCAGCGGGCTGTGATATCGATACTTGCGCGGGCCGACAATCCGCGGGTGCTCGTTCAGGGCAAAAGCGATATCCGTCTTCAGCGTCAGCCGCGTACCTTCGAGGATGATCTTCGGACAAAGTTTACCGCCCATGGATGCGCTCCAGTTTGCGACGCACCACGTCGCCTTTCAACTCGCGCAACGCATCCGCCGCAATCCATCGCGCGGACCTTGACCCGAGCTTCTGAATCCGGCCGCACTCGGCGATCGCCGCACGGTGCAGGGCTCGGTTCCGCTTGCCCACCTGGCGCAGCGCCCAGTTCACCGCCTTCTTGACGAAGTTGCGCTCATCCCCCGCCTCACGACGCATAACAGGAAAGAACCGCCGGAAATCGGCATCACGACGTTCCTTGTCGTGAACCGCCAGCGCAGCCATCAGGACAAACCCGGCGCGTTTCACAAACTCCTCCGGGCGACGGGTCCATTCGAAGACCAGGTCGTAGGCAAAGGGTGTACGGTCGAAGAGACCGCTGCACACCAGGTCGCACGTATCCCAGGAATCGAAATCGCGAACCCAACGTTCCATCTCACGTCGTGTCATGCGGGTCGGATCGCCGACAAACCCGGCCAGCAACCGCGCTTCATGAATACTCGATTTCCAGAGCTGCATGGCCAATCGGTGGTCCGTTCCGATCTCCTTGGCGAGTTTTCGGAGGGCTGGAATGGATATGCCCAGCGCGCCCTTGGTACTGATGCCATACCGGGCCATGCCCGCGACGTTCGCAGGGTTGGCCATCGACCTCAGTCTCTTGAGGATTTCTGCGCTAGTCATCGACTTTTCCAAGGGTTGGAAAATGACGCCTGCATTTTTCCAAGGGTTGGAAAAACTCAGCCGCGCCGGGTTTCAAGCCGGTCAATCGTGTCTTCAGGCACCTTCAGCGAACCAAACCCACGGCCCAACTTGATGTCCGGGGTCAGCGCACCATGAAAATCAGACCCGCCCGTCGGCACCAAGTCGTGCTTCACCGCAAGCTTGAGGTACGACTCCACCATTTCCCGGGTGTGCTCACTGTAGTACGTCTCGACGCCGCCCAGACCCTTGGCCCGCAGCTCGCCGAGCAGTTGGTCCAACGCCTCGGTTCCAAGATTGAGCGTGAACGGATGAGCCAGAACAGATACCCCGCCGGCGGAGCGTATGAGTTCGACGGCATCCTCGGCCGTCAGCCGACAACGATCCACGTACGCCGCCTTGCCCTTGCCAAGATACTTGTCGAACGCCTGGTTCTTGTCGGTCACGTAGCCCTTCGCGAGCAGTGCCTGCGCAAAGTGTGGCCGGCCAACAACGTCTTCGCCGGCATACGATGCAACTTCATCCCACGTGATGCTGAACCCCAGCGCCTGAAGCTTCTTCAGAATCTCCGCATTTCGCGTTTCGCGTCCGTCGCGCATCCATTGCAGGCGCTCGTTGAGAAGCGTGGCCGCGGGATCAATCAAGTAGCCGAGCATGTGCATCGTGCCGCCCTTGAAATCGGCGCTGATCTCCACACCGGCCACGGGGCGAATACCCACAGCGCTTGCGGCCTCGATGAATCGCGGCACGCCTGCCGTGGTGTCGTGATCCGTCAGGGCGAGCCCGGTGATGCCGCTGCGCTTCGCCTCCTGGATCAGATCTTCGGGGGTTAGCGAGCCATCGGAGAAGGTTGAGTGACAGTGAAGATCAATCATGCAGGGCCGCGTCTCCTTCCGGGTGCGGCCAGCGAGTTCCGATCCATGAACTGCGTCTCGATCACGCGCGTCTGCGGTTTCGCCGCGAGGGACTCATCCGCCAACACATCCAGCAGAAGTCCAGCCGCTTCGTAACCGATCTTGTAAGGCACTTGCCGCACCGTGGAGATCGGAGGCTCGTTCTCCTCCATCTCGGCGCAATCGTCGAACGCTACAAGGCTGACGGCGTCGGGCATCTTCAACCCGAGGGAGCGCAGCGCCTCGGCCGCGCCAAGCGCCATGTCGGCGTTGCAGGCAAAGAATGCCGTCACATCCGGCTGCTCAAGGACCATGCGGTGCACGGCGTGGAAAGCCTCGCGCCGGTTGTAGTGCGCCACGGCCACCAGTTCCTTATCAAACGGAATACGAGCCACAGCGAGCGCGTCCTTGTAGCCGGCCAGTCGTTCAAGCGATTCGACGTGATTGGTGTCGAAAGTCAACGCGGCGATCCGGCGGTGTCCCAAGGCGATGAGTTTCTGCACGGCCTCAGCGGAGCCTTTCCGATTGGGCACAACCACCCGGTTTACCTTGTCGCCACAGGCCGTCTCGCCCATGACAACGATCGGTACATCGGCCCGGGAAAGGTCGAGTGGATAGGTGTCGTAGGTCATCGGCGCGGCCAGCAGCAGCCCTTCGGCCAGCTTGCCCTTCACAAGATCGAGGCTCTTCTCCATCGGCGGCTTCTTGCGCGATGCAGAGTTGTGCAGGAGCAAGTCGTAGCCGCGCTCCTCTACACATTCGAGCACCCCTTGGAACAGTTCCTTGAAGTAGAAGGAACTGAACATGTACTCGAGTGGGATGATGACGCCGATGAGCTTGGTCTTGCCGGTGAAGAATCGCTTCGCAAGCGTGTTGGGCCGGAAACCCATCTCGCGCACTGCTTGCATGACTTTCTTCCGGGTGGCGTCGCTGACGTAAGGATGGTCGTTCAAGACACGCGACACCGTCATCTTCGAAAGACCAGTACGGTCCGCGATGTCCTTCGTCGTGACAGCAGGCTCGTTCTTGCGTAAGGGTTTCTTTTTCATGCGATGACCACCCGGCCAGTACGATACCCGCTTTCCGCAGGAAAATCCACTAGTCCGGTTACATCTTCTCGGCCAGCAATTCCCGGGCCACGCCTAGCACGTTGGCGGCCGTAAACCCGAACTTCTCTGCAAGCACCTTGGCCGGCGCCGAAGCGCCGAAGTGATTCAGCCCCACCACGCGCCCACCGGGACCCACATATCGTTCCCAACCCATCGTACAGGCGGCCTCGACGGCCACACGCCTGGCACAGGCCGGTGGCAGCACGCTCTCACGGTATTCAGCCGTCTGCTTCTCGAAAAGATCCCACGAAGGCATACTCACCACGCGGACTTTCACGCCGTCCTTCGCCAGCGCCTGCCCCGCTTCTAGGGCGATCGCCAGTTCCGAGCCGGAGCCGATCAGGATGATGTCCGGGGCCCCGCCCTGTTCCCAAATAGTGTACGCGCCTTTGTGCAGACCTGCAGCAGGTGCATACCGCGAACGGTCGAGCGTCGGCAGCGCCTGTCTCGTCAGCACCAGGCCTGTCGGGCCATGCCGATGAGCCAGCGCGGCAAGCCACGCCTCGGCAGTCTCTGTCGCATCGGCCGGACGGATGACGCTCAGATTCGGAATCGCGCGCAACCCGGCGAGCTGCTCGATCGGCTGATGGCTGGGGCCATCTTCGCCAAGAAAGATGCTGTCGTGGGTCAACACGTAAACCGCGGGTTGCTCCATCATCGCCGCGAGCCGGATCGAAGGCTTGAAGTAGTCGGAGAAGATCAGGAACGTTCCGCCATACACCTGCCAGCCGCCGTGCAACAACATGCCGTTCATCACAGAGCCCATCGCATGCTCACGAATGCCGAAATGGAGATTGCGGCCGAGATAGGACTGCGGACCGACCGACGCCTCGCCCTTGAGCGTGGTGTTGTTGCTGGGACCAAGGTCGGCCGAACCGCCCACCAGTTGAGGAATCGCCTTCGCGAGATATTGCAGCACCGTTCCGGATGCCTGGCGCGTCGCCAGCGCCTTCGCGGGATCGAATGTGGGCATGCCCTTGCGGAGTTCATCGATCGAAGGCACGCTGAAGTGCTTCTTGAACTCCGCCGCAAGCTCCGGATGCTTCGTGCCGTAGAGCGCCAGCCGTTCCTTCCAGTTGGCCGCCCGCTTTTCCATCTCCGCGCGACGCGCGCGGAACTTGGCATAGACTTCCTCGGGGATGTTGAAATCCTTGTCTTCCGGCAGGCCCAGCGCCTTCTTCGTGGCCTTGATCTCCTCGGCACCCAGCGGTGAGCCGTGACTCTCGCTGGAATCCTGCAGGTGCGGGCTGCCCTTCGCGATATGCGTGTGACCGATGATCAGGGTGGGCCGTTTCTTCTCGCCAAGCGCCGCGGTAAGCGCGCCCTCAATCGCCGCGTGATCGTGACCATCGATTTCGAGCACGTTCCAGTGATAGCCCTCAAAGCGGCAGCGGACATCGTCGCTATAGGCGAGATCCGTGGAGCCCTCGATCGTGATGCGGTTGCTGTCGTAGAAAACGACGAGCTTGTGCAATCCGAGATGTCCGGCCAGCGAGAGCGCCTCATGCGAGACGCCTTCCATGAGGTCGCCGTCGCCTGCGATCACGTAGGTGTGGTGATCGACGATCGGATGCCCTTCGCGGTTGAACTTGGCGGCGAGCATCGCCTCGGCGAGCGCCATGCCGACCGCATTGCCGCAACCCTGGCCCAACGGGCCGGTCGTGGTTTCGACGCCGGGCGTCAGACCTACCTCCGGATGACCCGGCGTGCGGCTGCCCCACTGCCGGAAATTGCGAAGATCATCCAGCGAGAGACCGTAGCCCGCAAGGTGAAGCAGGCTGTAGATCAGCATCGAGCCGTGCCCGGCGGATTGCACGTAGCGGTCGCGATCCGGCCACAGCGGATCGGCGGGGTTGTACTTCAGGAACTTGAGGAAGAGGATCGTGGCAAAATCGGCTGCGCCCATCGGCATGCCGGGATGGCCCGAGTTGGCCTTTTGGACGCCATCCATTGCAAGCCCACGAATCGTATTAGCTACCAGGTTGATATCCATTTTTGCTCCGCAGAATATACACGAAAAAGCGGCGAATTCCTCCTCCGCCGGGCCGGTTGAGAAGGTTGCCCTGTAACAAACCAGCGACTGCAAGTCAAGGAAGGGCGAATCGCAGCGGGAATGGCTAATGGGTCATGGTTGACGGTTCATCTGATCTTTGTGCCTCTGCCCCTTTGTGCCTTCCCTTCTCTCCGTCACGTTCTCGCTTGTTCCACTACCCGAAACCGCGTAATCATTCACCCCATGCAGATCGACGTGGCTGTCAGCGACTGGCCAGAATACGAACTCCTCGATTCCGGAAACTGCCGGAAGCTGGAGCGGTTCGGCAAGCACGTGGTCATTCGCGGCGAGCCCAAGGCCTGGTGGAAACCCGACCTGCCGGAATCGGAGTGGAGCCGTGCCGTGGCCGTCCATCAGGACGGCCGTGGATGGACCATGCGCGGGCAGGTCTCTCGCGAATGGCCGCTCCACTACGGCGACCTTACACTGCAGGCCCGTTTCACCGAAACATCCAAGCACGTCGGCGTGTTCCCGGAGCAGTCGCCGCACTGGCAATGGATGCAGGCCAAAATCAAGCAGGCGCACAACAAGAACAACCCGCGGCTTCTGAACCTCTTCGGATATACCGGCGTCGCCTCGCTGGTCGCCGCGGCCGCCGGCTGCGCCGTCACTCACGTGGATGCCTCGAAGCCGGCCATCACTTGGGCGCGCGCGAACCAGCAGCTTTCCAACCTGACCGACCGCACGATCCGCTGGATCCTTGACGACGCAACCAAGTACGTGACGCGCGAGATCCGACGCGGTGTGCGCTACGACGCCATTCTTCTCGATCCCCCCTCCTTTGGCCGGGGACCGAACCGCGAACTCTGGAAGGTCGAGAAGCAGTTGACCGACCTTCTCGACATCTGCCGCCAGGTGCTGACGGACAATCCGTTGTTCATCATTCTCACGATGTACAACATCGAAGCGTCGTCGCTGATGATCGGGAACCTGTTGAGCGACACAATGCACGACCGTGGCGGGCGCGTGAAAGTCGGCGAACTCGCGCTGAAGCACAAACACTCCGACCGCTTCCTGCCCCTCTCCATCTTCGGGCGCTGGGAGGCCTGAACACCCATCTGCTGGAAAAAGCAACGGGGCCACCCGTTGGGATGGCCCCGCCAAAGATTGCTTATGAGATCCTCAGGTCTTCTTGTTGCGGCGCCAGCGCAGAATGGCGACACCGGCCAAGCCAATCAAGGCGAATGAGGAAGGCTCCGGAATCTGCTGCGACGTGCCGACCATGTCAAAGATCGTGTCCCTGCCCGCCACGCCATCGCTCTGAATGGTGATCTTGTCAATGTTCGAGAAATCAGCACCGGCGCTGAAGTCCGAGTAACTGAACCACACCCAAGTGCTCATGTCGCCGCCCATCGGGTTGCTCTTGCTGAGCGTGCTCGTTCCCAAGCCAGTGGTCGTGACAGAGACCGTGGTTGTTCCAGCGATATCCGAGAACAGGAAGAGAATCCCGATGGAGTCATTGGTGCCGTTCTGGGTCAGATCCAGATTCAGGTCCGTGCTGTTGCCGTAGATGAGATCGAACCAGCCAGCATTGGCGGGCTGCGAGCCAAACCCGCATTTCTGCAGGTTGTCGCCCGGCTGATTGATCTGCAACGTGGTGTTGTCCGTACCGGCTCGCCAGTTAAGGACCGCATAGCGCTCACCACCGACCGTATTCGTTGTGGAAAGACCCGTATCCGTATCCGAGGCTTGAATGGAACTGTTGTTGACGAAAAGGCTGACGCCGCCTTCATTGAAATTGTCGATCACGATATCCGCGCGGACAAGCGTTCCACACGAGATCAGGCTCAAGACAAGGAGCGATCCGAAAAGCCGAAATGTCTTCATCAGTGTACCCCTTGGTTTCTGAGCGCCCCCTGGTGCTGCTCACGCAGGGGACCAATTAATGTCGACTGGTAAAGTAGACATTTGTTTGCGGATTGGCAAGCGCAGAGTCACGCATATCCGTCCATCCATGCTGAGCCATTCGTCAGCCTAAGTCTCTGGGGACGCGTGGCTTATTCGTACTGTATGTCGTCGATGTAGAACACTACCGGGCGAGGCCCGCCTTCCACGATCCACAGGAACGCGGTAATCATTCGACCCATATTCATGCCTTCAACCGAGATTGTGTACTGGTGCCATTCCTTGTAGAGCTGTACTTTGCCCAACGTTCGCTTGGCCGTATCGTTGTACTTCTTGCCGATCCCAAGGAGGCCAACCTTGAATTCCGCCCGTTCGAACCCCGTTTCACCACGCACCCAGAATGTCAGCTTCTTTGCGCCGGTGAGGTTATAACCGCCGGGTACATCGCCCCAGTTATTCGCCGGATCCTGCCACGCCACACCCGCCCAACGCCCAACGGCATTATACTCAAATCGCATGCATGTGCTGCCGCTGTGCGGGTTCTCCTCCCAGCATTCATTGAGATCGATGGCGTCGATATTTCCCATCCACCCGTACGGGTAGTACGGGAACATGCCGTCATCGCAGTCCCCATACAGCCTGAATGGAAATGTTTGCGGGCCCTCCGGCCGCAGAAGGGCTTGGGGTGTAACCTTCGGCCGTATGCGCGGGACCATCCGGGGAATGCTGGCAACGGCAACCGGTTCCTTCTCCCCCCTCGGCGCGGGTGCTGTCGCTGCAGGTCGTGTCACCGCCACGCTCTGCGGCGGCGGCATGGCGACTTCCTCAACTGTTTCGCCTTGCGCCGGCATTTTTCCGCTGGGTGTTTCGACAAGCGAAGGAGCAGTGGCGCGAGACCTGATCGGCGCCATCGTCGAGGGTGCGACCTTTGGCATGAACATGTCCACAAGGACGAAAAGGCTGAGCGCTATGGCCAGAAGGAGCGCCCCCGCGCCCTGCAGCACTTTTCGCCTGACCAGCACAACAATGGCCAGCATGAAAACGCCAACCAGAAGAAGCAGCGAGTATGCACGGATCGCGGGCCAGATGAAGGCCACGTATGCCGCAGCGGCCAGCAACGTCCACATCGCGGGCCCCGGTGCATTGCGCAGTGGCCTCAGCGGGCGCGCTACCCGAATCCACATCGTCGAAGGCTCATCCTGCCCGCCCTTGGAAAACAGGCGAACCGTCTGGGCCCTCACGGGGATATCGACCGGCTGACCGCACTCAGGGCATGGAACCTTGTGGCCCGCTCCGCGCGCGTCGACCTCAAGCTTCCTGCTGCAATGTGGACACCTGAAACGTATGTTCCCCATCAGCCCCGCCCTCTTCGGGAACCGCTGCTGTCACCGATGACCATATACCCAAGCTCCATGTGGAATGAAAACGCCCCATCCCGCATTCACGGGATGGGGCGCTTCGTTCAAACCCTCAAGAAAGGGCTATTCGTACACGATGTCGTCGAGGAAGAACGTGACACCATCGCTGCGGGCCTGAATGGAGAACACGAATCCCGTGACGATACGGCTCAGGTCCTTACCGGCCAGCGGAATGATGTACTGCTTCCAGGTCGCATCCAGCTTGACCTTGCCGAGGCTGGCTTTGCCCGTGTCATAGAAGGGCATGTTCTTGCCGATGACGCCCATCTTGAACTCAACCATTTCGCCACCCTTCTCGCCGCGCGCCCAGAAGCTGAGCTGCTTGGCGCCGGTGAGGTCCACGCCGCCTTCCTGCTCGCCCCAGTTGTTCGCGGGATTCTGGAAGGCAATACCAGCCCAACCGCGGGGATCAGGATACGTGATCTTGATGCACGTGCTGCCGCTGTGCGGGTTGTCCGTGCACGAGTCATCCACTTCCATGGATGCGCCATTGTCGTTCGAGCCCATGTAGCCGGGGGGGATGAAGGGCAGTTCGCCCTCGTCATCGGAATTGCCGTACACCTTGCAGGGCAGAGAGACCTTCATTCCAGGGGCCACAGCGGGCACCGCGGGAGCAGCCACAGCCACATCGGCGGCCGGGGCAGCCATTTCCTGAGCCATCACAGGCATGGCCGCCAAGGCCATCGCCGCCACTACCAACATCGTGATCATCAACTTCGACATTTGAGATACCTCCATTATTAATTACTCACTCTCTCAGAACAAAACGGTTTCATATCGGCGTGATACTTATCGTGCCTCCAGCTCCTCCTTTCCTCCTTCCGGTACGCCCACCCAGACATCCTTGATTGCGTAGTAGGCTTTCTTCGGGACCCTCTGGAACGGACTGGCGTTGCCCGCCCCCTGCCCCATGATTCCAAACCACTCTTCCTGCGCCTGACCATCCGGAAACGGCATCGGGAACACCGCCCGTGTCGTCTGGTGGTCGGTCTTATCCTCAAAGTAATTTAGAGTATCCTTCCACCATTCGTCAAGCCACTCAAAAACGAATCCCCCGATGGCATTCCCGGCCCCGGGATGCCCCGCACTGTTCCACTCGATATCCGCGAGATTACGGCGAATGTACCGTGCCTGCATCTCCTCATCCGGCCCGCGGCCGGTGTAATAGGAATCACAGCCCCACTCCATGATGCACACGGGACGATTGACCGCCTGCTTGACCTTCTGCCATGTCGCACCAAACCCGTCTTCACCGAGGTAACTGTTGATGCCGATGAAATCCAACTCCGGCGCAAACTTGCCGTAGTACTCCACCAGCCCGGTGAGCAGGTTGCCCACACCGACGGGATGATTCGGATCCATCTCATGGATCATCGCCGCGACCTCGTTCAGAAATCCCGCGAACGCCTCGGGTTCTCTCGATCCGTTGGTCCGCGTGGCGTTGACGTCGCCGCTCATCTCCATGTTGTTCTCGTTGCCAAGTACCCAGGCCAACACCCACGGCTCACCACGCAGCTTCATGACCATGTTGCTGACCGATGCGCGCATGTTGGCCCGCTGCGCTGGGTCCTTGTAGTCTGTGCCCGCATCCCAATCCGCGCCCGAGCCGTTGCAGTACGCGCCAAGGAAATTGCCGACAATCGCCCGTATGCCCGAATCGCGATACATCTTCCGCAGCGCCAGCACGTTGACGGACGGAAGCTCGGCGTCGGTCAGGTAGAACTTGATCGTGTTACAGCCGATATCTTTCATGAGTTGGTAGTCACTCGTGATCGGTTCATCAGGGTCCCGCCGGTTGTTCTGGTTGGCATCGACCCAGACCTCAAAGGAATCGAGTACGCCGTTGGTGTTCTCGTCCGACCACAGCCAATTCCACTCCCAAGGCACCACGCCAATGCGCGTCGGCGAATAGCACAGACCTTGGACGAAATACGGCTTTCCCTCCACCAGCATCCGCCAGTCGCCATTGCCATATTGCACGAGTTGTACGGTGCCCGTGCCGCGCTGCATGGCCACGGCATTCACGTCCCCCGTCGCTGCAGCCGCCGCCGGATCGACCCGCTCCAGCGTGCCGGGATTCACCGTGATTGCCAAACCGCCGGCTTCCGTGCGCGTGGTGACATCTGCGCCGACGAGCCGAAGATTCAGCTCCGGATGCATGCGCAGGAGGTTAAGGATGCAGTTCCATGCCGCCGTGGCAACGTCCCACTGAAACTCGCT
>ERZ795056.3254-NODE-3254-length-17561-cov-7.675997_pt1 | contig 17561 bp, 23 predicted proteins | sample MGYA00375140_ERZ795056 | MGnify/ENA primary metagenome ERZ795056 (study PRJEB30185, sample SAMN05720227) | activated sludge metagenome | isolation source: Anaerobic digester | place: USA | collected 2015-03-09 ... | reverse complement strand
GCCGTGTCGTCAAAACAACAACTCCTTTTCAAAAGTCTATTGCGTAATCTGGGATTAAGATGGTTTTTCCAGCTTCTTTTTGATCAGACGGAACGAAAAGGTTGATCCGTTTCCTGGCTTTGAAATCAGTTGAATTTTCGATTTGTGCGCATCCAGGATTTGTTTGGCAATGGCAAGCCCAAGTCCGGAACCACCTTTGTCTTTCGAACGGCTTTTTTCCACACGGTAAAACCGCTCGAATATCCGCCTTTGGTCTTCTTCCGGGATACCAGGCCCGTCGTCTGTAACGGAAACTTCAACCCAATCCTTTTCGCTTTCAAGACTCACCTTAACGAAACCATCCTCATTCCCATATTTTATTCCGTTTTCGACCAGATTGCGCAATACCTGAAATAGCTTTCCCCTGTCTACTTCTGCCACCATGGGTTTCTCCACATTCCGTTCACTTAATAGAACCACATTTCGCTTGGCCGCTTTCTTTTCCAGTTGGTCAAACACTTCCATCACTACCATATAGAGGTCGGTCGGTTCCTTTTTCATTTTAACCGAACCCGTTTCCAGTTCTGACAAAATGAGGAGATCCTGAACCAGTTCATCCAGACCGTCCAGACTTTTCGCCGCCTTTTTCAGAAATTTCTGGTTCACTTCAGGGTCGTCAAGTGCCCCGTCCAGCAAGGTATGAATATAGCCCTGGGCAGCAAAAATTGGTGTTTTTAACTCATGGCTCATATCGGCGATGAATTCCCGGCGATAGATTTCCATTTTTTTCAGATCCTCAATTTCCTTTTGCTTAAGGGTGGCAAACAAGGTGATTTCATTGTTCAGCTTTTTCATTGGATTCATATTGAATTCAGTCGAAAGCCTGGCTTTTTTAAAATCCTTCTTTTTAAGCTTTTCAAATACGGCGTTGATTTTGGAGAGTTCCTTAAAGATCAGAAATTCTATTGTAAAGTAGATGAGCAGAAAGGAACTGGTAGCCGCAACCAGAAACGTGATAAATACAGTTTCTTTTGGTGTCCCAGGGATCATACTGCAAAACGAAGCCGTGGCAACAGCAATCAGAAGTGCAAGTATGGTGGCGACAAACCTGGGTTGTAAAAACATAGAGATCAGGAATCTTTCCGGTTCTCAAATTTATATCCAACCCCTTTTGTGGTGGAAATAAATCCTTCTCCGATTTTTTCCCGCACCTTTCGGATGTGGACATCTACGGTTCTGGAAAGAACGTAAACGTCTGATCCCCAAATATTCAGAAGGAGTTCATCTCTGGAAAAGACTTTATTCGGGTTCTGTGCCAGAAACAAAAGAAGCTCAAATTCTTTTTTCGGGAACACCAAAGGTTTGCCATCCAGACTGACTGAGTAACTTGATTTGTCGATCACAAGACCCCCTATATGAATGGGCGCAAGCTCTTCCTGAGGCCCTTTATTCCGTCTGAAAAGGGCGTTGAGGCGACTCATAAGTGCCCTCGGTTTAATGGGTTTGTTGATGAAGTCATCAGCACCTACATCAAAGGCTGCGACTTCGGAATACTCTTCTGCACGCGAAGTGAGAAAAACAACAATCGAATTTTTCAGGACAGGAATTTCTTTCAACTGCCGGCATGCTTCAACACCGTCCATCACCGGCATCATGATGTCGAGAAGTATCAGATGAGGCTGGAACGCTTTCGCCATTTCAATGGCTTTTTTACCGTTTTCGGCAGTGCGGACTTCATATCCTTCTTTCACAAGGTTGTATTGAAGGAGTTCAACGATGTCCTGATCGTCGTCCACCACCAAAGCTTTCAATCCGTTTTTTGTAGCCATATCGGTTTGTAAATGTTACGGTCCCAGTAATTCCCTGAGTTTGTCTTCCAGTGCAGGTCCCCTGAGATTTTTTGCAATGATTTTTCCGGATTGGTCCAGCAGGAAGGTTGCCGGGATGCTCGATACTTTGTACAAAGCCGATCCCGCTGATTGCCAGCCTTTCAGATCCGAAACGTGATTGTTCCAGAGTAAGCCGTCTTTTGCTATGGCTGCCAGCCACTTGTCTTTACTTTGGTCGAGTGAAACACTAAAAACAGTGAATCCCTTGGGTTCATATTTTTGGTAGGCCTTCACAACAGTCGGGTTTTCATGCCGGCAGGGCCCACACCAGGAAGCCCAGAAGTCAAGCAGGACTACTTTTCCTCTAAGACTGCTGAGCTTCATTGGCTTGCCATCTCTGTCGTTCAGTTCTATGTCAGGAGCCATTTCGCCGACAGCCGGTGGGCCAGGATTGAATCCTTTGAGAAATTCGGCAGAAACTGCACCAGGAAATTCCTGAGAATAGCGTTTGGCCACATCATACCCGGCATTGAGGCCATTTTGTTCAAGTGGCTGAAGACATTTTGCAACGGCCCTGAAAGCAACCTGCCGTGCTGCGGTTCCCGGCCGGCACAGATTAATGACCTGATCTCCAAGAATTACCCATTTTTCAGCGTCCTGCTGGCCAAATTTTTGCATCAGATTCGAAACCCTGGTGCCCCAGACATCAGCCCGGAGATTTTCAAGGTCTTCGAAATCCGGAGATGTAATGTAGGTTTCAGGTGATTCAGCCGGATCCGCAGACAAAAGGCGGATTATTTTAGAAAAGTATAAATCCGAATTTTGTGTTTTCCAGTTAATGTACTGAAGTTCTTTGTCTTTGATAAGTGAATCAGCTTTGGTTCTGAGTTGAGCCAGTCCTGCATCAAAAGCTACCCGATCAGTTTGGGCTTTTGGAATCAGATTCCGGTATTTGGTATCCAGCACTTCCATTTCAAAAGTAAACCGCTTGTTCAGGTCTTTAAACTTGCTGTACAAAGCGTTTTCTTTTGAATTGCTGATGATTGCCTCTTCCCAGTTTTTTGGGTTGCATTCCATCGTGACATCTTCATCCGATAAAATCAGTGTGGTTGAATTCTGAGGATTCACTCCAAATTTGTACACACCTCTGGGAAAAGTTTTGTCTTTGCTTTTGATCTGGAATTTCCCCGATTTGTGTGTTGTGGAATCGACCACAAAAACCTGATCACCCTGATGAAGGTAAAGGAATAGTTTTTTTGAATCAGGAGCTGGCGTTATGCTTCCTTTCAGAGAAGCTGCCTGGATGCCGGTCCCCAAAACAATTGTCCCCAGGGCGATGAGGAGTGCCTTCTGCGGTCGTTTCATTTCGTAGTTCAAATTAATATTCTGCAATGTTACGATAGTGTAACCTTTTTTCATTTTCAATTCCTGTTTTTATTAAGACGGTCCGTCATTCAAACCGAATGGGATATTTCAGATTTGCATATTCTGTAACGTCCAGGTCTACAGAGCCAAGCAATAATTCGGCTTCAATTTTCAATGGTATCCGGTTCTGATCGTCAGAGATCCACATCCGGATCGGATGTGCTCCTTTAAATAGTTTGTTTTCAGGCATTACTGGACTTATCACAAATGTGTTGGATTTGCCGAATTTCGTTTTAATCCTGGTTTTACCCAGATAGATGATGTTGAAATTGTAAGTCTTATCCTCGAAAATTCCGAAAAGTTTGAGCGTATCATTTTTGCGAAGGTTGTTGTAGTTCTGCAAACGAAGAAAGTAATAACCGCTCACCATATCCTGAATGGAGGGGATTACATTCACCACTTCGGGGGTGTCATTTTCTGCAATGACACGGGCCCGGTTTACATTGTAGTCGTAATACGTTTCTTCCCTTTTCCGGTATTTATTTTCCTGAATACTCCGGAAAGATTTCTGAGGCTGGAAATTGATGGTGTCGAAATACGATCCCCACACATCCCGGATCCGGATCATTTTATCAAATGCGCCCGTTGAATTGCCTATGATTTCTGCCCGGAAACAGACTTTGTTGTTGACGAGATAGTATTTGTCAGTAAGCCGCATAAACGCTTCTCCTGCATTGAAAAAACCATAATGAACACGATAGCGGATTTGTTCTCCTGGGAAATATGCAGCGGTGAATATCTTGCCGGTAGGCTTCGAAGACGTCAAAAATGCCGTTGCGATCATGGCAAATACGAGTTTCTGCAATCCGGTTTTGATTTTGTTCATAGTAATTCGGAAGCAAAGAAAACGAAGCAATTGGTTGCGGGCATGTTAAGCCTTGTTAATTTGGTACAGGCAATATTTCCGGAAGAAAAAGGATGATTCACCGAAGTTGTCCTTTCTGTTATGATCGGATTCGGTCAGTGGCAAACTCAAACGGAAATGGGGTCCTGTTATTTTGCAGTGAACGTGTCAGGATTTCAGGACGGAAGTCTTACGGGAGTCGTTGAGCCGACCATTTTTACAATGGATGGTGTGGGCAGGGAACTTTTCAATCCATTGCATATTGTGGGTAGCGAGGATAATGGCAGTACCATATTGGTTGATTTTCATAAAGGTTTCCATGATGCCGGTTCCTGTTTCCGGATCCAGATTGCCAGTGGGTTCATCCGCAATTAACAGCAAAGGCTCGTTGAGCAAAGATCGTGCAATGGCTACCCGCTGCTGTTCACCGCCTGAAATCTGGTGGGGCTTTTTTCCGGAAGCGAATTCTACGCCTACTTTCATCAGGACTTCTGAAATCCGGTTTCGCATCGCCTGCTTGTCTTTCCAGCCAGTAGCTTTCAGAACAAAAAGTAGGTTCTCGTAAACCGTCCGGTCATTCAATAATTGGAAATCCTGAAAAATCATTCCAAGTTTCCTTCTGAGAGGAGGGATGTTTTTTCGTTGAAGTGGAAAGTCAAATCCGGCAACGTGACCAGAGCCGGATGACAGGGGTAAATCACCAAACAATGTTTTCAACAGGGATGATTTCCCGCTTCCGGTTTGACCAATCAGATACAGAAACTCGCCTTTTTCCATTGTGAAATCAATATCCGATAAAACCAGACTGTTGTCTTCCTGGTAAATATTGACATTGGAAAGTGTGACGATTTTTTCCGGGGTCATAAATGAGGGTTACAGATCGAGAAGGTGTAGTTTGCCGAAAGGAAGCTCGGAAATCAATTTGGCGAGCATTTCTTCTTTACCACCAAGCCCGTACTTGTCAAGGTTCTTCAGTTCGCGATCGGCTCTGAAGTATGCAACGAGGACAAAATCGTCGTTGCGAAGCTGGATATAGTCCGGTATTTTGGCTTTGCCTTTGATTTTGATAATATACATTTTACCAGGAGTATCTGAGATTTTAACGGAAGACAGCTGTTCTTTCCGGTCTTCCTGAGGAAGGAAATCAGGATGTAAAACGACTGTCTTCTGCATAAAATCAAAAATGCCTGTTAACTGTTTCCTTTTTTATAGTCAGCAAGGAATTTTTCCAGACCTGAATCGGTCAGTGGATGCTTCAATAAGCTCATTATCACGGAGTAAGGTATGGTGGCCACATCAGCTCCAAGTTTGGCACATTCCAATAAATGTATCGGATTCCGGATGGAAGCAGCCAGAACCTGACAGTCCATTCCATAGTTATTGAAAATGGTAACCAGGTCATCGATCAGTTCAAGTCCATTCTGACCAATGTCGTCGAGGCGACCCAGAAATGGAGAAACATAGGTGGCACCAGCTTTGGCGGCCAGCAATCCCTGATTGGCTGAGAAAATGAGGGTGCAGTTTGTCCGGATACCTTTCTGACTGAAATACTTAATGGCTTTCAATCCTTCTTTGATCATCGGAACTTTCACTACGATCTTTTCGTCGATTTCAGAAAGTTCTTCCCCTTCCCTTACCATTCCTTCGAAATCTGTGGAAATTACTTCTGCACTCACGTTGTCATCGACCAGGTCGCAAATGGCTTTGTAGTGACTCAGAATGTTGTTTTTTCCGGTAATCCCTTCCTTTGCCATCAGTGATGGATTGGTGGTTACTCCGTCTAATACACCCAGACTCTGGGCTTCTTTAATTTCACTGAGATTGGCGGTATCGATAAAAAACTGCATGATATGGAATGTGTAAAAACAGCGTGCAAGTTATGCCCAATCCGATTATCTCCTCATTGAAAAATCGAAAAATCGGTGGTTCGGGCAGAAATAAAAAAAGCCCTTTCTGCAAAGGGCTTTTTCCTGATTCACTTTTTATGGAGATTATCCTCCGATTGAAATTCGTTTGAATTCTTTAACGGTCAGAGTTTTAGCTGAATCAGCTAGCAACTGACGAATGTTTTTCGAAGGATCTTTCACGAAATCCTGGTTCAGGAGAGTGAAGTCTTTGTAGAATTTGTTGAGTTTACCCAGTGCGATTTTCTCCAGCATAGCTTCTGGCTTACCTTCAGCACGGGCCTGCTCTTTTCCGATTTCGATTTCACGTTCTACTGTGTTGGAATCTACATCGTCTTTATCAACCGCTACAGGTTTCATGGCAGCAATCTGCATAGCCACATCTTTACCCAGTTCTTCAACATCTGCACCGCCCAAACCGTTCAGGGCAAGAAGAACACCCAATTTTCCATTGGAGTGAACATAGGAAACAACTTTTTCAGCGTTTACATTTTCATAACCAACGATATCCAGTTTCTCTCCGATTTTGCCCATCATGTCGACAAGATTTTCTTCAACTGAACGACCATCGGCAAGAGCAGCTTTCAATAAATCGTCTTTAGAACTGGCATTGGTTTTAACCGCTACCTCAAGAATGTCTTTGGCGATGGTCCGGAAGCTTTCTACTTTGGAGACAGGCTCTGTTTCGCAGGCAAGTGCCAGAAGTTTACCATTCGATCCGTCTGAAGAAACGTTGATCAGAACAATACCTTCTGATACCTCATTGTCAGCTCTTTTGGAAGCGACTTTCTGTCCGGCTTTGCGAAGGATGTCGATTGCGGCCTCAAAATCTCCGTCGGCTTCGGATAGTGCTTTTTTACAGTCCATCATACCCGCACCTGTCATCTGGCGGAGTTTATTTACGTCTTGTGCAGTGATTGCCATGCCTAAAGATTGGTTTCGTTTTTTTAATTGGGCCGCAAAAGTCTGAAAATCCCTCGAAAATTCAAAGAGTCTGCAGGAGGTTGAAACGGTTGATCTGGCAAGGTTTGCTAAAACTTATTGAAAGTCAGTTCTTTGTAGTGATTAATTTTATTTTGAGAACAGGTTTGCTATTTGAATAAGAAACCTATTTTTGCGGAAAATTTTAAAACCGGGAAACTATGTATTGGACTCTTGAATTAGCATCCTATTTGGAAGATGCACCCTGGCCAGCCACAAAAGATGAATTAATTGATTTCAGTATACGGACAGGTGCTCCCATGGAAGTGGTTGAAAACCTTCAGGAGCTGGAAGACGACGGACAGCCGTACGAAAACATTGAAGAAATCTGGCCGGATTATCCGACTAAAGACGACTTCCTCTTCAACGAGGACGAATATTAATCGCTCTTGATTCGAATCTCACAACTGACGGTTGGTTACAGAAATAAAACTGTGATCAACCGTCTTTCGTTTTCTGCCGGTTCGAATGACTCACCGTTGATCCTGGCAGGACGCAACGGAAGTGGCAAATCCACTCTTATGAAGGCCATTCTTGGTAAAATCCCGTTTGGCGGAAAAATTGAATTTGACCTGCCGGACACCCGGATTGCCTGGCTTCCGCAGTTGTATCAGATTTCATTCCGGGTACCTGTCCTGGATTTTGTAGCCATGGGCGGGGCTGACACGGCTGGTTTCTTTCCTTCTGTTTCTTCAACTGCAGTTCAAAATGCCATCGAAGCACTTCAGCAGCTGGGAATAGGACATCTGGCAGAAAAGCCCACTGACGAGCTTTCCGGTGGTGAATGGCAACTAGTATGCCTTGCTCAGATGAAAACACAGGACGCGTCAGTCTGGCTCCTGGATGAACCCACTTCTTCGCTCGACATTGGATATAAATCTCTGGTTTTTGATTTTTTGTGGGAAGAAGCGGCAAACGGAAAAACCATTTTACTCAGTACACATGATTTACCATTTCTTCCATCAAATGGAGGCTCTGTTCTTTACTTGTCTGAGGCTCCGGAGTTCATGAAAAATTCACCTGAAAATCTCGATCGGGTTGTCAGTTTGTTAAAAGCGAAAAGGCCCTAGCTCTTTTCGCTGAACCGTCTTTTAACAGAAACCCCAAAACCGGCACTCATCACCAGCACCCCAATCCAAAGTACATTGATTCCAGGCTTTTCAACAGCCTTTAGAATGACCCAGTCTTTTTTCGACACTTCGGTTACCAATGTAAAAGTCTGTTTTGTCGGGTTAATCTCAGTCAACGCAATCCGTGCCCCAACATCCTCGCACACATCTGGAAGAATCCCGATCTGTTGATTGCGGATAATGAATATTGGTTTTGCTGTAAATGTTTCATTGGCAGAACCGTAGATTTTGATTTCCGCTTCTACCGCCGCTTCTGTTGGCCCCAGGTTTTTCTGAAGGTAGTCGTTCACTTTGTGGACTTTCTCAAGCACAGCCACATAATCACCAATGAAAAACGTATCGCCCATCTGAAGAACAGATGACACCGGTTCAGAATACGTGATTTCTTCTTCGGGACTTGGAATCGACGTCACATGGGAATAAAGATCCTTGTTCCAAAATTTGCGGATGTCAGGTGATGCAATCAAACCCATATTCGGATTGACCTGTGCTCTTGGATACAAAGTGAATCCTCCACCGGTTGAATCCTTGTATTCAATCTGATAGTAGGTGTTTTCAGGATAAAACCTCAGCGTATCACCGGGACGTTTCCAGGTTCCACTCACAAGGGTCGAATCAGTGAGAATTCCTTTGTCGGCTTCATCTGCCTGTACCAGAATATCTTTATTGATATAGCCCAGGCCATTCTTTAATTCCAGCCTTGGCCCTTTGTAGACAATGGAATAAGGGCCCATTTTCTGAGGACTGTGGCGCCACATCAGGACATTATCCCGGTTCATTTCGTTACTGAAATCCGACCGGTAAACTTTTCCTGACGTATTCAGGCTGATCACTTTGCTGTAACCCGCTGAATACAGGATTCCGATTAAAACCAATGCCAGTCCGATGTGTGACAATGCACCACCGCTTAGGTTCGGATTGGATTTCAACATCCGGAACAACATCTGGAAATTGGCAATCGTTCCAAACAGACAGAGCGCCAGAAAAATAATCAGTTTCCAGTCCGTAACATCCGTCAGGACAACGAGGGCAATACACACCAAAAGGGATATATTCAGCGGTGTACTGAGCTGAACAAACGTCTCTTTCACTGATTTTCCTTTCCAGAAAAAGAACTGACCAATCGCGGTGAGTGTGGTGATGACCATAAAAAATGCCATCTGCCAGTGCGTGTAGTGGGCAATCGGATCGGATGGTGGCGCCAGTTTGAGTTCTTTGCCAAAGGCACTTGCAATGGCATTATACACCGGAATCGATGTCGTGGCCAAAACCTGAAATGATGCCAGACAGAGAATCAGTGCACCCGATGAAATCCAGAATTCCCTGGAATACAACTCCATTTCTTTCGGACTTTTTGGTATGGATTTCCATTTGAAAACCAGTAAAAGGACGGCGCCAAACAGAAAAGCAAGAAGGTAAACCAGCAACTGACCCGACAGACCGAGATCTGTAAAAGAGTGGACAGATGCATTTCCTAGAATGCCACTTCGGGTTAAAAATGTCGCATACAGAACCAGAATAAAGCTTGCGATCGAAAGTATGAATGCGGTTCCCAAACCGGTTTTTCTGCTTTGAAACAAAAGAAGAATATGAAGGGATGCCACCATGATCAGCCATGGAATATACACCGCATTTTCCACCGGATCCCAGTTCCAGTAACCGCCGAAGTTCAGGGTTTCGTATGCCCAGTATGCCCCCATTGCAATCCCGATGCCCATAATTCCGGCACCTAGACTTGTCCAGGCAATGGCAGGTTTTATCCATTCGGTGAGTCTTCCCGTCCAGAGTCCGGCCATAGCGTAGCAAAACGGAACCAATGTAAGGGCAAATCCCAGGAATAAGGTAGGAGGGTGGATCACCATCCAGTAATTCTGAAGGAGGGGATTGAGGCCCCGTCCGTCTTCCGGAATGTAGTTTGGATTGATGGCAAATACGGGTGCATCGGGCTGAACTTCACGCAGTAAGATGAACGGAGAACTTCCCAGTTTGATATCAAGACCTGGAATGACAACTCCCAGCAGCATGGAAACCAGAAATGCCTGAACTGCAAAATACAGAATCCAGATCTGGCTTCTCCATTTTGGATCTGCTTTAATAAGGAAAAAACCAATGACAACATGCCAGAATATCCAGAGAAGGAAACTTCCTTCCTGGCCTTCCCAGAAGCAGGAAATCATGTAGTAAACAGGAAGTTGAGAGCTGGAATGGCTCCAGGCATAATGGTATTGGTATTGATGGCCGTAGATGATCCCAAACAAAGAAGCCACCACCAGCATCACCGCACCGGCGTGAACACCGAAGGAGATCCGGGCTACATTTGAAACGGTACCGAATGATTTGGATTCCGGATTCAGGCCAAAAAGAAGGGTGTAAATTCCGAAAAGTGCTGACACGAAGGCAAGGATGACGCCTGCGTGACCAAGTTGGCCGAGTTCCATCAAATGTTTACAAATTGGGGTGCAAAAATAGACCTGAAAAAATAAGATTCCGGAAAAAAGCGCTGTCCGTGTTTTCGCTGGTTCAATTTCAATGAGCCGTTCATTTTGATTTTTTCTGTGAAGACTGTGTTTTCAAAAGAAACAGAACTGGTATTTCAAGGCGATTCTTCCAGGCTTTTTCGGTGTGTGGTTCACCTGGAAAGGTTAGGCTTTGAAATTTCTTATCAGAAAACCCCTTCGCCTTGAAAACTGAATCTACCCGGATCTGGTGAGGCTCATATAATGAATCGAGTGTGGTTGTGCCATGGTCAAAATAAAACCGCTGGTGGCGTGGCTTTGGGAGGTTTTGGTTCAGATACTCAATCAGCACCTTCGGAAATGGGTTATTCTGATTCGTGAACATTCCTGTCACATGGGTTGATAAAAAGGCACCTCCACCAAAAACCTGGGGATATTCGCACATGGCGTACAACGAAATCAATCCACCCATGCTTGAGCCCATAATAAAAGTATCAGACCGTTTTCTCAAAGTTGGAAAATTGCGGTCGATGAAAGGTTTCAGTTCTTTTACCAGAAAGCGGAGGTAATCGTCCGAATTGGGTTTGCCATTGAGAAACTGACGGTGCTTCATGCTTTGTCCCTGTGCCCGGATGATGCTTTTTTCTTTTTCATCCAGCAGATTGAATGGTTTTTCCGGGAAATAATCTCCATACCGATGATCGTTGGTATTCCAGATCCCAACCACAATGCAGTCCCGGATTTTCTTTTCATGCATCAACCTTCCAAAAGTTTCGTCCACACCCCATTCCTGCTTTACCCAGTTTCCGGATGAATCAAACAACATCTGCCCATCCTGCATGTATACAACCGCATACCGTTTCGAAGGGTTGAAGCCATCCGGAAGCCAGACATCCACATTTCGGTCTGCAACAAACTTCGATTTGAAGGAAGCAAACCGTACAATCTGGCCCGTTCTCACAAGGGCAATTCCACTTTGAGCATGGGTTGGGAGGACATTTAGAAAAATGAAAACAAGAACACTGATACGAAAGAGATTCCGTCCTTGAAGGAGGTAGAATTGTATAAGGTTCATTTTCTCAATAATAAATCGGGATGGTGAGATCCGTTCCTTTGGATGTATGTAGAAATACAGCATTCTTAAACCGTGGTTTCGACAATCTGGAGCCTCCGTCAGGACTTGCAGCGTAACCATCCTGAGGTATCCCGAGAATGTTGTAGGTCATTTTCTGGTTGTTGTCCAGGTCGTGTAATATGGCCATCGCATATTTTCCGGCAGGAATTCCGTTGAGAACCAAGGTTTTTCCGGGCGTCATCTTCCAGGTTCGGTAAGCAAGTGCGCTTTCCTCCGGAAACCCATTTTCTTTGTTGAAAAGGGTAATCAGGATTTCACCTTTGCCTTCTTTTACATTTGGAATGTGAATACGGATCGGTGCATTTTCCCCGGAATGGAATGCAAATCCAAATGACATTAGAATTAGACTCAGACAAGGTAGAAATGGCAGGAATCGTTTCATGCCTAAAAAAATAGATGCAGTACCGGATTGTTTCACTTTTTTGCAAAAGAAAGAAGACAAGAATGATTCTGAAAATTGAACACCTTGGTTTTGCGGTTTCAGATGCCGGAAAAGCCATTCAGACGTTTGAAAAATTGCTGGGGACTTCCCGTACAAAAGTAGAGGATGTCGCCTCAGAAAATGTAAAGACCCATTTTTTCAGAACGGGGGAAAGCCAAATCGAATTGCTGGAAAGCACCGATCCGGACGGAGTCATTTCAAAGTTCATTGAGAAAAGAGGAAAGGGCATGCATCACATTGCTTTTCTCACAGATGATCTGGAAGAAGAGATGAAGCGATTAAAAGCAGAAGGATTTGAATTCATCAGTGAAAATCCTAAAAAGGGAGCCGATAATAAGTTGATCTGTTTTCTTCATCCAAAAACAACAGAAGGTGTTCTGGTTGAACTTTGCCAGGACTTGAATCCCTGAATTTCTTGAATTCCCGGTACCTTTTTCTGACGGAGCCCTTTTTGAAGCAACAGGGTGATTTCCGGTTGATCTCGACTTCGTCCGGATTGTCATCGGCTGTATTTCCGTTTTATACAGAAGCAGGTCGGATTCTGAGCCCGGTTAAAGCCCCTTTCGGTTCGTTTCAGTTTCAAAACGAGCCCCGGCCAGACCTTGTCACAGGGATTCTCACACAACTTGAAACTCTTGCCCGGAAAGAAAAGATACACACCATTCAGATTGTCCTTCCCCCCGATTGCTACCAGCCGGAAGTGAATGTCTGGTTGCAGCCATTGATTGTTTCTGCTGGTTACCAGATTGTGTGGCAGGATTTGAATTTCCACAGGGAACTTACTACCTCATTTGAAACCGGACTTCACCGGTCAGAACGCTGGAAGCTGAGAAAATCTCTCCAGTCTGGATATGAATTCAGGATGATATTAAAGCCGGACTGGGAATTTGCATATCGTTTTTTGCTCGATAGCCGCCAACGGAAAGGTTACCAGCTTAGTATGGAAAGGGACGACCTGGAGCGAACCTTCCAATTATTTCCGGATGCATACCGTATGTCAGGGGTATTTTTTGAGGACCAATGTGTCGCTCTGGCGGTCAGCATTCAGGTGAATGAGGAAATGGAATATGTGTTTTATACGGCTGATGATGTGAAGCACAGGAAACTGAGCCCCGTCGTTTTGCTGCATTATGGTCTGGCGAATTATTGCAGGGAAAAAGGTGCCAGAATGCTGGATCTCGGAACCTCATCTATTAAAGGCGTTGTTAATAGCGGTGTGGCCACATTCAAGCGGAACCTTGGAGCTACTGCCAGTTTAAAAAGTACGTTTCAGCGGAAGTTCAGCTGAGAACGCATTTTATCCGAATACTCTCCTTGAAAAAAGGTACCGTACCTTATAATAAGGGTCGGATGATTTATTGATCGTTACCCCTTTGCTGGTGGAGGCATGGATGAATTCGATTTCGGTCCCTTTTACGGAAATGACCATTCCGACATGGTTCACCGTTTTATCGGAGGCGACACTTCCGGCAAAGAAGATCAGATCGCCTGGCACCACTTTATTGATCGCAATTTCTCGTCCGGCTTCTGAGATTTCCCTGGCATAATATGGTAAATTGATACCAAAAGGAGAGAATACGTACCGGATGAAACCTGAGCAGTCGAGGTTGTCCAGACCATATGGAGTACCTAGCTTCAACTTTGCACGTGCAATAGCTTCAGGTGCATTGAACATTGTATAGATGATCGTGTCGGCACGAAGGCTGTCCTCATTTGGGACTTTCACCGGGAAGCCGCTGCGGTTGTAGTATTCTGTGACATTCGCGAAAATGGGATCAAAGTAGGTTACTTTGTAGAGTCCCTTTTCGGGTTGTGGCGGTATCTGGTCAGACAATCTTCGGGTATTGAAAAGGTGGTTTCCGATTTTGTCTATGAACCACCAGTAGGAATCGTCCCTCACGACGGGGCCGATGTTTCCCTGAAAGGGTCCTGTTTTTTGATAGATTTGTGGAATGACGACATTTCCGTTTTCATCGCAGAAGCCGTACAATTCTCCTGATCGGCAGGGTCTGAATTCTTTCTGGGAAAAGGCATTTGCCACAAACAGGAAAACGAAAGGCACTACAAGCCGGAAAGATGGTAAGAACATGGTGCAAAACTAAAACAGGTTCCTGAAACGGAACTCCGGATACCAGACAGGTCTTTCACCCGTAAGAATATTGCAGAAAGCCGGATGTTTTGAGCCTGAAATCAGGCTGCTTCTGTATACTTGCAACCCGAACGATGAACACTGCAGAATCCGAACTATTGTTTTCAGATGAACCCCTGATCCCGGTGCCGGTGATCCGGGCGGTGGTGGGCATTCCAATGACAGAAATGCCTTCGGCGGAAGAATATGATCTTCTCTCTAAAATTCTGAAAGCTCTCTCATTAAAGCATGGTATGTACAGGTTCCTGTTTTACTCAGGTGATCCGGAGAACATTCAAATTGCCGAAGAGGATGTGCTGTTGCTGTTTTTTTTACCCTCCCAATCTGGAGTATCCAGCGTTGAGTCGGGCAAACGCGGAAGTTCTGATTGGGTGAAAGTTCCGTCACTTCCCCAGATTGCGCAGAATGGCGATCTGAAGCGTGAAGTCTGGAATGCATTGAAGCCGTTTTCGCTCCGTTAAACGGTTGTTTTTCAGAAGGAATAATATTTTTTCAAAAAAGTTTTGTTCCTGCGCTGATTTCTCTACTTTTGCACTCCCATTTTGAAACCCTCCGCCTGCGGAGTTAATTCAATTCATACATGTCAGGAATCATTGGAAAAAAAATTGGTATGACCACCTTTTACGGTGAGGACGGTACCAGCAAAGCTTGCACGGTTGTGGAAGTTTCGCCAAATGTGGTGACTCAGATCAAAACCAAAGAGAAGGATGGCTACAACGCTGTTCAGCTCGGTTACGGTGAGAAAAGAGAAAAGAGCACCAGCAAACCCCTTAAAGGCCATTTTCAGAAAGCAGGAGTTTCACCAAGAATTAAATTGGTGGAATTTAAGACTTTTACTTCTGATCTTAAATCAGGACAAGAAGTTGACCTGAACATTTTTGAAATTGGTGACTTTATCGATGGAATCGGAACCAGCAAAGGGAAAGGTTTCCAGGGTGTTGTTAAACGTCACGGATTTGGTGGTGTTGGTGGGCAGACCCACGGACAGCATAACCGGGCTCGTCACCCAGGTTCAATCGGAGCCTGTTCATTTCCGGCCCGCGTTTTCAAAGGCCTTAAAATGGCTGGTAGAACCGGAGGCAGCCGTGTGAAAGTTCAAAACCTTCGCATTTTAAAATTGATTCCTCAAAAGAACCTGGTTCTTGTAAGTGGATCACTACCAGGTCATATTAATTCATTTGTAGTTTTAGAGAAATAGGCAATGAATCTTTCAGTTATCAACAAAGAAGGTCAGAATACAGGACGGTCTGTTTCTCTTCCGGATTCTATTTTTGCCATCGCTCCCAATGAGCATGCGGTATATTTAGATGTAAAGCATCATCTGGCGAATCAGCGTCAGGGTACGCACAAAGCAAAAGAGCGTGCTGAAATTGCCCGGACAACTAAAAAACTTAAAAAGCAGAAAGGAACAGGTGGAGCCCGTGCGGGTTCTATGAAGTCCCCTGTTTTTGTCGGTGGTGGTCGTATTTTCGGACCACGTCCACGTGATTACGATTTCAAACTCAACAAGAAGGTGAAAGACCTTGCCCGTAAGTCGATTCTGTCGGCAAAAGCAACTGAAGGCAAAATTGCTCTTCTCGAGGCTGTGGCAATCGGTACTCCATCTACCAAAGAGTTCAACAAAATATTAAAGGCGATTTCCCTTGCTGGTAAGAAGTCGGTTTTCTACACCAGTGGTGTGAATTCAAACTTTTACCTGTCAGGACGGAACATCCCTTCTGTTACCGTGCTTCCCATTCAGAATGTCAACACTTACGATTTGATCAATTCTGATATGGTGGTTTTCGAGGAAGGTGCAGTAGAAATTTTACAAACAATTTTAAGTTAAAATGCCAGTCCTTAAGAAACCGGTAATCAACGAGAAGTTTGCAAAGCTCAATCAGAAGGGCGTCTATGGTTTTATTGTAGACAAAAGTGCGAACAAGATCGAAATTAAGAACGCCGTCGAGAAGATGTTTGGCGTCAATGTGGATAGTGTTAACACCATGATCAGTATTGGTAAGGTGAAAAACAGAAGCACAAAGACCCGTTTCATTTCCGGCCGCAAGAGTTCTTACAAAAAGGCCATTGTTACCCTGGCCAAAGGTGAAACCATAGACATTTACGCATCGATCTAACATGGGCCTGAAAAAATTAAAACCAGTAACCCCGGGTATGCGCTTCCGCGTAATGCCGGATTTTGCGGAAATTACGACGTCAAAGCCAGAGAAAAGTCTGGTAACGGAGATTAAAAGATCCGGAGGTCGTAACAACAAAGGTAAAATGACCATGCGCTACATCGGTGGTGGTCACAAAAAAGCCTACCGTATCATCGATTTCAAGCGTGATAAACACGATATTCCAGGAAAGATTGTTTCTGTGGAATACGATCCAAACCGTACTTCCCGTATCGCACTGGTACAGTATGTAGATGGAGAAAAACGCTACATGGTCGCACCTCACGGATTGAAAGTTGGACAAACCGTTATTTCAGGTCCGGCGGTTCCGCCAGAGTTGGGTAACAGTCTTCCACTGTCAGCCATTCCATTGGGTACCATCATTTACAACATCGAACTGAAGCCAGGAAAGGGAGGATCTATCGCCCGTTCAGCTGGGTCATATTGTCAGTTGCTCGCAAGAGAAGGCAAGTATGCCACACTCAAAATGCCTTCGGGCGAAATGCGTCTGGTATTGCTTACATGTTATGCTACCATCGGTTCAGCTTCTAACCCGGATCACATGAATGTGACCTCAGGTAAAGCAGGACGTTCACGTTGGTTCGGTCGTCGTCCTCGGGTTAGAGGTGTTGCGATGAACCCTGTTGATCACCCTATGGGTGGTGGTGAAGGGCGTGCTTCCGGTGGACATCCACGAAGCCGTAACGGTATTGCGGCGAAGGGTCAGAAAACCCGTTCGTCCAACAAATATTCAGACAAACTTATCATAAGCCGTAGAAACTCTAAGTAATGGGTAGGTCGCTAAAAAAAGGTCCGTATATCGACTTTCGCCTTGACAACAAAGTTCAGGCATTAAACACTTCCGGAAAGAAATCTGTGATCAAGACATGGTCACGCAGAAGTATGATTTCACCGGATTTCATTGGTCACACTTTTGCTGTACACAACGGGAATAAATTTATTCCGGTGTATGTAACAGACAATATGGTCGGCCATAAACTGGGTGAATTTGCTCCTACCCGAAATTTCAGGGGGCATGGTGGTAAAAAAGATAAAGGCAAGCGATAATGGAAGCAATAGCTAAATTGAACAACGTCCCGACATCTCCGCGTAAAATGCGTTATGTTGTGG
>ERZ795056.3253-NODE-3253-length-17565-cov-11.807710_pt1 | contig 17565 bp, 6 predicted proteins | sample MGYA00375140_ERZ795056 | MGnify/ENA primary metagenome ERZ795056 (study PRJEB30185, sample SAMN05720227) | activated sludge metagenome | isolation source: Anaerobic digester | place: USA | collected 2015-03-09 ... | reverse complement strand
ACAAACAAATCCGGGCACGAATTCGCTGGCAGGAAGAGGAAATTAGCAGCGGCGACCATTTGATGGTGGTAAAGAATAACTATCACTGGCTTCCCGAAACGAGCGGTCCGGGCTTTATTGCCAATGGTGATACCATGGAAATTCAACGCTTGGGTAAACGATATGAGAAAGGTGGTTTTCGCTTCGCGGATGCACAAGTTCGACTGATTGATTATCCCGATGAACCTGACTTAGAAGTTCGAGTTTTATTAAATACGTTAGATATTGAACAAGCTAGTTTACCCTGGCCCGAGCAGAAGAAATTACGGGAAGTGATAGCTGAGGATTATGCGGATGTCCCAACAAAAACGGCTCGTATGAAGCTGTTGAAAGCAGATCCATTTTTAAATGCCTTACAAGTGAAGTTTGCTTATGCAGTAACGTGTCACAAAGCTCAAGGCGGACAATGGAAATGTGTGTTTGTAGATCAAGGATATGTGACGGAAGAATTACTTGATCGGAATTATTTACGTTGGTTGTATACAGCGGCAACGCGTGCGCAGGATCGTTTGTATTTGGTGAATTTCCATGCTGGATTTTTTGGGGATGCAGAATAGAAAAGGAAACAATTCAAATACGTATTCATAACCTTAAAGATTGTTAAGCATAATTTATAATTAACTTGAATTAGATTCAAGGCAATAACCTTTGTTCATGTAGGTAATTCTTTCAAACCTATAATAAAACAAGGGTATGCAACTTTCAACCAATCGATTTTTTCTTTTTCTCTTTATTCTTATTTCGTTATCTGTTAACAGTCAAACAACAATTAGTCAAGCAAGACTTCAGGCTCTTAACAGTTCAGTAACAATAAGAGGAATCATTACTAATGGATCCGAAATAGGTATTATTCGATACATCCAAGATCCTACTGGTGGATTAGCTATATATAGTAGCAGTTTTGCTAGCCAATTAAATATAGGAGATAGTATTGAAGTAAGTGGTACACTAGTAGAATTTTCTGGACTATTAGAAATTAATCCTGTTACTAATCTTCTTCCAGTTTCAGTTGGAAATGCATTACCTCAGCCTCAAGTAGTAAGTCCATCACTTTTGAGTGAACAATATGAAAGTGAGCTTGTACGTCTAAACGGAGTAATATTCGGAAATGGAGGAAGTTTATTTGCGGCAAATACATCCTATGGTTTCAGTTCAGGACTTGAACAATCGACCATATATGTTAGAACAGGTTCTCCATTAATCGGACAAATGATTCCATTTGGAGCAGTTGATTTGATAGGAATTTGTTCTCAATTTAATTCGGCATATCAAGTATTACCGAGAGATATTTCTGATTTTATACTTCAAACGGGAATTAATATTACCTCACCTGTTAGTATGAGTAATATTCAACAGGATGGTATCCAAGTAAATTGGGAAACAAATATCCCAGGAACTTCGGAAGTCGCGTATGGATTAACTCCTGGTGTAGAATTAGGTTTATTAAGTAATCCTTCATTAGTTGCTTCACATTCTATTCAACTAACTGGTTTACAAGCAGGACAAGTATATTATTTCCAAATATTCTCATCTGCAAATGGCACAACTGCAACAGGCCCAGTTAAAGTTTTTGGAACTCAATCTAATTCACAAGGTTGGATTCGAACCTATTTTAATCATCCCGTTGATACTAGTAATGGAATCCAATTACCCGAATTAGCACAAATTGAATTGTTAGATGATTCACTTATTGCTTATTTAAATAGAGCGGAAGAAAGTATTGATTTAACCATTTATGATTTTGATAATACACAAATTTCCTCCATTTCTACAGCAATTAATGATGCTCATAACAGAGGTGTTCGAGTTCGATTTATTTCAGACGGAAATAATGTAGCAACGAATCTAGGTGTGAATGATTTATTGCCTGCAATTCCTAAGTTATTAAGTCCAGTTGGAGGAAATTATACCATTATGCATAATAAGTTTGTTGTTATTGATGCAGATCATAGCAACCCTAATAAACCAATCGTTTGGACTGGTAGCACCAATTGGACAGATCGTCAAATTAATCGTGATCCGAATAATGTAATTGTAATTCAAGATCAAACTTTAGCGAGAACCTATCAATTAGAATTTGAAGAAATGTGGGGTGGATCTGGAGATAATCCTGATTCTTTAAATGCTCGATTTGGTGCTTCAAAACAAGATAATACACCACATGAATTTATTGTAGGAGGAAATCGTTTAGAATGTTATTTCAGTCCGAGTGATAATACCAATGAGCAATTAATTAAAACGCTCTTAACAGCAAATGATAGTGTCCATTTTGCTACCATGCTGGTAACTCGTTTTGATATTGCAAATGCTATTGATACGTTGATTAATAATGGAGTTCAAGTTGCAGGAATTATAAATAGTGATTCGACAACTACTGTTTATTCAGATTTATTAGCAAGCATGGGAAATCAATTACAGATTAATCCCGATACACACGTAATTATGCACCATAAATTTTTCGTTGCTGATGCAGGAACAACAAGCGATCCAGTAGTTTGGACTGGTTCACATAATTGGTCAACAAATGCGAATACAAAAAACGATGAAAATTCATTGGTAATTCACAATTCTGAAGTAGCCGATTGGTATAGAAGAGCATTTACACGTTTGACGAATCCTATTCCAGTTGATACGACTGGAGTTGAAGATCTAACCTCAAAAAATGGAATTAAACTATATCCTTCTCTAGTTGAAAACCTCAACGAAGTTCGAATCATAAGTACAACTGAAACTAAATCACAAATTCTATTACTCAATAATCAAGGTCAGATTCTGATTAACAAACAAGTTGTTTTAAGTGCAAACAGTCAATACAACTTGGATTTTTTACCACATGTTGATTCGGGAGTTTATTTCATTCACATAAGTAATAAATCTCAATCCTTCATTCAAAAAATCATAGTTGTTCAATAAGGAAGTTATGATTAAAATAAATCAATCACTAATTATTATCGGAATTGCTACACTATTAGTTTCTTGTAGTAAAGACCGACTTTTTGAGATGGGAAATCCATCGCCTATCCAACCGATAGATAGTACTGAGAAATTAATTCAAATAAATGAATTCTTAGCTAAAGGTTCTCAATTAACAACCGATTTGGGCAATGCAAGCGATTGGATTGAACTGTATAATCCTGGACAAAAGCCTTTGAACATGAAAGCTGGAGAATGGTTTATTTCGGATAGTCCGACTGATCCTGAGAAATTTGAACTTCCAGAAAGAACGATTCAGGCAGGTGATTTTTTGATGATTTTCTGCGATGATTCCAATCAAACAACTTCCCATATACATACCAATTTCGGACTTTCTTCGAATGGCGAACATATCGCATTATATCATAAAACAAGCACAAGTGTTTCGATAGTTGATTCCACGAGTTTTGGAATACAAACGGAAGAAAACATGTCGAATTCAAGAGTCCCAGATGGTAGTCTAAACTGGGTTTATCCAAGTATTCCAACACCCGGAAATCCAAATCAATGAGACTATTAATTGCCTGTTTATTTTGTGGGAATATGATTGCTCAAACAGCAATTAAACTTCCCGTTTTGGAATCGTATAGTTTATCTATCTCGGAGCCTTCGGATATAGCTGTTTCAAAGGATGGTAAGTCGTTATTTATAGTAAGTGATGATGGAGCTTTGTATGAAACCGATTTAAAAGGAAATTCAATTCGCTCAATTACAATCGGAATAATTGATGCGGAAGCTGTTTATGCTGATGGAGAATATGTATATGTCGTTGAAGAGCGAACTCGATTAATTAAACAGTACTCGATAAAAGAATTCAATTTAATTCGCACGATTGAAATACCCTACCAAGGAGGAAGAAATAAATCATTTGAGAGCTTAACTAAAAGTTCCGAAAATGAATGGCTATTATTTACCGAACGCGATCCAATTTGGATGTTCCAATTAAACTCATCATTTGAAATAATTAATCGAATTAAGTGGGATGTTCCTGGTGATGTTTCTGCTGCTACATGGCACAAAGAAAAGTTATGGCTTTTAAGTGATGAGTTAGCGGAAGTATGGCTTACTGATGTGAAATCTCATTCTATACTAAAGCGCTTTAAACTACCAGTACTAAATCCTGAAGGCATAGCATTTCTACCCAATGGAAAGATGTTAATTGTGAGTGATGATGGGCATAAATTGTATGTTTTTGATGATCCAAATCTTAATTAAAATGCGAATAAATAGATTTTTACTAAGTCTTTTATCTCTTATTTCATTTGCATCGAAAGCTCAGGTCACGATTGGAAATGGAGAAAACTCACTTGAAATTTCAGGTGTACTTTCTACGTATTATAATTATCGAATTTTAGAAAATGGTGTAAACGAAAAAGATAAAAATCGCTTCAATCTTCGTGATGCTCAAATACAATTGGAAGGAAGAGAAGGGAAAAATTGGGAATATAAATTACAAATTGATTTTGCAGATATAACTCAAGGTAGTTCAGATCCAGAAAATCCAGGATTGATGGATGCTTGGATTCAATACAAAGGGTTAAAATGGTTTGATGTTCGAATTGGTTATGGTAAGATTGCTTGGTCAAGAAGTTCATTAACTCCCTTTATCTACTCGGCTTATTGGCAACGAGCTGAATTTTTAAGAGGTAGTTTTAATAGTCGCAGAGACATTGGTTTAAGTATTTCAAAATCATTTTGGAAACAACGTGCAAGTCTCGACCTAGGCGTTTATACCGGGCTTGGAGAAATAAGTCTTAAAGGTGATAATGACGCAAGTGGAGCATTAGAATACACGGGAAGATTAACACTTGCATGGCCAACACAGTTTCGCAATAGAGAAATTGACGATCGACATGTTCGAAAACCAATGATTGGACTTGGTTTAAGTGCTCGTTATACTAATAGAGAATTACCTATTGGAGCATTCTTTCCAGCAGGTGCAGCGAGTGAATATGGTATTAAAGTAATTAATGGTGAAAAAAGAAGTATTGGAATTGACGTAGCTGCACAGTGGCAAGGTATTTCAGCACAATTCGAATTAATTCAATCTCAAAACTCACCGCAAGATTCCGTAAGTAGTTTTTTCCAAGGTTTTACAAGTCAACAAACAGGAGGTTATTTTATTTCTGGAGGTTGGACTGGTCAATTAAATTATCATATCAAGCCTTTGAAATTAATCGTTTCGGGCCGCTATGAGACGTATAATGTAAACGATTTACTTCAAGGGGAAAATGAACGCTTTTCTTCTGCGATTGCTTATCAAATCAATGGATTTCAATCAATGATTAAAGCCCAATTGACGCATGTAATTACATCGGAAAAAATTAATGCTCCAGATTGGACTGATCAATTTCGAATTGGCTGGCAATATCAATTCTAACCTATTTAATTCAATAAAATGAAACTAAAATTCATTCTATTTTTCATTTGTCTTTCAGCAATAATAAAAGCTCAAACACCAGCTGCTGGAGGAATTGCTTTTGTGGGATTTCAAACAAATGCGCCAGATGGTTTTGCATTTATTACACTAACTGAATTAGCGCCTTATACTTCTATTCATTTTACCGATAATGGTTGGGATGGAGTTTCATTATTTACCAATGAAGAATTGCTTACATGGACTAGTCCAATAACTACTCTTGCTCCAGGAAGTGTAATTTATATTTATGACGATAATATTGCAAACGTTATTTCTCCTATTGAAGGGCTAGGAACAGTATCAGGTGAATTACCCAATTTATCTTCATCTGGAGATCAAATACTAGCGTTTACTGGAAGTGAATCCAATCCACAATTTATTGCAGCAATCACCAATAGTAATTGGCAAACAGCCTGCGTTTCAGGTGTTCCAAATGCTAATGTTACCTGCCTTCCATCGCCATTAATCAATGGGGTAAATGCACAGTCACCTGTGAATAGTAGCAGCGTAGTAACTAACATGTTTTATACTTCAGCTACATTATCTGGCACACCTGCCCAAATACTAACTCAATTAAACAATCCAGCAAATTGGACTATCTCCAATGACATAGCAATTGCAGGAGCAACACAATGGCCTAATTGGACTATTTCAATTACACCTCCGGCACCAGCTGTTGCGAGTATAAATCCAACTACCCTGAATTTAATTGAAGGAGTTGCTCAACAATCAGTAGAAATTAATTTTAGTACACCCGTATTTGGTTCTCAAATACTGTCTTTAAATTTGAGTGGTGGAATACAAGCTGGAGATTTAACAAGTAATCCTCAAATAATTGGAAATGCTATTCCTGTTGTTGTTCCTGCCGGAAGTACACAAATAATCATTCAATTAGGAGCATCTTCTGATGGAACTTTTGAAGGGTTAGAAACTGGCACTTTAACTCTTGGGAATCTCTCTGGAGGAATGGTAGCTGGTAATTCTGCGAGTTGTTCTGTTACGATTGAAGAACCTAATGGTGTTTCTTTAGTTCAATTGGTTGAATCCTCATCCGTAATCAATGAATCTGATGGTTCTTTTACACTTTCATTTTCAATCGAACCACCAGCAACACAATCTGGTTTGTTTACTGTTCAAGTATCAAACGGTCAAGCTATTTCTGCAGAAGATTATTCTACATTACCAGTTAGTAGCGCAGGTTTAATAATTATTCCCGTACAAATTGGGGATTCGATTGCTGAAGTTTCTTTAACGGTTGTTGATGATCAGATTCCTGAGGGATTAGAAACGATTACAATTAGTATCGTATCTGCTGAAAATGGTTTACTAATAGGTGGAAACAGTGAAATTGAAATTAGTATTGCTGAAAATGATGAAGAGAACATTCCTGTCACACTTCATATAAATGAAATAATGGCATCTAATACTTCAACCATTACAGATTCAGAGGGAAATTATAATGATTGGATTGAATTATACAATTCGGGCACAAGTGCTATTGATTTAGCTGGATTATTTATTAGTGATGATGAAACGAATCCTTATAAATACATGTTTCCTTCAGGAAGCACAGAGACAATAATACCAGCTGGTGGATTTAAATTACTATGGGCTGATGATAGCACGCAATTAGGTCCACTACATGTAAACTTTCGAATTTCAAATGCAGGAGAATTTATTGGTCTTTATGCAGCATCAACAAATCCTATCGAAATCGATACAGTTTATTCTCCAGCATTAGAAGATGATCAATCGTGGGGCAGAACAACAGATGGAAATGGTAACTGGCAGATTTTTGAAATGGGTAGCACTACTCCAATGAATTCGAACTCTGAATCAGGAATTAATTTTACCGAAATTAATCCGGTGAAAATATATCCCAATCCAAGTTCTGATATTTTAATAATTCAAAATACCCAAAATGAAAAAATAAAATACTCAATTAATTCTTTACAAGGTCAATTAATTTCAACTGGATTTATACAAGGAAATACATCAGAATTATTAAATATTAACGATTTTGAAAGTGGGATTTACCTAATTAAAATTCAATCTGACAAATACTGCAATTACTTCAATATCATTATTTTAAAATAGCATGCATACAATTAAATAGTATTGCACACACTAAATTAAGATTGAGATATTGTGAAATTAACAAACGTAACAATCCAATTACTTTCACTTCATTTAAATAAGTGTATTTCATAATTTAAAGTCTATATCCTGTTCATGGTTGAGTGGTTACTTTGCCCTGCTAATAATAGCAAACAACAACCAATCCTAACAACCAAATGGACACACAACAACCTTACAGATCAACGTTGTTCAGATATCTGAGCAAAGTCTCCTTGATCCTGTTGATCATTTTAATGGGGAATTTAATGACTTCGGCACAAGTCGTAACATTCACCGAAACAATGGGAACTGTAGGAGGAACGACAACACTTGTAGCCCATGAAGCTGCAAATGGGTATGACAATGACTCCTATACAATGACAAATGGAGGAGCTGCTGGAACTGCTGATCTCAGAGCTACGAATGTATCTTCTGGATATGCTGGTGCTAGTGGTGGTGCTAACGTATTTTTTACTGGTACAGGAACTTTAGGTTTTCAAATCGCTGATATTTCAACTGTTGGTTTAACAGGTTTAACGGTTCAATTTGGCTATAGAAAAGAATCTGCAACTGCTTTACCTACTCTAGCATTTGATTATTCAACTGATGGAGTAGGATATACCTCGGTAGCATTCACTTTTACTCAAATCGCAACTGCGGCAACAGGTTGGTATTTATCACCTGTAATCACTTTACCTGTTGGTGCTGAAAATGCAGCTAATCTTCGTTTACGCTGGATAAAAAGCGGAACAAATTCTACTCGAATTGATGATGTTGTTTTAAAGAATACTCCAGCTGGGGCTTCTTTAACTTTAAATACTGCTGGTATACCTTCTAAATTCTTCACAGTTGCATCCATTGCATCTGATGTTTACTCATTTACAGTTACAGGTTCTGGATTAGGTTCAAATAATGCTTCGGTTAGCGCAGTTTCTGGTTTTGAATTTAGTACTAACGTGGCTGGTCCATTTGTAGCTGGTCCATTAACATTAACACCATCGGCTGGTTCTATTAGTGCTCCTATTTACGTTCGTGTTGTTGCAGGTGCAGCTGGAAGTGTTTCTGGAACTTGCAGTGTAACTAGTGCTGTTACAACTACACAAACAGTTGCTTTATCAGGTCAAAAATATGCTTTAGGTTCTTCCTTTACTCCTGGGAATTTAGTTGTTATGCGTGTTGGTGAAGCAGGTACAACTGTTCCTGCAAGCACAGCAGCTCCAGCATTCTTAGATGAATTAACTCCAGCAGGAGCATTAGTTCAAACGATTCCTCTCCCATTTGTTTTAAATGGATTGAATCGTCGTATGAATGTTTCTTCATCATCTACCTCTGATGGTGTTTTGAATCTATCTCCAGATGGACAATATTTAACATTTGTAGGATACGATGCGGCAGTTTTTACTTCAGGAGTTACTGCCTCTGCAGCAGCAACAACTAATCGTATCGTTGGACTCGTTTCTTCAAACGGATTAATTAATTCAACAACACGAATTAATGATGGTTATGATGCGAATAATGCACGTAGCGCTGTAACATTAGATGGAACTTCTTTCTGGACTTCCGGTGCAGGAACAGGTGGAGGAACTCGATATGTAACACTAGGAAATACAGGTACTTCTACTTATGTAAGTACTACTCCTGCTAATACACGTGTGGTAAATATTTCCAACAATAATTTATATGTTTCTTCTGCTTCAGGAGCTAATATTGGATTAAATCAAGTTGCTGCTTCTGGATTACCTACTTCAACAGGAAATACCACTACTCTTTTAATTCCCGGAATTGCTGATGCTTATGGATTTGTTTTCTTAGATCGTGATGCAGGAATTGCAGGTAATGATGTTGTTTATATTGCTAATAATAGTGGTGGTTTATTAAAATATTATTTCAATGGTTCTGCTTGGGTTGCTGCTGGATCAGTAGCATCTACTTCTATTGTTGGAATTACGGCTAAAATAGTAGGTGCAAATGTGGAAATCTATTGTGTTGGAAATGCTGCTGCGACTATTTACAAAATAGTTGATTCAGGTGCTTATAATGCTACACTTTCAGGTTCATTAACATCGTTCTATACAGCATCAGTAGGAACAAGTTTACGTGGTGTTTCCTTTACACCTGTTGCTCTTCCAGTACCTACAATTGATCATACATTCAGTACTCCTGCTCCTGCTACATTAGCTCAAGGAGTTGCAGATGCTCCAATCTACTCCGTTGAATTAGATATTACTACCGGCGCAGCTACTATCACTGGAGCTACTTTTACTACGGCAGGATCTTATGCTGCTGCTGATATCTCCAATTTTAAATTGTATTCTTCTACCAATGCTGTTCTTGATGGTAGTGATATCGTTTTAAGCACTATCAGTACTAGTACAGGACCTGGACAATCACTTGCTTTCACTGGATTAGGACAAATTCTTCCAATTGGAACTCGTTATTTATTTGTCACTGCATCTGTTTCAGGTTGTGCTAATATTGGTAATACAATCAATATTACATCAACACCTTTATCTGCTATAACTTATACACTTGGAACTAAAACAGGGACACCAGTTGCTGGTACTTCCAAAAGTGTAATTGCTGGAACTTTAGCGAATGTAACAGCATTAAATGCTACATCTGGAACTCCTGTAGTTCAAGTAAGCTGGACGAATCCAAGCTGTTTTGATCAATTCTTAATTGTTGCTCATACTGCTTCAATTTCTGGAGTACCATCAGGAACAGTATATTCTTCAAATCTGAATTATACACTAGCACCAGCATTTACGGGTGGTGGTAAAATTGTTTATTACGGAACAACTTCACCTCAAACAATTAGTGGATTAACATCAGGAACGAATTACTTCATTAAAGTATTTGTTCGTAAAGGAACTTCTTGGTCTTCAGGTGTTCAAGTAAATGCCACTCCATTAAATCCAACTTTATATTCTGTTGGAACTGGTGTTGCAGCAACTGATGCAATTTGGTCTTTAACTCCTGCTGGTGTTGGTGCAACTGCTGCTTCTTTAGGTGGTTTTCAATTAACTACATCAGTTAGAATTCAAACTGGTACAACCGTTACCTTTTCTACTTCGAATGTTAATATGTTCAATTTAACTGTAGATAATGGTGGTGCAATGACTTCAGGTGGTACTTCAAATACCTATATGAATATCAATGGAACTTCATTAACCAATAATGGTACAATTGGTACTATATTAAATGATGGAATTTCATTCAATATTGAAGGAACTCAAGTTGTTTGGAGTGGTACAGGTGTAAATAACGTAGCTCGTATTCGTAAAAATGCAACTACAATTACTACATCAACTTTGGTGTTTAATTCAAACGTAAATGTAACGTTCGCCGGTCAAGCTATTTACAATAACACAAACAACACAGGCTTTAACGTTACGGTTAATGCTGGCAAAACAGTAAATCTTACTGCAACAGGTGGAATCCTTGGAGATTTTGCTTTTGATGGAACAGATGGAGCCAATGCCAATGAAAGAGGTGGTGTTCTGATCGTGAATGGAACATTGAATATGACAGGTAAATTAATTGCCACAACGAATAATACAAATGCTCTTTTTGCTCCTTCAGTAACAATAAATGCTGGAGGTAAAATCAATTGTAAAGATGTAGATATCAGTATTGCAAGCGCAGGAACTGGTTTTCCATTCACAATTAATGCTGGTGGTCGTTTAAACGTTAGTGGAAAAATGAGAATGATATCTGGAACATTAAATTCAAATAATGGAATTTTCTTGAGTTCTGGAGCTGTTCTTCTTCATGGTACAGGAACGTTGGACGGAGCTGTTGCTTGCAATGGTTCTATTAATGGAGCAATTTCCATTCGCCGTCAAGGAACAGTATCGCCTGCTAAATACAACTACTGGTCATCACCTGTTATTAATTCACCTAATGCAGTTATCATGACATCTGTAACAGGTAATAATTCGTACGAATATGTTCCTGCTAATACAACAGGTTCTGACATTGAAGGCTTACGTGCTGGATGGGCTTTACGTTCTCCATCACAAATCATGGATCAAGGAAAAGGTTACATAGCAACGAATGCTGGTAATGCAAATTTCATGGGTCTTCCTTATGAAGGTACTTTGTCACTTTCGTTACAGAATAATGCATTTACTAAATTTAATTTAGTTGGTAATCCTTATCCATCTTCATTAAGTGCTACTGCTCTTCTAAGTGGAAATGCCGGACAAGTTGTTCCAGCTCTTTATTTCTGGGATGATGATGGTACAGCTGGTGCTTCTTATGCTACAGGCGATTATGTTGCAGTGAACTCTTTAGGTGCAGCATCTGGCGGAAATGGTTCGGCAGCTTCTTTTACAGGACAAATTGCTTCTGGTCAAGGTTTCTTTGTTGAAGCTGTTGGAACTAGCAATAGCATTACGTTCAATAACACTATGCGCTCTGGAAACACAGCTAATTTCTTCGAAGAAAATGAAACATTACAACGCGTTTGGATTAAAGTGAACAATCCAAATGGAGTGTCTAATGAAACGATGTTGGCTTTCCTTCCTTCAGCTTCTGAAGGATATGATTTGAATTACGATGCAAAGAAATTACCAGGTAATGAATCTATTTCCTTGTATACTTCTATTGCTGATCAAGCATTCGCAATTCAAGCTTGGCCTACATTAACTGACGAACGCATCATTCCTTTAGGTCTAACTGCTACTACTCAAGGATTACATAGCTTCTCGATTTCTCGTATCGACAATATTGATCCAACAGTAATTGTATACTTGGAAGATACTCAAACAGGCTTGTTTCATAATTTGAGTAAATCTGAATACACATTTGGAATGAATGAGGAGCTTGTTAATTCGAATCGTTTCAGAATTCACTTTAGCAAAGCAACTACAGTATCTGCTACTTCAACTTCTTGTTCAGGAAATGATGGTTCGATTAGCTTAACTAGCCAAGACAATCTTTGGAACTATTCAATTGTATCAGATCAAAATCAAGTTGTTGCAACTGGTACTACTAATGAAACAAATACTATCGCTAATCTTTCAGCTGGTGTTTATTCCGTTGTTCTGACTTCGAATGATCAATATGAAGTAATTCTTTTCACCGAAGTTCAAGGCTTGAACACAATTACTTGTCAAGTTTCTTCTCCTGAATCAGCTAATACAAACGAAGAACTTTCTTTTATAAGCAATACTACAGGAGCAGATTTGATTACATGGAATTTTGGTGATGCATCTGCTGAAGTAACTGGCTTAACTGCAAATCATACATTTACAGCTCCAGGTATTTACACAGTAACCATTACAGCTTCAAATTCTGTTTGTAGCCAAACGGTACAACAAACCATTCAAATTCTTGATCTCGCAACAGGAATCAATCAGTTGAATGATTTAAACACACGTATCTTCCCGAATCCAGCAAATGATCAAATTACTTTGGTTATTGATGGAAACAAAGAATCAGTGTTTGAAATTCATGATTTAACTGGCAAACTTGTTTCAAGTCATCAATTGAATACGGTAACAAACCAAATTCAAGTTTCTAATTTGGATGGCGGAATTTATCTAGGTACAATTCGTCAGAACGGTTCTGTTAAAACATTCCGTTTGGTTGTTGCTCACTAAGCAAAATCTTAATCTTGAAAAGGCTGTCCCCAAAAAGGACAGCCTTTTTTTCTTTTATAAATCATCATTTAGTAACACAGTTTTGAATTATTCGTAAGAGAAACCCTTATCAATTCTCGAAAGAAAACACACTTAACATTTGCTTAACATATAAGATACGCTACGCTTACGATTGGATAATCATTCAGTAACAATTGCCTGTTAATAAATAGACCAAAGTGACCGTGCTTTGCGGTCTGAAATATTTTAACAACAATCACCATTCGATGATCCAAATTTATTCAACGAGAGCAAGGCTTTCAGCGATTTTGAAGCAGCTAGGACTAAGTGCATTTTTACTGCTTTGTGTCTTTCAGGCAAGTGGGCAAACCGTTTTCACCGAAAATTTCAATCGGGCGGCATTAGCAACAGGAGCTCCAACAACATACACAACAACACTTCTTCCAACAGGTGCTGATGGTGGAGCATCGATCATTACTTCTACCTATTTGCAGTTAACGAATGATGCTTCTGCAACAGCCAATGTGGCTCAACGTATTGGTGTAACAGGAACTACAAGTTCATATTCGGCTCCATACAATACCACACTTTCTTCGAATACGAATGTTGTTACGTGGACTTTCAATATGAAGTACAACCGGACTTCATTGCCTTCGGGATGGGCCAATAATGCATACGGTATGGGGGTTGTTTTAGCTTCCAGCAACAGTAATCCATTTGCAACTTCATCGAATTCGGGATATGCAGTAGTATTCGGTAATACTGGAGCTGTAAAATCACTAAGATTAGTGAGTTTTAATAATGGTTTGGTTGGTGATGCTAACTTAACAAATGTTATCAGTACAGGTCTAAACGATTTAGGTGCAACTGCAACTGGATCACCTGGATTTACGAATTATTTCAGTGTTCGAGTTACATATACACCAAGCACTAATACATGGGCATTATTTTTACGTGATGATGGAAATACAGCTTGGTCTGATCCTTCAACTGGTGTAACAACTCAACTAGGGGCCAATACTGTTAACTCAACTTATACAGGTGTTGCGCTTTCAACATTTGGATATGTTTACAACTATTCAACGGCTGCTAATACAACAAGTCAGGTAGATAACTTCTCTGTTGCTTTAGCAAGTGCTGCAGTCCCAAGTATTGCTATCAGTAATACTACCGTAGGAAACAGCACCGAAAATGTGGGAACTAACGATGTAGTTCTTCAACAAATCAACTTAGCTGTAACTACTTCCAATGCTACGTTAAACGGATTAACTGTCACCACAGCTGGAACATATGTAGCAGCTGATTTGACGAATTTAAAAGTACGCTACTCTGCTGATGCTACATTAGATGGGGCTGATGCAACATTGAGTACAAAAACAACAGCTTTAGGAGCTGGATCACATGTTTTCCCAACTTTCACGACACAATTAATTAATAGTGGTTCAACAGGATACATCTTCATTACTGCTGATATAGCTGGTGCAGCAACGAGTGGTAATACGATTAATCTTGCAACCACTGCATTTTCAAATATCAGCTTTGTATCGGGCACTAAAACAGGAACTGATCCTGTAGCAATTGGCGGAACAAAAACTTTTTCAGTTACAACTCCCGATGTGACCATTAGTAATGGAACTATTGGAAGTAGTAATCAGGCATTAGGAACTACTAATGTGGTTCTTCAACGTTATGATCTATCGGTTGCAACTGCGAGTGCAACTTTAAATGGCTTAACAATAACAACATCTGGTTCTTATGTAGCAGCCGATTTATCAAACCTAAAAGTACGTTACTCTACCGATAATATTTTAGATGGGGCTGATGCTACATTAAGCACTAAAACAACCGGATTAGGACTTGGTTCTCAAGTATTCCCAACTTTTAGCACACAAACCATTTCGAGTGGTTCAACAGGCTACTTGTTTATTACTGCTGATATTGCTGCATCTGCAACACCAGGAAACTCAATCAACGTTGCTACTACAGCATTTACAAATATTAGTTTTATTTCGGCTAATAAACTTGGAACAAACCCAGTAGCTGCTGGTGGTACAATTACTTTTATTGCTCCATTAGCTACTCAACCTGTTATAGCTGAGATATATGGTGGTGGAGGTAATACAGGTGCTTCTTATACGCACGATTATATTATCCTCTTTAATCCAACAGCATCTTGTTTTGATCTTTCTACATACAGTATTCAGTATGGTTCTTCAGGATCAAGTGCGCCAACTGTTAAAGGCAATTTGACTGGAAGCATTCCTGCCGGAGGATATTATCTTATTAAAGGTGCATCCAATGCGGCAATCGGAAGTGCTTTACCAGATTTCAATATTGATTTATCTGCTTCTCTAGCTTTAGGTAATGGTGCAGGAAAAGTGATATTGGTTAACAACCAAACACTACAAGCCAATTATTCAAATGCTGCTATAGTTGATTTTGTTGGATATGGAGCTGGTACAACTTCATACGAAGGTGCCGGCCCAACAGCCTCACCATCCAATACATCTAGCGTAAGAAGAAAAAGCAACACTGGCACAAGCACATTTGGGGTAGCTAATGCTTTTGACTCTAATAACAATGCTGCTGATTTCTATTTAGAATCGAACATCATTACCAATGCTCCTATTAATAATCCAAACATTCCTACTGCAACAGCTGCAACTAGCATTTTAGCTTTTACAATGAATGCTAATTGGGGAGCTGTTACTGCTGCGACTTCTTATGTTATTGATGTTTCAACCTCTAACACATTTGCTTCATTTGTTGGGTCTTACAACAACTTTAGTGTTGGAAACGTGACTACTTATAATTTGACCGGTTTATCCGAAACAACACAGTATTACTATCGTGTACGTGCAGTGAAAAGCGGCCGTCAAAGCTGTAATTCGAATACCATTTCAGCAACCACACTTTCTTCTATAAATACTGCAATTGATTTAACATCAATAAGTAGTACTGTTAATGAAAACGTTGGTACTGTTACCTTGACTTTCACAATCAACAATCCAAGTGTTACATTACCTACTACTTTTGATTTGGCACTTACAGGAGGAGCAGGTATTGATGCGGACGTTAATAATTACACAACTCAAACGGTAACATTTCCGGCAAATAGTTCAGCTAATCAAACATTAGTCATTACTGTATCCGACGATTTATTAGCCGAAAGTACCGAGTCGCTTATTTTCACCATGCAAAACTTTACTGGTGGATCGGGTGTGCCTTATTCTAGTAACGGGACCTACACCTTGACCATTACCGATAATGAGCCAGCAATTGTTATTGGCACTCAACTATCGAGTATCGCAGGAACAATAGGAGCTCCTTCACAACGTGACATTATTTTCCAAACATCCATATCAGCAAGTATTTCAACTGCAACTTTAACTGGTGTTTCATTCCAAACTGCGGGTACTTACCAAACAAGTGACTTAAGTGTTGGAACGTTCAAACTATGGATTAATACTGGTTCAACTAACTTCTATGAATCAACACAAATTGGTTCAGCTTCGAATGCAGTTGCAAGTGGAGGCACACTAACTTTTAGTGGTTTATCTGCTGCTATCCCTTCAGGTACATCAGCACGTTTATGGCTTACTTGCGATGTTGCTCCAGCAGCCGTAAGTGGACGAACAATTTCTATCGCAACAACTCCTTTCAGCAACTTTACTTTTGCTACTACAGGTGGTGTTAGTGGTAGTCCAAATCCTATTGTTGCCAGTGCTACACAAACAATCCTAACTCGACCAGTTGTAACTGAGCTAATCCTTCCTCAATACATCCAAGGAAAAACAACTAGTTCAAATAATACACGTGTACCATATGTGTATCAAGCTCGCATTACTGGGTTAACACCTAATGCAACTTACCGTTATTATAATCTTGTTGCTCTGAGTACTGATGCCGATAATGCTGATGGTGCAGGGAATGTTATTTTAACAACAGGAGCTAATTTTTCTTTCACTTCTTCTCCTAATCTAACTAGTAGTTATGGTCAATTAACGGCTGATGCAACTGGCGCATACACAGGATGGTTCGCAACAGAACCAACTGGTAACGTTCGATTTACAGCTGGTAATGACTTATACTTCCGCATCATTCTAAATAATGGTAGCAATGGAACAGCTGTAACTCATCGTATTACTACAACAAACTCAGCTAAAGTGGTTGATTTTGCTGCTGTAAATGTGAATGATCGTTGTACAGGTATTCGTGGAACTTCTACAGGGACAGCTAAAAACCTAGTGATGCTTTACGATAATGTGGCTGGCAGCGGTCGTCCTGTTGCTGGAACATACATTGAAAATGATGGAACTCCAATTGCCAATTATGCTGGATATTTCTCTACAGTTAATGGTATCGATGGTTCATGGGGAACTATTATCCCTAACAACTTAACAAACGGTG
>ERZ795056.3251-NODE-3251-length-17574-cov-5.198641_pt1 | contig 17574 bp, 10 predicted proteins | sample MGYA00375140_ERZ795056 | MGnify/ENA primary metagenome ERZ795056 (study PRJEB30185, sample SAMN05720227) | activated sludge metagenome | isolation source: Anaerobic digester | place: USA | collected 2015-03-09 ... | reverse complement strand
GCCGACAGCGCCGCTCGGACCGACCGCGTCGCGGCGCCGCGGCGCCACAGGTTGCGCCGCCAGGCACGGCGCTCCTGGGTGCAGCACGGCCGCACAGGCTGACGCCTCGGAGCACGCGGCGCGGGCTATCACCACCGGTGACGGGTACTCGGCCGCCGGTCAGGTCATCGACGCCGCAAGCGGGCGCGGCATCAAGGTGTCCCGTCCGGTGCCCACCCTGCCCGTGACACCGTACCGCCGCGCCACACCTCGATCGCCATGAAATGTCCAGGCCGAGCACGACGGCCCCCCTACTCACCCTCGCATCGGCCGGATTGCCGAGCTCACGACTCCTGCGGCACGGAGGGCTGATTTGCCGATCCGCGCCGGCCTGTGCCATCATCGCCGCCAGAGATGACTCCGCCCTCCGAGGATCCCGGCGCGCCGATGAGGGCGCTGCACGCTCTCGTCCTCGATCTCTTCACGGCCGAGGAGTTCCGCCGCTGGTTGCGCTTCGGCCCTAACGCCGAGATCGTCCCCGAGCTCCCGGGCGAGTCGGCCGCGGACGCGGCCGTCATCGACAAGGCCCTCGGGGCGCTCGAGCGGCGCGGGCGGATCAACGGGGCGTTCTTCGCCAGGATGACTGCCGAGCGCACGGGCAAGAGCGGCGCGATCGCGGCCGTCGCGGCGCTCTGGGGCGAGGCCGAGCGAACCAGGGCCAACCCCTTCCGGTCGCCCTCCGACCTGCCCGTCGAGATCCGCGCGTCCGACATGTCAAAAGGCGTGGGCCGGTCGTTCAGTGCGACCTCGACGACGAGCCACCACACGCCACGAGAGACCGTCCTGGCCTCGTGGATCCACGTCTCCGACCTCCATTTCGGCCACGGCGACGCCGGCCATCAATGGAACCAGCAGCGTGTGCTCGAGGAGCTCCTGGTCGACGCGAAGGAGCTCGTCCGGGACGCTGTGTTCCCGCGGCCGGACCTCATCTTCGTGACCGGTGACATCGCCTTCTCGGGCGGCGCACGAACACCGGCGGTGGGCGGGACGGAGTACACGCTGGCCTCTCGATGGCTCCGTCAGCTCCAGGAGTTCCTCGAGATCCCGAAGGAGCGGGTCTTCGTGGTCCCCGGCAATCATGACATCGATCGCAAGGCAGACGCCGATGTGCGACGCCTTCTCCACCTGGCGCGGACTGGCGTAGAGAGCATCGACGAGATCCTGCAAGCGCCCCTCGACCTCGGTCGCCTGCGCGGGCGCATGGCCAGCTACCTCGCGTTCGCCCAGGACTTCGGTCCGGGGACCAGCGATCGCTTCCATGACGGGTTGTGGTGGCGCCAGCGCGTGGCCCTCGCGGAGGGCGTGTCGCTCCGCATCTGCGGCCTGAACACAGCGCTGCTCAGCGTCGATGATCAGGATCAGGGCAAGCTCCGCGTCAGCCAGCGCCAGCTCGCCGAGCTCTTCGTTCCGACGCCGGGTGAGCTCGAGCTCGCCGTGGTCCTCGGCCATCACCCGGTAACGGGGCACTGGCTCGCGGACGAGAAGGACACCCGCGGCCAGCTCGATCGCCACGCCGCGATCCATCTCTTCGGGCACCTGCACGAGGCCGACTCGGAGCAGGCGCGCCACGGATGGGGCACTGGTTGCCTGCGGATCGCGGCGGGCGCCGCCCATGCGGAGGCCGGACCGGTCGGCTCGCCTCCGGTTGGTCACGGGTACAATTTCGGCGCGCTCGTGGTCCTCGGCTCAGGAGACCTCGTGGTGCGGATCTGGCCGCGGCGGTGGTCGACGAGGGCCCCCCGCTTCGTCGCCGATGTCGATAACACGAACGATCGCCGCGACCACGCCGAGCACCGCCTGCCGGAGAAGTACCGGATTCACCGCCCGGTGCGGACAGCGGGCCTCCATCCGGGCGATGTCCTCGGCGATCGCTACCGCCTGGTCAGCGATATCGGCCAGGGGGGCGTCGGTCAGGTCTGGCGAGCGGAGGATCTCAAGGGCGGCGAGACGGTCGCGGTCAAGGTCCTGAATCCCGATGGGGCGGAGCCCGACGCGGGGCGCCGCGAAGGCTTCTTCCGCGGCGCGCAGGCCATCGCGGGCCTCAAGCATCCGGCGATCGCCCGGGTCCGCGATCCGCGACCGGACCCGGAGAAGCGGCACGGCCCGTACGACTTCTACGTGATGGACTTCATCGACGCGCCGAATCTCGGCGTCGCGTTCAAGGGGGCGCCGAGGTCGGACGCGGAGACGATAGCGATCCTGTTGGCGATCGGCGAGGGCGTCGCCGCCGCTCACAAGCAGCGGGTGATCCACCGCGACCTGAAACCCAGCAATATCCTCCACGATCCGAGGAGCGGTCAGGTCTTCATCATCGACTTCGACACCGCGAAGGACCTCGGCAGCCTGACGATGACGCGCTCGGGCGAGGGGTTGGCGAGCACGTACTACGCCTCGCCCGAGGTGCTGACGAGCCTGAACCCGCCCCCTGGCGGCGCTCCCCGGCCTGACGAGCGGGCGGACATCTTCAGCCTCGCCGTGATCGGCGTCTTCCTGCGGACGGGGCGCAACCCGTCACACTTCCATATGGAGGAGGTGATCGCGGGGATCGAGTGCGGGTCGGGGCTGCAGCGGGTCCTGACGAAGGGGTGCGCCCACTCGTCCGCGCATCGGTATGCAACGGTGGGCGAGATGCTGGCGGCGCTGCGGGGGGTCCTGGTCTCCGACGCGCCACGACCGAGCGGCCCATTTGGCGACGATGCTGGGCAATCCTCGCCTCCATCTCCACGCCCTCCGGTCCAGGCGCCGCCGGTCCAGGCGCCGACGACGGTGTCGCAGCCGCCGAGCGGCCCGTTGGGTTCATCTCAACGCCCTCCGGTTCAGACGCCGCCGGCGGTGTCGGTCGCGGGGGGCAGGCCACTCGACAACGACAACGACAGCCTGGCCACACGACCGTCGTCGCCACCTCCCGCCACGCGCGCCGCCGATGGAGCGGGCCCCAGTCCCCTGGAGGTCGAGCCACCGGCGCCCGAGGCATCCTCGGCACCGCGCGCTCGCTCATGGCCATCGCGCATGATGCTACAAGCCGGTGGCGTGCTGCTGGCCGGGCTTGGGGCGATGGGCCTCTACCAGGTGCTGGTCGGCGGGAGCGGTGGCCCGCCTGTTGAGGCGGCACCGGGGACAACGGCGGGCCAGCCCGAGGAGCCGAAGAAGACCGGGCCGACACCGACGCCTGTCCAGTGCGACGATGGCCTCAAGCCCGAGGGGACGACCTGCGTGCCGCGGTGCCCGGATGGGACGAAGTTCATCAAGGGGACGGGCGAGTATGAGTTCATCGGAGAGAAGGAGCGCCGCAACATCGACGACTTCTGCCTCGACGTCACCGAGGTGACGGTGGCAGCATTTCGCAAGAAGGCGAGCCCGGAGTCGTTCGAGAAAAGCAAGACGGACAAGTATTGCAACGCCCGCTACAAGGACCGTGAGGACCACCCGATGAACTGCGTCGACTGGGAGCAGGCGTCGGCGCATTGTCAGAGCATCGGCGGGCGCCTGCCGACCGAGTGGGAGTGGGAGTGGGCCGCTCGGGGGCGTGACGAGGGTCGCGAGTACCCATGGGGGAGCGAGGCACCGGACTGCAAGCGAGCCATTTTTAGCCCCGGGTCGGTGGATGACTGCGAAAAAGACCAGACCTGGCCGGTAGGCTCCCTGAAGGGCGAATTCTCGGACTCGAGGGACGGCCTGCAGGATATGAGCGGGAATGTTTGGGAATGGACATCTAGTATGTATGGAGGAAATGGCGCCCTGCGCGTCTTGCGCGGAGGCAGCTGGCTCGGTGTCGACGCAGGCAGCCTGCGCGCCTCCTTCCGCTTCGGGCTCACCCCGACGAACCGCTACGGCTACGGCGGCACGGGATGTCGTTGCGCCAGGACGGTTTTGTAATGTGAACTATGTTCATTGCAACATGCAATATTTGTCGTCCCTCAATTCTTAGCCCTTAAACCCTTGACCACTCCACGCTGACGCAGCGTCGGCAACCTCCAAAGCGCGAACCGGACGGGGGCGAAGCGCCCGCAGAACCAAGCGAGCGAAGCGAGCGTCACGAACAAAATTCCCGTGCTCCCGCTGAGCCCGCCGCCCTGGCCCTGCGCATGGAAGACCCAGCGCTCTTGCTCGACGAACGCGCGGGTGTGCCCGTGCGCCGCGTGGGCGAGCCAGGCGCGCAGGCGGGCGGTGACCTCGGCCGTAGCCAGGCGCCTCCACCCGCAGAAGACGCGGCTCCATCGCACGACTGACCCGGTGTCGTTCGTCGGCTTCGTCCTCCGCAAGCGCGGCGACGCGGTGTCCATCCGCCTGCGCGGCGACAACGTCCAGCGGATGCGTCAGCGGGTCGCCGCCCTCCAGGTCGAGTACGCCGCTGGCGGCAGCCGGAGCGCGGCAGCTCGCTCGCGGAGGTGCTCGAGGGCGGCACGCAGTCGGCCTGGGTCGTCGGCGAAGACGAGGATGTCGTCGCAGAGCGGACGAACTCGCCGAGGCCGAGGTGCGAGGCCAGCAGGTGAGCGAGCGGCGAGAGGGCGCCTGGGAGGTGAGCGAGCCGATCGGCAGGCCATGTGGCCGCGTCAACGGGGTGAAGAGCTCGTCGCCGCGGAAGTGGAAGGCGACGGGCTCGACAGCGCCGGCCGCGCGTCGAGACAACGATCGCGCAGCCAGCGGAGCTCCGGCGGGGTCACGTGGTCGAGCTGGGCCCGAAGGATTGCGTGGTCGATGCTGGGGAAGAACCTGGCGATATCGACGCGGAGGACGTGTCGACGGCGGTGCGTGAGCTCAGCGGCGCGGCGGAGGCATCGGTGGGTCCCGCGGGCCTTGCGGCAGGCGTAGGTCTGATCGACGCGGCGGCGCTCGATCGCCGGTAGCATCGCGGCGACGAGGTGGTGCTGCGCGACGCGATCGACGAATGGGAGCGCATAGATCTGCCGCGGCTTGGGATCGAGGATCCGAAAGCAGCGGCCGGCGCCGGGGCGGTAGGTGCGGTCCGCGAGGGCGTCCATGAGGGCGTCCATGAGGGCGAGGACGCGGGCGTCGACGTCGAGCATGAAGCGGGCGACGTCGGGACTTTGTCGCTTGCCGCGGGCGGCGATCTGGGCGAGGGCGCGGAGCGAGCGGAGGTCCTGGAGCACCTCCACAGGGTTCATGCCCGCGACAATCGCCGAGGGCGCAAGCCCGGTCAAACAGCCCGACCTTTCGGGAAGCGCTCACCGCGGCGCACGAAACTTCGCTCGCAGCGACTCGAAGATCAGCAATAGGCGCGGGTCATGCGGGTGCGGGAGGGTCCAGACGAGGATCTTCCCGGCCTCGTAGCCGTGGCGCAGGCGGTCGTTCTCGCAGCACTCGAGCACCCACGCGAGCCACGGCTGCACCAGCTCCGACAGTTGCAGGCGGATGTACTCCATCACGTCGCGGTGGACGCCGCGGAAGTCACCAGCGGCATCCTCGAGCACCTCGGCGTTGGTGGTCTTTAACCCCGCCGCGATCGCCTCGCGCAGCTCGGTGGGGTCCATGCTCCGGGCGGGCGAAACATCTTCGATATCGATGTCGACCTCGACGTCGCGTGCCGGCTCCCCGGCGGCTTCTCCCGCGACGGGGGTGTCGCCCTGCTCCGCGTCCTGTTCCGGGTCGTGGGGGGCGATCATCGTCGGCCCCCCTCGCCAGGCTGCGGGACCGGGTGAAGCCCGCCAGGCGGGCAGAGGAGCGTCGCGCGACCGGCGCGAAGGACGAGTCTTGCTGTGGGCGTTGTTGTCGGCATGGCGTTACACTTCTCTCGACTTCGCTAGACTTTGCACGACATAACACGAGATGTCCAAGCCGATTTTTCGCGCACCCGGATAGACTCCGCCCGTGAACGCGCGCGCCGACTGGGTCTCCACGGACGCGGTCGCCAAGGCGGCTGGAGTCGTCCCGGCGACGCTCACACGCTGGGCAGAACGGGGTTTACTGCCCCGCCCTACCAAGATCTTCCGCGGTCGCAAGGGCAACCGGCACATCTGGCCGCCCTTCGCGGTGGAGCAGGCCAGCTGGGTTTCTGCGCGACTTGCCGACAATTGGACGCACGACGAGATCCTCGAGGCCCTCAAGCGCGGGGACTTCAAGCCCGCCGATCCTCCGGCGGCGGACGGCTGAGCGCTGCGGTTGGTACGCTGCGTTTCATGCAGCGTGCAACTCGCGTCTTCGTAATCTCGGACCTTCACCTGGGTGGAGATGCGCCGGCCATGATGTCCTTCCCGGCGGAGCTGGCTCGTTTTGTCGACGGCCTGCCGGGTCGCACCAAAGCCGATGAATCCCTCGAGCTCGTGATCGCCGGCGACGTGATCGACTTCCTGGCGATCGAGCTCGACGGGCAGACAGACGCCTGGACCAGCGAGCCTGCGCGCGCCGTGGCGAAGCTGCGGAAGGCCATCGGCGGACCCGAGGCCGTCGTCTACGAGGCGCTGGCGAAGCACATCGCGGCCGGCCACGGCCTCACCATCCTGGTCGGTAACCATGACCTCGAGCTCGCGCTGCCCGACATCCAGAGCGCCCTGTGTGAGGCCCTGAAGTGCCGCCCAGGCGCGATCCATTTCGTCGACGACGGCCGGGCGTGGCGCCTCGGCGGCGCGCTCATCGAGCACGGCAACCGCTACGACGACGCGAACCTCAACGACTGGAACAGCCTCCGCGAGATCGCCGCGAGCCAGAGCCGCGGCGAAATCCCGCTATCAGTGCTCGAGCCCTCGTTCGGCAGCCAGCTCGTCCACAAGGTCGTCCACAAATATAAGCAGAGCTTCGAATTCATCGACACCCTGCAGCCCCAGGGGGTCCTCGTCGCCTATCTGATGGCGGCGCTCGAGCCCGGCCTGCTCGAGCACCTGCCCGCGCTGCTCAAGGTGTGGCGAGGGCAGTCTCACCAGGCCCGCAACGCCGACGGGGCGGCGCCGAGGAGCAAGACCTCCCGGGGCGCCGCGGTCCGGACGGCCGTCGCTGCGGACGAGGTGTTCGGGCCCGAGATGGACACCTCGCGCCTCGACCTGCTGTTCGGCCTGGCGCCGCCGCCGAGGGTCCGGCGCGGTGAGGTCAGCACCGTCGTGCGCGAGATGCTGCGCCCTGGCGACACCGCGCTGCTGCGCTACCTCAACACCGATGCACCCGTGCCACGGTCGCGGCTCGAGCTGGTGCAGGCGACGCTGGCCGAGATGACGTGGAGCGACCGCTCGCTCGAGCTCGACGGCCCGACCGGGCCCTATGGCCGCGCCGCCGAGCGCCTCCGCCAGAACACCGGGGCGCAGGTGGTCGTCATGGGCCACACCCACCAGGCGCGCCACATCGGCCCGCCGGAGCTCGCGCAATACATCAACACCGGCACCTGGGCCGACCTCGTGCGCGTGCCCCAGGAAGCCCTCGCCACCAGCGACGCCGGCCTGGCCGCGCTCGAGTCCTGGCTCCGGGACCTCAGCCGCGACCGCAATGTGCGGGTCCTGCAGCCGAGCTGGGCCGAGCTGCGCGTCGAGGTGAGCGGCGAGGTGAGCAGCGCCCGCCTCGAGCGCGGCCCGGCTGTCCGCCACACCTGAGCCCGACCCGGCCGCTTAAGTCGCGGCGACCAGCGGCTGCTGGCGCTTGTTCTTGGGGTCCTCGTCGGGCGTGGGGAACAGCTCGGGAACCTCGTCATCCTCGTCGAGGCTGGCGAGCGCGGCGTCGAAAGCGGTCTGCACCGTCGGGCTTCATAGAATGCCACCGAGAACTCGACGGCCTCCGAGTCGAAGATCGCCTTGTTCATGCCGACGCTCAGGCCGATCGTGGGCGGCACATCGCAGGCGATCTTCGCGGAGTGGCAGGCGTTGAAGACGACGAGACGCAGGCTGCTGCCGAGCGCCTTCAGCAGCTTCAGCAACTTCTTTTTGGGGACACGGCGACCGGCGGCTCCGCCCGCAGCTGCCCGATCGCCACGGTCGCGGCGGCCAGCAGAGTTCACGGCCACGACGCCGACGATGGCCTTGCCGCCATGCCGACCGAGCAACCCGCGACGCATACGAGGCACATCCACACACCTACAGAGCAACCACCGTGCCATCAACGATCTCCGGTCTGCTGCAGCGGGTGCCCGGTTCCGGCGAACCAAATCTCAATTCCGGACACTCGCGGTCCCGGGCCACCTCCTGCGCGATTCATGTCAAGTCATGATCGTCAGCGATGACGCGCCCCCTGCCCTCCGCTGAGGCCTGCGGCGCGCTCGAGGCGACCACCCCCGCGCCCTGAGGCGCGCCGACCGATACCTGCACGCAGACTGGCACCACGATCGTGGCAACATGTCGGGCACTGCCGGGCAGGGTCCGCCCGAAGCCGACGGGCTCGTCCCGGGCCTGCAGCTGCGGGCTCGGGCCAACGGCCGGGGGTGCGCCGGTCACCATGGGCCGGCGCGCCGGCGAACTGGCATCTACGTGGAGGTCGGTCACGGTCTCGAATATCACCAGGTCGCCGAGCATCGTCTTCCCTGCAAGGTCGGCCCGATCGCGGAGGTCGCGGAGGATCGCGTCGATCCGGACCCCCTCGTTGGCGATCCAGTCGATCGCTCTATCACCCATGTCGTCGGTCCAGACCCTGCCCCGCCGATCCACGATCTGACCGTCGACACGGCGTGGCACCCCGGAGTGGTGCAACGCGACCACCTGCCATTGATTGTTGAACACCGGCGAACCCGAGGACCCGGGGTTGGTGTCCGTACGATAATGCAGGAAGTTCTGCTGGACCGCGATCACCTCGTTCTCGCGGATGGCGAACTGCTTGTGCTCACCGTCCGGATGCTGAATGATATTGACCGGCTCGCCCAGCGCGATCGTCGGTACCAGCGCCGGAGCCGTCGCCAGCGACCCGTACGCGGCCAGCGTCGACTCGTCCGCTTCTTGCACCGCGACGATCGTGTAATCGAGATCGAGTTCGCCGCTCGTCATAAAAAATCGCGCGGGGTCGAGCTTGAACGGCTTCCCACGAGCCAGCCTGGTGTCGACCTCGAACACGACCACAGCCTCCGCGGCGGCGCTCCAGTCCGGCAGGACGTGGTTGTTGGTGATCAGCAGATTGGGTGCGATGAGCCAGCCCGTGCCCGCGCCTCCGCCCACCAGCTCGACCCGACAGACCGCCCTCGAGACCTCCCGCATGCGATCGAAGAACCCGATATCGATCAGGTCGTTGCGCCCGAGGATCCGCTCCAACGTGTCGGAGTCGGCGAGCGATACGGCCTCGCCGATTAAAGATTCCTTCGCAGCCTCGGCCTCGACTCCGGCCCGCCTCCGCGCCTTCCACTGCTCCAGCGCCGCGGCGCTGCTCCCGGTGAGCCCCGTGACGGAGCGACGTAGACGCTGCTCGGCGAGCGCGTTCAATCGATCTTGATATACCATGACTTGAATACACTTTCTTCGACACAAATCATCCGACAACCACGCCTCTCGCCTGCAGACCGGCGATGACGCGCTCGATGCGAATACCCTCGTTCTTCTTGAGCGGCTCGCGCCCGACGACCTCCTGCGGTCGCCCTCCCGCGTGGTGCAGCGCGATCAGCTTGCCCGCCCCGTCGAACACCGGCGCCCCCGACGAACCCTGCTGCGTGTCGGTCAGGTAGTGGACCACGCGATCGGTGAAATTCGTGACCTGATTGCGCACGTAACCGATGCGTTTTCGATCACCCTGCGGGTGCTGGATGATGAACGCCTCGCTGTTCAAGGTCGGCACGGCGGCTTGTCTCAGCGCCACGATGGGCCAGGCCGGCAGCAACCCCGCCACCCGGATCACCGCCCAGTCATCATCCTTGTCGGCGACGATGCTGGTCGTGTCGCACGCGACCGCGGTGGCGTTGAGGCCGATATCCAGCTCGTCGGACTCGTAGCCGAATTCCGCGGTGACGGCGCGCGCGCATGTGCCGGCTTTGTCGTGAAGCACGTGCCAGTTGGTGAGCAGCAGATCGTCGGCCACACGGAACGCGGTCCCGACCTGATACCCGGACGGGATCCGGACGTCGAGACGGCACACCGCCGGGGCGACCTGAAGCATGTGCTGTAGCGTACGGATCAGCGCTGGAATGCGGCCGATCGAGCGCGTCAGATCGTCGCCGTAGAGCCGGGCCTCCGGTGCCAGGACCGTGTCGTCCCCGTCTATGAAGTTCGGTACGCCCCTGTCGGATTGTGGCTCTGGATCGATCGCCGGCTCCGTCCCCGCCAGCAGACTGGCGAACAGCGGCCGTTGCGGCGACTTGGCAGGCAGCGAATCTTGAGCTCCCTTCACCAGGACTTCAACCATTCCGTGTCGCGACATCTCCAACAGGATCTCGTGCCATAGATCGGCCGCCGCCTGCTCCCAAAAGATCAGGGAGGTATCGAAGCCAACGTCGTCGAGCAGCTTGTGGGCCCTCGCCGAGCTCGGAAAGGCCAGAATGAGGCTCTTGCGCAGCGTTTGTGCCTCTGGGCGGTGAAACGGGAACGGGGACGCCTCGAGATCGAATGACATGGATCCTCACTTCATTGATCAGGAATTCCGGCGAGATGCTCGACCAAGAGTTGGAGCGGGTCAGGCAGCAAGCGCGCAGTAGTGAGATGCAGCTCGTAGCGATCGAATCCATCGAGCCTACGGAGATCGGCGACGATCTTGTCGGGCCGCGTGCGCGTCCCCCTCAACAAATCGATCAGCAGGTTGTCGACACGGCTTACTTTGGGGCCATTGGAGCCGGACTGCCTATCCATATGCTCAACATGTAAACCGACAAGCCCGTGCGCAAACGGCGCCCTGATCAATCGACTGAGATAATCGGCCATGAAGACCTCTGGACGGCGCTGCAATATGGTCGGGATGTAGGGCCACCCGGGTGTATCGAACAGACAGACATTAGTGTATGCGAGCGACGCTGTGAGCATCCGCCAGGGGCCCGGGCTCATTGCCAGACGATCGATGCGCGCAGCGATCGGCGTGGTGGTGAGCAAATGCCAGCGATGGCGAGCGGCGAGCGCGATTCGGAGGATACTCGCCGGGATATCAGAGAGCAAGCGCACCCCGCTGTCGTCGAGCTTCTCCATCAGATCATTCACGCTCATCCTCATCTCGGCCTGCATCGAAAGCCACGGTAGGGTCACAACCAGCGACTGGGCCTCCTCGCGAGAAGCGGCGTCTCCGAGCTCGAACGAGCCGCCGCGGAAGGAATCGAACCTGACAGCCGAACGCTCGAACCAGGGCCGCAAGGCACGCTCCACGACGTCGGTCACCGAGAGAACGCGCCGTACTGCATCGCCGTGCATCATGAAGGTGCCGGGCGTCTCGACTTGCGTAAGCACGCTCAACTCGTCCTCGATCTCGAAGGTGAGGTGGATCCGTGCCGCCGAGATCGCCATGGAGACCAGGTCGCCGATGTCGTCTTCGTCAGTCGGGTGACCCTCCTCGATGATACGTTGCAGAGTCCGGTCCGCCTGGACGCGATCGTCTTTCGCCTGCAACCAGGCGCGCAGCACCGCACGATCGCGCAACACCGGGGTCGTCGGCGCGCGGTCATCGGCGACCATGGCCAGCGCCGCGGCCGTATTGCCCGCCAACGTCGCCACGCTCCATGCGTCGTAGAACACCAGCGGGCTGTCCGGGGTCCGTTCGTGCCGCTCCGCGAGCACATGGGCCACACCGCGTGTGAGCCCACGACCTAGCAATTCGCGGACGCGTCGCAACGCGTCCTGCTCCCAGCCCTCTACCTCGGTCTGTCCGACCGCGATCGTGCCGAGCCGTGAACCGAGCCAGTGGCGAGCGATGTCGGGGAGCGTGTCCTCCACGTCGCGCAGGTGGTCACCGCTGCCGGGCCGCCACGCTGCTCCGGCGCCGTGCAGGTCGCCGAGCCGCAGGCGGTGATAGACGAGTTCGGCCGCGATCCCGTCGTCCTGCGGCTGAGTCGCGTACCAGGCCGCAGCGGCCTCGTCGATGCGGCGCACGAACGCGGCGTCCTCGGTCTCGATCATTCGCAGCGACGCCGCGCGGACCTCGGGACGGACCCGGAGGACCGCGTCGCCGTCCACGAGGGCCATCTCCCGGCGCAACCTTGCGAACACCTCGGCGGGCTCGTGACCGGATGGCCGGAGCTCGGCGAGCACGCCGGTGAGCGTCTCCACCGTGACCCGGCGCAGGACCAGCACCCCGCGCGCGAGCGGCTTCAACGTCGGGTCGACGACCCGATCGAGGATCCGATCATACAGATATCCCTCGATCAGATCGTTCGGCAGGGTCGCGGGAATGGCCGTTGGATCCCCGCCAGCGTCCAGCAGGTGGACCCCGAGCATGAGGATCAGCGGGATCCCGTGGGCGAGCTCGACCAGGCGCTGGCGCACCTCGGTGGTCGTCACGCCCTTCGCGGCGAGCAGGCTGTCCGCGTCGACTGCACTCAACCCCGGCAGCAGCATCGGCCGCGCGATGCGTCCGACCAGGTCGAGCCCGGTGAGTGTCCCGCGACCCGCGACGATGATGCGAAGCTGCGGCAGCGAAGCGAGCAACCGCCCGAGCACCGGCCACAGCTCCTGGTAACGCTCGGCGTGCTGCGCGATCTCGAAGCTGTCCAGGATCATCAGCGGCGGCGGCTTGCCCTGAAACGCATCGGCCAGAGCCGCACCGAGGCGCGCGGCCGAGACCTCCCACGATTCCCCCGCCGAGCCCGGCTCTTCAACCGTCGATATCGTGAATCCTTCGAGTTGCGCCGCGCATTCCCCGGTGATCGTGCGGAGGATCGAGGTCGCGTCGTCCGGCGCCAGGTCGGCGCGGTCGAAGTCTAACCATATGACCAAGGTCTCCGGCGGTCGCAAGTCGGCGAACCTGGCCACCAGTGCCGATTTGCCGATGCCACCGACCCCGTAGATCACGAGCGGCCCGGCCCCGTCCTCGACGAACCACTGCTCCATTCGGCGCAGCTCGTCCGCGCGGCCGCGGAAGGTCGCGCCGGCGAGCTTGCGAAACCGCTCCCGCGCGCGGCGCTGCATGAGCACCCGCTGCACCGCGGCAGGCGTCGGCAGGTCCGGCACCAGGCCGGCGAACCATCGCAGCGCCTGCTGCCATTGCGGCAGGGCTGCGAGCGGCTCGCTCCACAGGTCGAGCGGCGGCCCACGCAGGATGCGGTCGATCACCGCCTGCCCTGGCTGCGACGCCGGCTCCGAGCCGCGGGCCGCGAGCATCGCCTCCACCGCCCCAGCCGCCTCGAGGGCACTGCGCCGCGCCGCGGCGTCGAGTGTCCAAACCGGCGCGTTCGCATCGACGACATGCGGCTTGACGGCCGCGCGCTCCTCCTCGGCCAACAGGCTCGGATCGAAACGCGACTGCACGGCGAACCGAAGCAGCCGCAGCGGTGACGGCTGCGGCGCGGGCCCGACCGTCGTAAGCGAGGGATCGGGCAGCAGCAGGCGATGATAGTCGGCGATCTCCTGCCAGACCGCCGTCGGCCGCAGCCGCCGCAACCACACCGATATCATGGGCGCCGTGTTCAACCGCCTATCGAAGTTCTGCCCGATGTGAACACCGACGACTCGTCCATGGAGGTCCAGCAGCGGGGCTCCGCCCGATCCGGGTTCGCTGCTGACGTCGTGCATCAGAGTCTCGGCCGTCTCCGAGATCTCGACGATGGAACCGAACGAGTACATGGCGCGCGGATTGCCGCGCGGATAATGAACCATCCACACCGAGGTCCTCGCCAGGGGCTGCTCCATCGCCAACGGCATCCCTGCACCCTCGATCGGCCGATCCAGGCGCAGGACCGCCACGTCCGCCACCTCGTCGATGCCGGTACGCTCGACGATGGTCGCGGAGTATTCGCCCTCGACGCCTCGGAGCATAATCTTGGCGGAGGAAGGCGCCGCAGTCAGGTATAGCGGAACCACGACTAGATCGTCGGTGATGCACCAGGCAGTCCCCATCGAGCTGGTCGAGTCGCGCTCCCAATTGCAGCGAAGCACACCCCGTGCGGCCTGCCGCAGGGCCATCTGGAAGCGCTCGAGGTCGATCGCCGGCGCTCCCGGACGGACGATCAACGCACACCTCCCAGCTTCGCAATCTCGCCCTCGAGGGCGTCCCGCAGGCTGGTCAGCCGCTCGTCGGCCCGCGCCTGATCGGCTGCACTGATGATGCGCCGGCCAATCGCTACGCGCTCCTCCACCGCAAGCGCGCGGCCCTTGCTCGCGGCCCACGCCTCGAGATGCTCGAACACATGGGTCTCGCCGATGGCGTCGCTGCGGGTCTCGTCGACCCGGAAGTGCTCCTTCGCCCACCTGCTGGGCATCGGCCGCTGCGCGGGGTACGCGAGCAAAACGAGTCGGAACCACTCACGCAGGTGCGGGCTGATCATGACACGCGCGAACTGCTCGAAGAAGTCGCGGATTGCGACGTCGATCAGCGGATTCCCGGACGAATCGCTGTCGAGATCGTCGACGGTGAGCCAGCACCGCTTCTTGCTCTGCCTCGCGGCGTTCGCCAGCTTCGTACAGATGTTGCCGTAGTTGGCTGCATCGCTTGATAGTGAGGCCGGCTTGTCCGCCTCGAAGTACTCGAACAGGTCCGATACCAGCGTGTCGAGGTCGGACAGGTTATCCCGGCAAAAGTACAGCACGGCCTCGCCGCGCGCGCGCGCGACGCTCTCGACGAGGTGCCTCGTCCATGACCGCCCGCTGCGCGCTGCACCGCGCACGACGATGATCTTCAGCATGTTCTCGTCACCCGCGGCCATCTCCAGATAAGCGCGGAAGTCCTTGCGATCGAGGAACAATAGACCCTCCTGGTTGAGGATCGTCCGCTCGACGACATCTTTCATGCCTTTGATCGTGTAGATGATCTCCTTGACCTTCGGAAACATGGAATCGAGGAGATTGTCGCAGAGCACCCGCAGCCGCCCGACGCTCACCAAGTTGTTGAGGACCTCGCGCCACACGACATCCGGGGCATTGCCCGCGTTAATGAACTGAAGTCCCGGGCCGCATTGTTCGTACGCCTGTTGGATCCTCGATCCCATCTGAATCGTCACAGAGAGGATGTCGTGCAGCGCTTTCGCCTCCGCGATGTGCCATGGGTAAGACTTTGCGTCGAACAACGGATGAGCCATATGTGATATCGTCCGGATACAAGCGCAGAACCCGGCCAGGATCAGCGAGATCCGACGACCTTACATCGGGCGCAAGCGCCCTGGCAAGCACCAACCGCGGTCGCACGGAGGTGACCCGCGGTCGCTACAGCGCGGTGCAAACTCGCTCCTGGATCCACGGACGGCGCACGGACGCGACGGGCTCCGGAGCGCACCTGGCCGACAATTTCCGGTCCGCGGTGTCTTTTCTCGGCAACGAGGGCGTGCTCTGCTCATGGCTGAGGTCTCACTATGTCATCGATAGAACGCATTCACGCCTATGCGAACACCCTCATGCCCAGGACAGTGCTCGAGTCGACGCCGGAGGTCGATGCGCTGGTGAACAGCGCGGCCAAATGGTTCAGCCTCGACGACCAGCAGACCGAGCAGGTGCGGACCACGGCGAGAAAGTGGAGCCGCCGCGATGCGCTTGACGGCCGGGATCTGAGCTGCCTCGAGGCGATCATCCTACCCCGGGAGCGGCCCGTCGCCGATATCCTGAACGGCAAGCTCCTCGGCCTCCCGGACGGGGAGTTCCAGGACATCATCGCGGACACAGCCATTTGTGAGCGGCTCGAAGCGTGCCTGCCGGCGATCGGACGGATCGAGCTACCGGGCCACCCCTCAGTGCCCTACGCGGGAACAGGGTTCGTCGTCGGCTCGGATCTGGTGATGACCAACCGCCACGTCGCGCAACTATTCGCCAGCGGCGTCGGCCGCTCGAATTTGCGGTTCATCCCCGGCCACACCGCCGCCTTCGATCCGCGACACGAGCGCGTCGATGAGCCCGGCGCGGCCCTGGTCGTCTCCGAGGTGGTCATGCTCCATCCATATTGGGACATGGCGCTTCTCCGCGTGCAGGGCCTCGACGCGGCCCCGCTCGAGCTCGTCAGCGAGGAGATACTGGGGCGCCGGCGCGTGCTCGTCATCGGTTACCCCGCCTTCGATCCGCGCAATGACGCGGTTGTGCAGCAGCAGGTTTTTAGCGACCGCTACAATGTCAAGCGCGCGGCCCCCGGCTATTTCACCGGGCGTCAAGCAGTGTCCAGCTTCGGTCGGATGGTACGGGCGGCGCTCCACGATTCGTCGACGATGGGGGGTAATTCGGGTTCGGCGGTCATCGATGTGATGACCGGACGCGTGCTCGGGCTCCACTTTGGTGGGATCTACCTCGAGCGCAACTTCTTCGTCCCGGCGGCCGAACTGGCGTGGGACTCGCGCGTCGTCGACGCCGGCGTAAGGTTCGTCGACAAGCCGGCCGCACGCCCGCTGCCGGGCGACTGGACCTCCGCGTGGAATGCCGTCGAGGAGGCCCCCCGCGCCGTACAGTTGCCCCACACCGCAGTGCCGGCGCCCGTCGTCCCCATCCCCCCGGTCACCGCATTCGGGTCGACGCAGAGCCTGGCAATCTCGTTACCGATCGAGATCACCCTGCGGGTCGGCCAACCGCCGCCAGCGCCGATCTCTCCCGGGTTGCAGGGTGCGAGTGAGGCGGCCTGGACGCAGAATGGCGTGACCGCACCGCTGACGAAATGCGTGCTCGTCGAGTTGACGACCACGACCGAGGCCGAGGCCACCGCTGTGGTCGCCGAGGGGGTGGCCGGGCTCGGGCTCACCGGTTGGAAGGTGTCAGGCGCGATCGACTCGACCGCGCCACATCGGTGCATCGAGGTCCTGGCGCCGTCCGGCGTCGACATGCGCCGCGGCTGGAACACCGCCCACGCCCTGACCGACTGGCTGTCAGCGCGCCCCGATCTGCGCGCCATCGCAGAGGCGGAGCTCGACTACGAGCTGTCCGAGAGCGACGCCTGCATCGAGTCGGCGCTCGAAGGCAGCATCGGCACCGCCACCAAGATCCTCCCCGGCTGGCATCTCGAGGAGATCGGGGCCGCGCAGGCCTGGCAACACAGCCGCGGCCGCGGCGTGAGGATCGGCCACCCCGACAGCGGCACGACCGATCACCCGACGCTCGCGGGAGCGGCGATCTTGCGCGGCGAGGGGCTCAACTTGCTCGAGCTCGACGAGCCGCCGATCGATCCGCTCTTGCCGATCGGACAGCCCGGTCACGGCACGTCCACGAGCAGCCTCATGGTCGGGCGCATCAACAACAAGCACCATGTGCGCGGCCTGGCCCCCGACGCGGAGGTGGTGCCGATTCGCGTCACGAACTCGGTGGTCATCTTGACGTGGCAAGCGCGGCTGGCCATGGCGATCGACCACGCGGTCGAACATCGCTGCCAGATCATCTCGCTCAGCCTGGGCGGCCTCCCGGGCGCGCGCCTGCGTCGTGCGATCGAGCGGGCCCATGCGCGCGGTGTGATTGTCGTCGCGGCCGCCGGAAACTACGTGCAATTCGTCGTATGGCCGGCAGCCTATCCGGAGGCGATCGCCGTCGCCGCCACCGGTCCCAAAGGACAGGCGTGGTCCGGCTCCTCGAAGGGCACGACGGTGGCCCTGTC
>ERZ795056.3248-NODE-3248-length-17588-cov-9.909029_pt1 | contig 17588 bp, 16 predicted proteins | sample MGYA00375140_ERZ795056 | MGnify/ENA primary metagenome ERZ795056 (study PRJEB30185, sample SAMN05720227) | activated sludge metagenome | isolation source: Anaerobic digester | place: USA | collected 2015-03-09 ... | reverse complement strand
GCTGACCCGAACTGACCAGAAACGGACGGTAAATCTCGATGTCATTGACGTAAACCAGGTTTTCATTGTAGTTCCCGCCACGGACAGAATAAGTGGAAGACAATTCATTGTTGCTCACTACGCCTGGCATTGTGGCAATTACTTTGTTGAAGTCCCCAAATGGCGAAGGCATGTATTTGGCGATTTTAGGATCGATCGTCACCACACTGACCTGCTCACGGAGATCACGTTTCCCTGTAATCTGAATTTCAGTACTCTCTTTCACATCGTCCTCGAGCTCAGCATTTAATTGCCTTATTTCATTGGGCTTGAGACGGAGATTGTAAATGCGGGTGGTTTTTCCAACATAGGAAACCTCGACTTTGAGATCGGTTTCGGCCGGAACTTTGATATTGAATTTACCGGCACCGTCTGTCTGTGTGCCTTTGTTGAGATTACGGATCCGGATGTACACACCCTGAAGCGGTTGTGAAAGGTGCGTAACAGAACCATTGATGGTTCCTGTTGACTGGCCAAACGCAGAAATGGATTGAAAAACAGAAAGGATTCCCAGGAAAAGGAAAACGGGAAGAAGTGAAGATCGGTAGTTCAAATGATTAATACGGATTGGCCCTTTTTAACCGGAGGGCAAATAAAAGGAGATTGACCGATACAAACGGCAAAACCCTCATAAGATTCATCTGAAAACCACCAACAACTCCTTTTCAGGACAGGATCTTTTTCGAATTGCGGATCATCTGACCATAATCCCACTTTAACTCAAGTGCTCTGAGGCAGGTCAGAATCCGTTTTTCTTTGGTTTCCATAGTTTTCGCTTCTGTAACCCAATTACTGAAATACCGCTGATGAGAAGGTGTCAGGCCCGTAAAATACTCAAGTGCCTGGGGTACATCAGAAAGGCAATCCATCAGATCACCATTGGGTACAAAAGGATCTGTATCCTGTTCAAGTTCAACCTGAATGGTGGCTCCGGCTTCTTTTCTAAGCTGTTTTCTCAGATCTGCTTTCAAGGCAAAAATGAAATCGCCATCGCCCATTGGCATAATGGCAAATTCTTTAACCGGGACGGCATCAAGAAAACCTTTTACCCGAAAGGCTTTTCTATTTCCAGGTTTCAGTTCCAAAGCCAGAGATGCAGGAATAATGAAATACCGCCAGCCGGTTTTCTCACCCATGTCCCCAAATTTCTGAATCAATGCCTCAAACTGAATTTTCATCTTCCTTCACTTCGAAAAGCAATAATGAGAAATCCCGACTGAAAGCCAATAAAAAAGCCCCGTTTTGATGCGGGGCCTTTAGAACTTAGATTAACGTAAGAACAACAGTTCCCTGTATTTTGCCAATGGCCATTCTTCGTCATCCACAATCAGTTCGAGCTTATCCACCTGATAGCGGATCAGTTCGAAATACGGTTTGATGGAATCGCAGTAGGCCACGGCTTTGGCGTCGCTGTGCTCGATGTTGTTGGCTTCTTTCCGTGCTTCTACCATTTCATCTACTTTCGTTTTGATGACGGAAAGGCGCTCTGAAATTTCTTTGATGGTTTCCAGACTGGCACTGTAACTGGCTTCTCCCAATCCCAGATCTTTCAGCCCTTTCGCATTCACGATCAGCTTGTTCTGGTAATTGACAGCGGTTGGAATGATGTGATTCAATGCCAGATCACCGATCACACGGCTTTCGATCTGCACCTTTTTCACATAATCTTCGAAATAGATTTCCGTCCTTGCCTCAAGCTCTCTTTCTGAGAAAATACCGTTTTCAACAAACAATTTTCTTGACTTCGGATCGAGATACGCTTTCAATGCGGGCGGTGTCGTGGTGATGTTGTTCAGTCCGCGACGGGCCGCTTCCTCAACCCATTCCTGTGAGTATCCGTTTCCTTCGAACAATACATTTTTCGATTCCTTGATGTAGCGACGAAGGATATTGATGATGGCCACTTCTTTCTTGGTTCCTTTCTCCAGTTCGGCATCCACTTCGGCTTTGAACAGCTTCAGTTGTTGCGCCACGATGGTATTAAGAACCACCATCGGAGCTGAAATATTTGCAGATGATCCAACAGCACGGAATTCAAATTTATTTCCGGTGAAAGCGAACGGTGAAGTCCGGTTACGGTCGGTGTTGTCCAGAAGAATCTCCGGAAGTTTGTCGATTCCCAGTTTCAGGTACAGGTTGTCACCTTTTTCAATTATGTCGGAATTCTTTTCCAACGACTCCAGAAGGTCGAACAATTGTGAACCAATGAAAACGGAAATGATGGCGGGAGGTGCTTCGTTGGCTCCAAGTCTGTGGTCGTTGCCAGCAGACGCAATACTCGCCCTCAGAAGATCGGCGTATTCGTGCACCGCTTTGATGGTATTCACGAAAAAAGTAAGGAACTGAAGATTCTCTTTTGGTTTCTTGCCCGGACTCAACAGGTTTTTCCCATTATCGGTACCCAGAGACCAGTTGTTGTGCTTTCCACTTCCGTTGATTCCAGCAAATGGTTTTTCGTGAAGAAGGACACGCAGGTTGTGTTTTTCAGCGACCCGATCCATCAAATCCATCAGAAGTGAATTCTGATCCACCGCCAGATTGACTTCAGAAAAAGTTGGCGCACACTCAAACTGAGCCGGAGCCACTTCATTGTGACGGGTCCGAACCGGAATACCCAGCTTCCAGGCTTCAAATTCAAAATCCATCATAAAAGCCTGAACCCGTGGGGGAATCGAAGCAAAATAATGATCTTCCAGTTGCTGTCCTCTTGCTGGAGCATGACCGAAAACGGTCCGGTTGCTCATGATCAGATCGGGGCGGGAATTGTACAATGCCGAATCCACCAGAAAGTATTCCTGTTCTGGTCCAAGTGTGGCGATCACACGCTTAACATCTTTGTCAAAATACTGAACCACTTCAGTTGCCGCCTCATCGATGAGGTTCAGTGCTTTCAGAAGGGGTGTTTTATTATCAAGTGCCTCACCTGTGTACGACACAAATACGGTTGGAATACAAAGCGTTTTTCCACCTTGAGTATCCATAATAAAGGCCGGAGAAGTCGGATCCCAGGCCGTATAGCCACGGGCTTCGAACGTATTCCGGATTCCTCCATTGGGGAATGACGATGCATCCGGTTCCTGCTGAACCAGAGCGGAGCCACGGAATTTCTCCATCACCTCCTCTCCTTCAATATCAAAAAAGGCATCGTGCTTTTCTGCGGTGGCGCCAGTCAAAGGCTGAAACCAATGCGTGTAGTGCGTGGCTCCCAAACTGATGGACCAGTTTTTCATCCCCAAAGCCACCGATTCCGCCAGAGACGGATCCAGTTTCTGGTTTGTTTCCATTGTCCGGGTGAGTGCTTTGAACACTTCCGGAGATAGGAATTCCTTCATTTTCTTCTTATCGAACACATAAGAGCCGAAATAAGAAGTCACCCTTTCTTTTGGAAAATCCAGAGCAACCGGAGTTCTGGAGTTCACTGTTTCGAGAGCTTTGAACCGAAGAATGGCCATTTTGTTATTTTGTCGAAAGTTAATTTTTGAAAGGGCAATATTAATCAATTGATATTTTTTTCTTTCAAATACCTGAAAAATCAAGGGGGTATTTTATGAATTTCCTTACATTTCCAAAGAATCCCCCTCAAAATCGAACGCTATTTCTAAAATCTCAAAAAAAATCCGCCCATTTCTAAAATTTGGGATGTTCATTGTTAACAGCCTCCTTCGTAGGTTCGCACCGTTTATCTTCCGGTTTCGCCGGGATTAAATTTGCTTCTCCTTGAAACGTACTTCCTATTCGTACAATCGCTTTAAAGCGTTTTCTCCAACTCTGATTTCCTATGTAGAAAATGATCCTCAGTTAAAGGACTTTTCTTATGGCAAACCCGAACTCACTTCATTTCCGGATGCAGTGAAACGGAAGGCAGCACATTATCCGGATACCATCCGGCAGAAACTTGCCGGCCAACTCCAGCAACAGCATGCCGTATTTCCACTGCATCCGTTGCAGAATCAGAATCTGGAGCTTCTCAAAAAGAACAATACATTTTCTGTTTCATGCGGACACCAGCTGGTTTTGGGTGGAGGCCCGATGTACATGGCGTTCAAGATTTTATCGGTGGTGAAACTGGCAAATGATTTATCCAGAGAATTTCCGGAACAACATTTCGTACCCATATTCTGGATGGCATCGGAAGACCACGACGTCGAAGAAATCCGCAGCTTTTCATTTTTTGCCCAGCCTTATTCCATCAATGTGAATGGCGAAGGTCCGGTTGGCCGAATTTCGACGGACGGTATCGAAGAACAACTTTCGGCCATCAAAGACTTTCCTTCCTGGATGGCAGCGGCTTTCGGTCAATATAAAACAATGAGTGAGGCCACCCGTGCCTGGCTTCAATACGCTTTTGGCGACAGAGGACTCCTGATTCTCGATGCGGATTCCCGTGAATTGAAAAAAGAGTTGTTGCCGGTTTTGCTCAAAGAACTGCAATCAGACGAAAGCGAAAAAAAGGTCCTTTCTGCCAGTGCAAAGTTGGAAGCGATGGGACTGAAATCTCAGATTCATCCGCGTAATGTCAATCTCTTTTATACAAAAGAACATCAAAGAATCCGCCTGGAAAGAACGGAATCTGGAATCCGAACTTTGGATGGATCACAATCCTGGACAATGGAAGAAGCCCTCTCCCACTTTTCGGCTCACCCGGAAGAACTAAGTCCGAATGTGTGTCTCCGTCCTGTGTATTCACAGATTTTAATGCCGGATGTGGCTTTTATCGGTGGTCCGGCAGAAATTGCGTACTGGCTCCAGTTGAAAGATGTGTTTGATGGATTTGAGACACCTTTTCCACTTCTGGTTCCGCGTTTTTCAGCTCTATACATTCCGGTTTCGCAGGGAAAGAAACTGTCAAAACTTGGGTTACAGTCGGATGATCTGACACTTGATGAACTCACCGTCCGAAAGAATCTGGTAAAACCCGAAAATGAAATTGAACTCCCGGATCTGGAAAAAGTGTACAGTCAGTTGCTTGATTGGGCCCAGAAAACCGATCCGACCCTGGTTCCGGCCGGAAAAGCGGAACTGAGCAAAATGGCAAAAATGGCAGAATCATTTCAGAAACGAATTCAGAAAACAGCCGAAGCCAAAGAGGAACAGAAACTGAAGCAAGTCACCCAACTCTGGGATCGCTTTTTCCCAGGCGGAGGTCTTCAGGAAAGAACGGAAAGCTGGCTGTCGTTTTTTGTGACGGATCCGAACTGGCTCAACAAAGTGTATGATGCCATTAACCCTCTGGATTTCCGGTTTCACATTCTTGAAGAAGAACCGGAATTGCCGGCGGCTTAGTTCTTGTATTCCAGATAGAAAGCTTCGTCCAGCTGTTCTGCGGACGGAGCTGAAAAATGTCTCCAGCGACCATAATAAGGAAGGTCGGCCACTATGCGGGTGAGCTCTTTTGTGACGGGGTGAAAAAACTCAATGGCATAGGAAAAAAGAGCCACATCTTCTTCCCGATTTCGCTTTGCCCCATATTTGGCATCGCCAACAATCGGAATTTTATCCATCGCCAGTTGCGCTCTGATCTGATGGTGCCGTCCTGAAAAAAGACGGACCAGAACCATTGAGGTTACCTCATCCTTTGCCACCTGCCAGTAGGCCAGATCCGCCTGTTTGGCATCGCCCCGCTCGTAGGTGTAGGTCCATACTTTGTTGGTGACTTCATTTTTCTTGATCCAGTGCCGCAGCCATTTGTAGGTTTCTGGTTTTCCTTCGACCAATGCCAGGTAGATTTTGCTGATTTCCCGGGTCTGAAACATGGTATTCATCCGGACCAGAGCTTTTGATGTGCGTGCAATGATGACAAGTCCACCCACCGGCCGGTCGAGTCTGTGAACAGCGGTAGCAAACACATTTCCGGGTTTCTGGAATTTCTCTTTCAGATAATGTTTGGCTGCGTCTTCAATGGACGGTGTCCCGTTTTTGTCTGTTTGTACCAGAACACCGGGCGGTTTATTGATGACCATGAGGTGGTTGTCAAGATATACAACGTCACGTTCCGTCAGAATATAGGGTTCAAAGAGTTCATCCATAGGTTAGTAAAACAAGCAGTCGAATCGAAGTGCAAATAGAAACGAATTTCCCAAAATCAGAAACATGGTAACAGGAAGAACAAATTCAGCCTTGAATTGCAATGATTTGACTACAATCGCTTTTATTTGCGGCATGTCAGACAAAAAGCCTCTTCTTTTTTCAAAAACCAACTACACCATAATGATCGCCGGAATCGCTCTGATCATGATTGGTTTCATCACAATGACGATGGAAACTGCCCAATACGGTTTTGGTCCAATGGGGCTCACCATCGGGCCAGGATTCATCCTTGCTGGTTTTCTGGTTGAGATTTATGCCATCCTTCACAAGGACAAGGCCCAGCCTGAATAGGAACAATTCACTTTCGGCATTCGCTGCATCCGGGTTGAAAAATCCGGATTTTTTTTTGAACACACCTGGTTTCAGGAATCAAATCCCGACTACATCATAGCGAACAGAAGCTGACGAGGAATTCGTTCCTGAATTAAGGTAATTTCAATGCCCTCAACATCTCTGCTTTACCAGGCGGTCCTGCCAATTTTTTAATCTTAAAACCCACCTCCTTCAGGTTCCTTTTTACATCTCCTTTACAGCAATAGGTAACCAGAACTCCCCCAGGCGCCATACAATCCCAGGCCTTACGGCATGAATTCAAATCCCACAGTTCAGGCTGTGTATTGGGAGCAAATGCATCGTAAAAAAGAACGTCCAGTTGCTGAAACGGAGCTGATTCCGGCCAAAAAGCATGATGCCAGCAAAACTGAAAGCAATCACCCAGTTTAATTGTTTCTCCTGCCTGAGTATCCATTAATGTCTGGTATCGGTGATCTGCCCAGGATTCAGCACTCAGTTCCCGGATCATATCTGGTGGAATCGGATACGCTTCGATTGATACATACGATACCTCACGTTCTTCCTGTTCTGCTGCCTGAAGTGCCAACATCGCATTCATTCCGGTTCCCAGTCCTATTTCTCCAATTCGTATTAGTCCTTCCGTTTGAGAAAAACGATGCCGTAGTCCTGCCTCAATGTACACATGAATGGATTCTGTGAGGGCGCCATAATAGCTATGGTATGATTCCTGAAAGCGGTCTGAAAAAATAGTCAGTGATCCGTCTTTGGTTTTTTGGAATTGCGGATATGATGGTGTCATATTGAGCGCTAATTACGTACCTGCTTTCATGCCAAAGGCAAAATCTCTGGTCTTTTTGTTCATTTTTTCTGCGTTGTTTCTTTTCACAGGGAAGAAATGCCAGGCATGGAAAAAGCTTTCCGGGAACCAGACATTCGATGTGGTGGTATTGGGAGCAACTCCCGGAGGAATTGCTGCTGCCATCCAGGCTGCCCGAATGGGAATGAAAGTGGCATTGATTGACCGGAACAAATATCCTGGCAGAGATTTTCAGTCTTTGCCTTTCCTTGAATCTCAAAATGAGGGAGGATTTTACAAAGAATTGTCCGACAGTTTGCGTCATGCCTTTACCCGCGAATGGAAAGCCTTGCCAGACTATTCGGAAGCAAATTTTTACTCCCCTTCCCTGGCCTCAAACGTGTGGGAAGAACTGATCCGGAAAGAAAGCAACCTCACATATTTCCGATCGTGTCAGTTTGATCCTTTGGCTGAAAACATCCGGAATCCACCATCCGGCGGACCAACACAAATCCGGGTGATCAATACCCGAAGACCCGCTAAATCATACTGGATCGCAGCAAAGATCTGGATTGACGGCACCCGCGAAGGAGATCTCGCTGCTGCATTTGGTTGCCGCATCAGAACCGGTGTCGAAACAGAAGGTGAATTTAATTTAACCGGCGAAGAAAAGTTGAGGGCAGGCAATAGCTGGTCTGCAACTCCACAGGATTCTGTGAAATGGAGCGCATTTTTGAACAACAAACCATCCATTCGGATTGGCCTGACCCGAAATCCTGAAAAGAAAAGCATCCGGAAACCAGAAAGATACAAACGGGAAGAATTTAGCTGGCTCTTTACAGCATTGCAGAATGGTTTACTGACGAGATTTTTATCTGATCCCGGAAGGACAAAAAGTCTGTTTCAAAGAGAATCAACACTGGCCAGTGTGAATACTTTAAATGAGATGGTTCCATTGCCAGAAATTCTTAGTACGAATGCCTGTAAATATTCAAATTTAACCTGGAGCCAACGGGATTCCATCCAGGCAAAAGCCCGGCTGTTCGTTCAGGGATTACTCTGGTTTGCCCAAAATGACACCTCACTGACGGATTCTTTCCGGGAAGAGGCCTTGCAATTCGGGCTCCCGAAATCAGAATTCAAGGACTCTGATCATTTTCCTCCCAGCATCCTTCTCCCTGTTGGAAGTCGGGTCGAAGGCAAAACCGTTTTCACTGAAAAAGATTGGATAAGCGAAGCTGGTAAAAGGCCTGTGATTCATAGAAATTCCGTTGCGATAGGCATGAATCAAATAAAGAAGGAAGGTATGCCCGGATATGACAAAATCTACTTTACGGTTCCGTATGAAACAATCGTTCCTGTTGAAAAGGAGCAGATTTTGTGTCCTGTTCCCTTTTTTGCGACACTGGATGCAGCACAGAATCCTGCTATGGAAGGCGTACGTCTGGAATTGGGTCAGGCGGCTGGAGTAGCAGCTGCAGTAGCGATCCGAAAAGCCATTTGTGTTTCAAATGTACCGGTGGATTCCATTCAAATTGAACTCATCCGGATGAAAACGAATTTGGTGTTTCTGAACGATGTTTCGGGAACCGATCCGGATTTTGAACTAGCCCAGAAAGCGGGAATCCTTGGGTGGTTTTCGGACAATTCTGCCAGGTTGAATGCAATCGTTGAACGAAAAGACTTAGAATTATGGTCTGTCCGAAGCGGTTTTTCTCAGAAAGAAATTACTGAACTTGTGGGCATATCATCGCGGCGAGATGCATTGAAAGCCTTGCTCAAAAAGTATCAGGATCAATGGAAAGCGAAACTCTGAACCTACAAAAAAAAGGCCTGGTGATTCTCAAACCAGGCCTTTTTGTAGAAAGAATTCGTATTACGGTTTTACTCGGCGGAACAAATAACGGGTAATGAAAATACCAGTGCTGGATTCTACTCCGTACACACCTGTATTCACGTTAACGAGTTCCCAGCCAGCATTGACATTCTCTTCAATTTTCGCTGCCAGTGTTTTGTCGTTGTCTTTTATGTTTCCAAAGTTGATCCCCACCAGACTGAAAAAATTATCCAGTTTGATTTCTTCCATTTTTCCGTCTTTATCACTTGTTATCAGTCTGGAACGGCCCAGTCCACCTGGAACAACAGATTCCACAGCAGTCATTTGCTTAAATTCATATTTTACTTGTGCGTCTGCACCTTGAACTACTGCCCATAAAAGGAGGGCTGCCACAATCATTTTTTTCATTTGAAAAGGTATTTTTTGTTGAAGACACAAGGATGCAATTTTTTTTCGGGAGATTTGCCATGATGTTTATTAAAGCAAAATCTTTACGAAAACCGGAAGCCAGTTCCATGGCCGACGCCATTCAAAGCTGGATGAAGGTTAACCATCTGGAAGATAAGTTTGCTGAAAGCGACATTACTCTTTCCTGGCCTTTGATCGCCGGACCGATGATTGCCCGTCACACCAGACGTATCCGTATTGAAAATAAGATTCTGAAAATTGAAGTGGATAATGCTCCGCTGCGTGAACAACTGAATCTGTCCAAATCACGTATCCTGAAACTGGTGAATGAAAAAGCCGGAAGGCAACTGGTTATTGAATGCCTGATTTTTTAACCCAATCCACTAAGCTCTCTGAAATTTGATTCACAGGTTACACAACCAATAGTCCCTGGCAAACCACGGGAGAAAACACAGTCCGTGTATTTTGGTTGATGAGGACATTCATAGACTGATCGAATTCGTGAATTTCCTCAATTTCAATGTTGTCCTGTATCCGGAAACCGATTTTATCTAGGTACTGCAAAAAGCTCTGGCTGTGGTTGGCGACCCCAACAAATTTCCGTTTCTCGCCTGGTTTACATTCTGAAAGTAAGATGGCGTGGGTAGCAGGCAGTTCACCCTGAGCGTTTGGAATCGGGTCACCATGCGGATCAAATTTTGGAAAGCCCAGAAAACGGTCGAGTTGATTCAGGAGTTTTTCGGATTGGATGTGTTCCAGCTGTTCAGCCACTTCATGCACCTCATCCCAGGTAAATTCCATATTTTTCACCAGAAATGTTTCCCATAAACGGTGCTTGCGGATCACAAGTAATGCCAGTTTCTGCCCTTCTTCTGTAAGAGTCGCCCCTCCGGTTCTGCTGTAATCTATCCATTTTTTATCGGCCAGTTTCCTGAGCATTTCGGTAACGGTAGCCGGATTGATATCCAGATTATGGGCGATGGAGAAATTCGGAATTTTACCTGATTCACTCTGGCTCAGCTGGTAAATCGCTTTCAGGTAGTTTTCCTCTGTAATAGTGGCAGACATTGCCGTAAAAATGGGAAAAGTAAAAGAAAACTGAAAATGCCTCAGCAGATTCCATTGCGGGTAATGCGTGATGCCAGACAGAACCCTCATTCATTAGTTTGATCAAGGATGCCGAAATCTAAATACTTCGCACCAATCTGCCCGTTTACTCACAATCTGGTTCAATTGGAAGAATCACTGGCGATAGGCCATCACCAAACGATTTTCTGACTATTTTTGGGGCATGGGGAAATACATCCGTTTTACAATTCTGTACGCTGTTCTGATCTGGTTCGCTGGCTGCCAGACGGTTCCGGAATATCCGGTTGCTCCATCCATTTCATTTGGTTCTGTTAATTTTAAAGATTTCCCACCAACTGAACAGGACATCATTTACCTCACCATCAAGTACAAAGACGGAGACGGAGATCTGGGCCTGAGTAATGATGATTTAAATACTCCACAGTTTATAGACACGTTAATTGTAGATGGAAAAAAAGTGTTCAATAAAAACCACCACAATATATTTATTGAATACTACCGAAAAGATGGCAATCAATACAAATACGATACGTCAGGCGAATCAAACGGATCAAATGGAATTTTTCCCCGGCTGCTGGAGAACGAAATTAAAAGCCCGATTGAAGGAAGCATTTTGTACCAGATCAAGTCTTTTTATTTCTTTGGCCAGGACAGCTCGATCGTAAAAATAAAGGTTCATATTCAGGACAGGGCATTGCACAAAAGCAACACGATTGAAACTCCACCTTTTTCAGTGATCAACAAACCATAGATCCCTTCAGGAAATATGAACCATAAAACAGGCACCCACCCGTTAAAGTTCCACATTTACCAGCTTTTTGTCCGCCTTTTCGGGAACACAAAATTCAAGACCATTCCAAACGGATCAATTAATGAAAATGGCTGCGGCAAATTCACTGACCTGAATGAGGACGCACTGAAATCGATCCGGGAACTGGGAATGGATGCAATCTGGCTCACCGGTATCATCCGCCATGCCACACAAACCGACTATTCCAAAGATGGATTCCCTGCCAGTCACCCGGCAACCGTGAAAGGAAAGGCGGGTTCTCCATACGCCATCAGCGATTATTTCGAACTCGATCCGGACCTGGCCTCAAAACCTGCGAAACGGTGGACGGAATTTGACGAATGCGTTCGACGGATTCACAAAGCAGGCATGAACGTGATTATCGATTTTGTTCCCAATCACACAGCCAGAGAGTATTCGAGTCCGACAGCAAAAAAACGATTGCAGCGTGATCTGGGTGATCAGGATTTTACCCACGAGACCTTTCATCCCAACAATCATTACTACTACTTTCCAGACCAGCTACTTGAGCTTCCGGATAACCGCACCGATTCAAAAGGAAACCCATATTCCGAATTTCCGGCGAAGGCAACCGGCAACGATTGCTTTTCGGCGCACCCTTCTGTAAACGACTGGTATGAAACCATCAAACTCAATTACGGACGGCACTATGGAATTCATCAGGATTTCTTTTACCCGGTTCCAGCCACATGGCTCTACATGAAAGAAGTGCTTACGTTCTGGGCAGAAAAAGATGTGAATGGATTCCGTTGTGACATGGTCGAACTGGTTCCGGTGGAGTTTTGGTCCTGGGTCATTCCTCAATTGAAATCAAAATTTCCATTCTTGATTTTCATCGGGGAAGTCTACAATCCAAACTTATACAGGACATTCATAGAAAATGGTAAGTTTGATTTTCTGTACGACAAAGTCGGATTGTATGACACTCTGTGTGAACTGATTGAAGGCCATGGTGACGCGAACCGGATAACACAGGTTTGGCAAGGACTTGAAGGAATTGAAGACCACATGCTGCGGTTTCTTGAAAACCACGATGAACAACGGATTGCGGGAGACTTCGCAGGCAAGGATCCATTTCGGGCCATTCCGGCTCTGGCAATTTCCTGCCTGATGCACAAAGGACCGGTGATGTTGTATGCCGGCCAGGAACTGGGAGAAAAAGCATCAGGAGTCTCAGGTTTCTCAGGAGACGACGGGAAAACCACCATTTTTGATTACGAAGCAGTTCCTTCCTTGCAATCCTGGAACAACGATGGAAAATGGAATACTGAAAAACTGACGGAATCGCAGATTAAACTTCGAATGATGTATGCCCAGTTGCTTCAGTTTTCAAAAGAAAGCAAAACCATTTGTGACGGCTCATTCTATGATTTACAGTATTCGAATCAGAGCCACCCACAATACAATCCGCACCGGATGTATTCTTTTTTGCGATTCCGCCATATAGAGAGGATTCTGATCGTGTGTTCGTTTGAAGAAAATGACCAGTGGATACGATTGGTTATCCCGCCTGAAGCATGGCATACTTTGGGTATTGAAACCCAAAAACGGTGCCGTCTGGAAGATTTGATTCCATCCGGAGAACCCATCGAATTTTATGTTCGGAGTAGTTTCATCAGCGATGGCGGAACAGCCGGAATCCTGATCCCTATCAAGGCTTTCAGTTACCGGATTTTCAGGATCTCTACTTTGTAATATGCCCAAACTGTCATTGTCAAAAAACCATCATTTATTACTGATTCTGAGCGCAATATTTGTCCTCACTGGAAGTGGCCTGATCTACATGTCGGGCAATGAAAACTGTTTTCTCCGGATCAATCAGCACCTGACTCCGTCCTTTGGAAATCTGGCCCGGATTTTTTCGGCTCTTGGCGAATGGTATGCGATGGTTTTGCTACTGGTTTTAAGTTTTGGTATGCCTTTTCGTAAAACATTGATGGTGGCATTCATCTGGTTTTCCGGCGCTTGTTATTCATGGGTTTTCAAATTATGGCTTTTGAAAGGATTGGCCAGACCACTGGAACATTTTGAGAAAGCAGGTATACCAATCAATCTTGTCGATGGCGTGAATGTGCATCATTTCAATTCCTTTCCTTCCGGCCATACGCTTACAGCATTCAGCGCCGCTTTTGCTGCGATTTGCCTTTATCCCTCTTCCGGACGATGGATTCAGATTCTGGCACTGTTGCTGGCATTGGCCTGTGGTCTCAGCCGGATTGTACTGGCTCAACACTGGCCCTGGGATGTTGCAGGTGGTGCCGTTCTGGGGATTTTGGCAAGTTACACAGGGCAGGAACTGGCTTCCCGACTTCCCGACCATCCTATTTTCAATCGAACTGTGTGGCCAAAAAGTTAAAAAATTGCCCGAAATGAACCTGATAAAATTCAGGCCCGGTTTGTTTTTGATCCTGAAACTTTCAAATGATTCGCTTTACATTTGTTCTTTATTCTAACTCCTAATTAACGAAATGAAAAAATCGTCATTCTTACTATCACTGGTTCTGGCAGTGGTTTTCTCTGTTTCAACTGTTTTTGCAGGTGACAAATTCGCCAGCTGGCCTCAGATCAAAGCGTTCCATACAGTGATGTCGCAGACATTTCACCCAAGTGAAGAGGGAAACCTGGATCCCATCAAAAAAAGAAGCGGGGAAATGGTTGAAATGGCAACTGCCCTAGCCGCTGCTCCCATTCCAAAAGAATTCAACAACAAAGAAGTGGCTGCTGCTGTAAAAAAACTGGAAGCCGACAGCAAAGCCCTTGACAAACTGATCAAAGCAAAAGGAAGTGACGACGACATCAAGAAATCTCTGGCTGCTTTGCACGATACCTTTCACACAATTGTGGAAAAATGCAGCCCTGGTGACCACCACGATGAGCACGAAGGTCACGGCCACGAGGGACACAACCATAAATAACAGGTTTGATTCAAGCAAAAAAAAAATCAGCCAGACAGGCTGATTTTTTTTTTGCTTACACATTAAGCCAATACACAAGTTTGACCACAAGTGCCCGGTTTTTTGTTTTCCAGGGTTGTGGGAGATAATTCTCTGAGTACACGACAAATAAATCCGATACCGGTGCAAACCTCCACTGATACCGGGCATTTACATTGATGTTATCTGCCTGCTGATTGTATTGGAGAAATAATGTTAAGAAATGACTTTTTGTAAATGAGATCTCGGCTTTCGGACCAACCAGCCAGAATCGGTTATCCGGATAGGGATCTGGAAAATAAAACTGGTTGAGGGTAAAATTGAGGTACCAGTTCGCCCATGATCCTGTTCTGTAGCTGATGTACCCATCCGAAACAAAAAGCCAACCATTGAAATACTGTCCAAACTGGTTATTCATCGAAGCAGATAATCTTCGTCGGGTATTGGTAAGAAAATTCAGACTGCCATAATTATACCGGTACACAGAATTGGAATCCAGCATTTTCGACCCGGTATTGGTTGGATCAAATCCTCCGTTATACAACCGGGTATAGGCCCTGTTCAGATTTAGGGTAACGGCAGCTGTTGACTTAAACGACAAGGTGGTGGAATACTGGAACAACCGGTCACTCGCTTTTCCTTTCTGATCCCAGTAGTGGTCGTTGTAAAGAGTCAATGCAACATAATTGATTGGGGAATTTTTCAAATATATCCGGTAATCAAACTGAGGTTCAATCCGGAAATATCCCTTTGGTCTTTGCAGATAGCCCAATTCCGGATTGTATCCCTTCCCTACCCACTCATGGTTCCAGACCATTGAAAACTCCGGCACATTGTACATCAGATAGGCTGCATGTGCAAACTGATCAGTACGCTTTTGATTTTCAAATGATTGATGAATGAAAAACTTGCCGGTCCACCGGTTGTTTTTTGAAAGAAGATTGTAGTCCAGTCCCAGCACCCGGTTGTACACATTCTTTCTTAAGGAAAAATCTCCGCTGTCATTCCGGAAAATCTGTTTGTTCACCAGCATTCCGGCAATGTTGCTTCTTCCGAAAACTTTCTGCTGGAAAGTAAGGACCGAAAAGTTGGTTCCTTTTGATTCGGTAGAAGCATCGTCAGCTGTCTGCACATTGAGTACTCCAATCCGAAGATTGGGATTCAGTTTACCACTCAGCCGGGCACCGTATAAAATCCGGGTCTGCAAATATCCCGGAGCATTCGGATTTTTCACCAACCCTATCCTCCTGGAAAAAAAAGGCCGGATACGGGTGAATCCAGACTGGCTGAACAGATCGGAGTTCTCATTAAAAAACTGTCGTTGCTCCGGAAAAAAGATTTCAAAGCGACTCAGATTGGCTACCTGTCTGTCCACTTCCACATTGCTGAAATCCGGGTTGATGGTCAGGTCGAGATTGAGCGATGATGTCACAGCCACTTTCGCATCTCCTCCAAATTCAATGGCATGCTTGGCCGGCTGATCCTGTGGATAGTGGTTCTTACTGGCATTGACACCAACATACGGAATGACGGAGACATTGGTTCCTGTTTTCTGAACCGGCTTGTCCCAGATGAGCGGTGCCGATAAACTCAGAACCGTCAAAGGGTAATTTCTTGGAATCCGGACCCAGGTTGTCACTTCATTTCCTGACACATCTGTCCTGGAAAAATTGATACGCCAGTTTTGCAGACCTGAGGTAAAGCGAAGAGTTGAAAATGGAATCGCCATTTCCACAATCCACCGGTCATGCTTTTTGTGAACATGCGAAAACCAGCGGTTGTCCCATAACGTAAACGACTGATCGCCGCTGACAATCAGAGCTTCTCTTTGGGTCCCAAGTGGTGTGACTGCAAAATTGAATCCATTGGTTCCATCCAGATACGGATCAATCACGACCGAGAAATTGTCATTGGTTTTCAGTGCGAAATCCCTTCGAAGATTCCAGACAACCTGCTTTTCATCCGGATTCTCAAAACATACAGCCGCGATGTACAGATTTTTTTCATCATACGACATCATCACTTCCGTCTGGTTAACTGCCATCCCGGTATCAAACGGAAACTGCCGTACAAACTGGGAAGCCCTGGATGCGACAGCCCAGGTCTGTTCATCCAGCTCGCCATCGACTTTAATCTTATCTGTTGCCACTTTGATTTCCAGTCCCGTTGGATTCTGTCCGTAGACCTCAAACGAAAAACAAAGAGCCATCCAGAAAAAGATCCGGACAAAAAATAAGGGTAGTGCTGATTTCAAATTTCAGGGAATTTAGTTTACGATTAGTCGGATGGTATCGAATCTGATCCAAACTGACTATCCTTCCTGCACTGAAATCTGAGATGCTCAGAATAATACTGATCAGGGAACTTACAATTGGGTTTACATCCAAATCCGATGTGCAAGAATAAAAAAATATTCAAAGAATCTCTATGGTTTCCGGATGAAAACAAAAAAAAAGGGAAGCAAGCGGCTTCTTATTCTCAGCCAACCCCTTCCCTAAACTTTATTATGGTGAATTACTCTAGTTCGGTTTCCTTAGAGAGGAATATTACCGTGTTTTTTTCTAGGTAAAGTGTCTGCTTTATTTTCCAGCATTTCAAAGGCATAAATCAACTTCTCACGCGATTGAGATGGCATGATCACTTCATCCACATACCCACGATGAGCGGCACGGTATGGTGTGGCAAACTTTCGGTTGTACTCATCAATTTTCTCCTGAAGTGTCTTCTCCGGATTTTCCGACTGGCTGATTTCCTTTTTGAAAATGATTTCTGAAGCTCCCTTTGCTCCCATAACAGCAATTTCCGCCATCGGCCAGGCGAAATTCATATCCGCTCCTATGTGTTTGGAGTTCATCACATCATACGCACCTCCGTAGGCTTTCCTGGTGATAAGTGTCACTCTTGGAACCGTAGCTTCTGAGAAAGCATACAAGAGTTTCGCACCATTTGTTATGATGGCGTTCCATTCCTGGTCGGTTCCGGGAAGAAATCCTGGCACATCTTCCAGCACAAGCAATGGGATGTTGAAACAATCACAAAAACGGACAAACCGGGCTGCTTTTTTACTGGCATTGATATCAAGAACTCCGGCCAAAACCAAAGGCTGATTACCAACTACACCAATGCTACGACCGGCAAGACGGGCAAATCCAACGACAATGTTTTCAGCATATTGACCATGAACTTCAAAGAAACTCTCTTCATCCACAATACTGGTTATCACCTCTTTGATGTCATATGGCTGATTGGGATTCTCCGGAATAATGTCATCAAGCGCAGGTCGGCTTTCTGACC